>JAEEGL010336387.1_pt1 | contig 14230 bp, 10 predicted proteins | sample 9134231 | NCBI WGS metagenome assembly JAEEGL01 (sample SAMN16246548, study PRJNA631951) | gut metagenome | biome: gut microbiome; feature: rumen; material: fiber-attached | host: Bos | place: Iran: Karaj | collected 2018-10 | reverse complement strand
TTAACTACGTGGATCGCACCTATCATGGTCTGCATCTGGGCACTACCACACCTGGACGTACTATCTATGGTACGTTGACTATCCGTTTTGCACAAGGAAAGAAACTTAAGTTTACTAACAATAAGTCTAATTTTAAAACAAATAACAATGAAGAAGATTAAGAATTTTGTGTTGGCATTCGCAGCTGTTTGCTTCACCGTTGGTCTCGCTTCCTGTGAAAAGGAGAAGGAAGTAGAGAAAATTGTGGAAGTTCCCGTAGAGAAAATCGTGGAAGTTCCAGTAGAGGTTCCTGTAGTTCAGGACAACAACTGGTCGCAGTATCAGAAAGCAGTTACAGATAATGTAAAAGCCAACAAGAAGGAAGACAAGGTCATTCTGCTTGTGGCTTTCGGCTGTACCTGGGAACAGGGTTTCGATGCTTTCGACGAGACTATCAAGGCCTATCAGAAAGCCTTCTCTGGTTATGACGTGTTTCTAAGCTATTCATCAGCCATCTGTATCAACCGTGCTGCTGCTGGCGAGAATGGTATTAAGCGCAACTATTACGCTCCTCCTTTCTGGCTCAACGCATTTGCTGCTGATGGTGTGAAGTATGACGAGATCGTGGTTCAGTCGCTGCAGGTGATCCCTGGTGAGGAGTACACCCGTGTAATCAACTATATCAAGGATTTTGCCAATAATGCCAATGGTGACCTTGACGATGAGTATCTGTCAAAGGTGGCATTGAAACTTGGCGTGCCCCTGCTACAGAGTGCTGAAGAGGATGTTCCTGCTGTTGCCAAGGAGCTCAACGAGCTGTTCAAGGAGAATGTTGCCAAGGGTGTAGTAGCCTTTATGGGACATGGTAACCCTGACAGTTACGATACTTACAAGGCGAACATACGTTATACAGAGTTGGAGACAGCTCTGCAGAAGTACAACAAGAAATACTTCGTTGGAACGGTCGATATGATGAAGAACTTCAAGACCCATGTTTATGCCCGTATGCAGAATGCCGGCTTCAAGAACGGCATTGTATACTGTGCTCCACTGATGTCTATCGACGGTGATCATGGTCACAACGATATGGCTGGCGACGACGATGAAAACTGGGATGGCGAGAAGTTCACTCCGAATGAGGAGGGTGAGGTAGAGGATACATCTTGGAAGAAGTATTTCGGCCATCTGGGCTATGAATGCAATGACGAAACCATGATTGAGAAGGGGCTACTCGAACTGCCTACCATCCGCCAGATCTGGATGAACCATACGCAGGATGCCATCAACGGTGATCCGCTCGACTACTACCACTCGAAGAATCCAGAATAAATATCATACTCTCTTTTATTAATGAACAAGAAACTTATAACTCTTTTGGTGGCACTCCTTTCGGGGAGTGCCGCTTTCCCGCAAGTTCACAAGATGGAGCGGAAGGATTCTTCTGCGGTTGATCGAACGTATAACCTGAACCCAGTGGTTGTAACTGGATCAGGCCATCACCAACGCTTGAAAAGCACAGCTACACCTGTACATGTGCTCTCCAATCAGGAGATCCGTGAACAGGGCATCAGTACCTTCGACGGTGCATTGACACGTATGATGCCGCAGGTATCCATGTCGCCCAACTCCATGGGAACTTTCCTACGCCTCAACGGTCTTGGGAATAAGTATATCCTCATTCTCATCAACGGGCAGAAGTTGTCAGGCGATATCTCGAACAATGTCGATCTGAACCGTATCAACATGTCGAGGGTAAAACGTATTGAGGTGCTCGACGGAGCAGCCTCCTCTCTCTATGGGTCAGATGCCATCGCAGGCGTCATCAATATCATTACAGACCAGCCAACACAGAATCTCATCAGCGTCGCCAGCGACACCCGTGTGTCAGGTCATGGACAACTCACGGAGAATGTAACGCTCGATATCTATAAGAACGGTTTCGGCTCTTATACCTCGTTTTCACACGATCAGGCTGACAGCTATCGCATCAATGACTTAGAATATGTAAAGGGCTCAGATACTGAGACCCAACAGACGATAGCCCCCTTCTTCACAGGCTATCGTTCTAACATGATCGGACAGAAATTTACCTATGCCCCCATTGAGCAATTGGCTCTGAATGCGGGACTGGACTATTCATATAAGATTACGGATCGTCCTGAGACACGACAGGACATCACAGGAGGAACAGACTACGAAATGAGATACAAAGGATTCCGTTGGAACGTGGGAGGAATCTACAAGTTCACTGCCAAGAACTCGCTGCAGGCTAACTTTACCGTCGACCGTTTCCGCTATGGTAAGCAGTACGATGTAGAGACGAAGGACTATGCAGTAGGCGACTATGTGCAGTCGAAGAAGCAGATGATGATGGACGGAGAATTGAAGGCCATCCTCGGACTGGCGAAGAACTCCACCACCATCTTTGGCGCTGACTGGCGCAAGGACTACTTGACAGCGACCTCAGGCAATATCGAGGAGAATGTATATTCGCTTGCTGCCTACGCCCAGCACGAGCACAGGCTCTTTAAGAACTTCACGGCTACTCTTGGTCTGCGACTGACTCACCATGAGACCTTCAAGAACCATCTGACGCCGAAGGTGGCCCTGATGTATGCACCAGGCAATTTCCGCTTCCGTGCCACTTACTCTGCCGGCTTCCGTGCTCCAGGACTCGATGAGCTCTACTACCACTATTTTTCCGTAAATCGTGGTAAGGCGCAGATCAGTTTTGGAAATAAGGATTTGAATCCAGAGAAGAGCAACTACTTCTCGCTGAATGCCGAATATCGCGACGAGGTGATTGCCGTCAGTGTGACAGGATTCCTGAATCGTATCAACGATATGGTGGTGAAGGAGAACATCAAGGTCGATGACGTCTCTTTGGCTATGCTCCGTAAGGAATTCCCTGAAATGACGGATGACCAGGCTGCGAAACTCGAGCAATATGCGCTCTATCAGAACAGTGACAAGGGCGATGTGAAGGGTGTGCAGCTGAATGTCTCAGCGAACATCTTCCCAGGCTTTAACCTCTCCACGAACTATGTCTATACATACGCTCGTACAAAGAGCGGTGAGGAGTGGGAGAATCTCGAGCGCAGCGTTCGTCATGCTGCCACCGTTGCTGCCAACTATCACCATGCATGGGGGCGCTATGGACTGAACGTGAACCTTAATGGCCGTCTTCAGTCGAAGACGTATTACCCAGGCTATGAGGACGCTCCAGGTTATGGCATCTGGAACCTCCATACCACCCATTCCTTCGATATAGCGAAGTGGTTCTTCCTGGAGCCAGCCATTGGTGTGGACAACATCTTCAATAAGGTTGACGACCGCATCGACTCCTCACAGCGTAAGTACGCTCTCTACTCACCAGGTCGCATGCTGGTGGTAGGACTGAAGGTGAGATTCAAGTAGACTCATTTACATACGTGTATTATTATATAGGTTTGAATTAGGAGGTCTGTCGTGAGATAATACCTCCTTTTTCTTTTAAATTCTCAATTTTTTTTGTATCTTTGTCACCGAAATGGGAAAAATCATTATAGCAGGCTTCGGACCTGGCAACGAGGGAGATATGACGCTCGCTGTCCGCGAGGCGCTTCAGAGTGCCGATGTGGTGGTGGGCTATCAGTATTATTTTCAGTTCCTCAAGCCATTTGTGCGCGAGGACTGTGAGTGTGTCGATACAGGCATGAAGAAGGAGCGTCAGCGTGCTGAACAAGCCTTCGAGCTGGCAGAGCAGGGGAAGACCGTTGTGGTCATCTCCTCTGGCGATGCTGGCATCTATGGCATGACCCCACTCATCTACGAGATGCAGCGCCATCACGCTGCTACTGCTATCGAGGTATCATCCCTCCCAGGTATCTCTGCCTTCCAGAAGGCAGCCTCACTGTTGGGTGCTCCCATTGGCCACGATCTCTGTATCATCTCCTTGAGCGATCTCATGACCCCTTGGGAGGTCATCGAGCGCCGTATCAAGGCTGCTGCTACAGGTGATTTCGTAACGGCCATCTACAATCCCAAGTCGCATGGACGTTATTGGCAGCTTTATCGCCTGCAGGAGCTTTTCCTGCAGGAGCGTTCGGCAGAAACCCCAGTAGGCTATGTGCGTCAGGCTGGCCGCGACGACGAGGAGATGAAGATCACGACCCTTGGTGCCTTCGACCCTGAGGACATAGATATGTTTACAGTTGTCCTGATTGGCAACTCTCAGTCGTATATTGCCGATGGGCATATCATCACCCCAAGAGGCTATTATCGTGAGGAAACGACTGAGGGCAATAAGATCGGGCAGAACATCATGATTGAGTCCTTCCAAACCATTGCCAAGGAGTTGAAGCGTCAGGATTATCCACTCGACCACAAATGGGCATTGCTCCATGCTATACATACCACAGCCGACTTCGATATGGAGAATATCCTCTATACTGATCCTGGGGCTGTAGAGACTCTATTTAATAAGGTTCGCACAGGTGCGCTAAAGACCATCATTTCTGATGTGACGATGGTGACCAGTGGCATCCGTAAGGGTGCTCTCCAGCGCTTGGGTGTCGAGGCCAAGTGCTATCTCTCTGATCCTCGTGTGGCTCAGATGGCTGAGGAAAAAGGTATTACCCGCACTCAGGCTGGTATTCGTCTGGCTGTCGAGGAGCATCCTGATGCCCTTTTTGCCTTTGGTAATGCACCTACCGCACTGATGGAGCTCTGTGAGCTCATCCGCAAGGACAAGGCTCATCCTGCTGGCATCATCGCTGCCCCAGTGGGATTCGTGCATGTTCGTGAGTCGAAGCACATGGTCAAACCCTTCCGTGAGATTCCCAAGATCATCGTCGAGGGTCGAAAGGGAGGTTCTAACCTCGCCGCTACCCTCTGTAATGCGATTCTCTGTTTCGATGATGCTGCCCAACTCAAGCCTGGTAGAGACTTGTAGGAGTGAAAGGTGAAGAGTGAAAAGTGAACCACGATGAAGTTCATTGTAATAGGAATAACGGACAATCCAAATCCTTGGTTTCCACCAGAAGTGATGGAGGTCATTCGCAAGGGAAAGGTATTCTCTGGAGGTAAGCGCCACCATGAGATCGTAGCACCATTGCTGCCTCAGGATTCCAAGTGGATAGACATTACCGTACCCCTCGATACAGTCTTCGAACAATATCAGAACGCCCCTCGCCTTTGGAGAGGGGATGAGGTCTTCGTTTTCGCATCAGGCGATCCGCTTTTCTTTGGCTTTGCCAATACGATTAAGCGAAAGATGCCTGAGGCAGACATCGTGGTCTATCCGACCTTCAATTCCCTCCAGATGTTGGCTCATCGACTGGTAATGCCTTATCATGACATGCGGATTGTATCGCTGACAGGGCGTCCTTGGCCTGAGTTCGATAAGGCACTGATAGAGAGAGTTGGCAAGATTGGCGTGCTGACGGATAAGGAGCATACCCCTGCTGTCATCGCCCAACGAATGATAGACTATGGTTACACCAACTATCAGATGTATGTGGGCGAGCATCTGGGCAATCCTGAACTCGAAAAGGTCACCACCCTATCGCTTGAAGAAGCCACAAAACATGATTTCACGATGCCTAATTGCCTTATATTAGAAAGCCGTGAAAATCCGTGTCATCCGTGCCTTAATTATTTTGGCATTTCTGATTCTGAATTCGCCCTGCTCGACGGAAGAGAGAAGATGATCACCAAGATGCCTATCCGTCTGCTGACGCTTCAAGCCCTCGAGCTTCCAAAGAGACACGTATTCTGGGACATCGGCTTCTGCACAGGCAGCGTCTCTATCGAGGCTCGTCTCCAGTTCCCTCATCTTCAAGTCATCGCCTTTGAAATCCGTCCTGAGTGCGAAGCCATCATCCAAGAAAACTGTCGTCGTTTTGGTGCTCCTGGCATCGATATCCATATCGGCGATTTCCTGGAAGAGGATATCTCTACCCTCCCCCATCCTGATGCCGTTTTCATCGGAGGTCACGGAGGTCACCTTCAGGAAATCATGGAGAAAGTATTACAATACCTGAATCCTGACGGTTGTATTGTCATGAACAGTGTGAAGGCACCTAAAGTCCTCACAGACAGCCACAAACTCTGGGATGAAGCCTGCCAGAAACTTGGCCTCACCCAAGAGCCTCCCATAAGAATAGTCATAGATGAACATCACCCTATAGAAATCCTTAAATGCAAAAAGTAGCAGTTATTCAGATCAGTGAGGCAGGCAGGGAGATTGCCCTTTCGCTTCAGCGTGAGTTAGGTGCCAAGATTATCAGTCGCACGATGGTTGGCAAAGAGTGGAAAAAGTACGATGGCTTCGTGTTCATCGGAGCAATGGGCATCTGTGTGCGAACCATTGCCCCATTAGTCAATGACAAGCACGAAGACCCTGCTGTGGTCTGTGTCGACAGCATGGGACTGAACGCCATTTCCGTACTCTCAGGACATATCGGAGGGGCGAATGATCTGGCCCGTGAGGTCGCAGGCATCATCGGAGGTAGAGAGGTGATTACCACTCAGAGCGATAATGCTGGTCTTTGGGCGCTCGATACATTTGCAGAGCGCTTCAACTGGGCCATCGCTAGCGATGACGACATGAACGAATGCATTTTTGCATTCGTTAATCGCGAGCCAACAGCCCTGCTGATGGAAATCTGCGACGAGGGAACGGACTATCTGGAGAAGACTCTGCCTGAACATGTCACCATCGTCAAAAGCCTCGAAGAGGTTGATCCCAAGAAGTTTAAGTTGGTCATCCTGGTGACACCCTACAACCTCTGCGTGCCATACGGCGTGCTCGAGCTGCATTTCGTGCCTATGATTGCGTCTTTAGGCTTTGGTCTCGCCAGCCATCCCAATGACTATGAGGATATCTACGACGAAATCGACGAGACCATGAGCCAGATTGGCGTATTGCCCTGCTACAAGCGCTATTGCACCATCGACGTGAAGCAGGACGAAGAGTTTTGCGCGATGCTCGTCGATGATTTAGGTGAGGAGTTGGTATACTACACGGCTGAGCAACTCGCCAAGGTTGAGGTGCCTAATCCCAGCAAAACCGTTCAGAAGCATGTGGGTACGCCCTCTGTCTGCGAAGCCGCAGCCATCCTTGGTGCAAACAATGGTAAACTGATTGTCCCCAAGGTGAAAGGCAAGAACTGGACTGCAGCCCTCGCCATCGACTACAAATACCTGCGCGAGAAGCATGGCCACATCGAGATTGTGGGCGCTGGTCCTGGCGATCCTGACCTGGTGAGCGTTCGAGGCCGCAAGATGCTCGAACGTGCAGACCTTATATTATATGCAGGCTCGCTGGTGCCTAAGGCTTTGACGGAGTGCCATAAGCCTGGGGCTGTCGTGCGTTCGTCAGCTGATATGGCACTCGAAGAGCAATGCGAATTGATGAAAAGATTCTATGACGAGGGCAAGTACATCGTACGCCTCCATACAGGCGATCCTTGTATCTTTGGCGCCATTCAGGAGCAGATGGCCTTCTTCGACGCCAACCACATGGAATACCATATCACCCCAGGCATCTCCTCCTTCCTCGCTGCAGCAGCCGAGTTGCAGAGCCAGTTCACGATTCCTGAGCGCTGTCAGACGATTATCCTCACGCGTGGCGAAGGTCGAACACCCATGCCTGAGAAAGAGCAACTGCACCTGCTCGCCAAGAGTCAGAGTACGATGTGTATCTTCCTCAGTGCTTCGATCGTCGACGATGTGCAGCGCGAACTCCTGCAGGAGTACCCAGAGGATACGCCCGTAGCAGCCTGCTATCACCTGACTTGGCCTGATCAGAAGATTTATCGTGGCAAGCTCAAGGACCTCGCGAAGATTGTCCATGACAACAAGCTGACTCTCACCACGATGCTCGTCGTGGGCGAGGCCATCGACAACCGTCAAGGCCTCTCCGAGCTCTACTCCAAGCATTTTACCCACCTGTTCAGAAAAGGCGACGACGAACAACCGTCATAGACGACTTCTATTATCGAAAATTCAGAAGAGTTGTTGCAATAAACCGCTCTTCTTCTACAAAAAGCGTTATTTGTCGCTGATTAACAGCTATTTATTAATGAAGAGAAGGTCTATTTTAGTTCTACTAAACCTCTACAAAAACCCTACTAAAAGTCTACCATGTTTCCATTCTGCCTTCTTCTCTTTTAAATTCTCTAGAGAATTCAACGATTAAAGCCTACTTCCTGCCCATCAAGAAAGAAGCAAACCTTCAAATTCTCTAGAGAATTTAACAACGATATACGGACTAACATACTCAAAGCCTTATCGAAAGACACAGCTAGGTAGAATCTAAGTAGAATTTTAGTAGAATATAAGTAGAATTAAAGTAGGTGTTAAAAGCGTATATAATTCTCTGTATATAAGCAAGAAACATTATTTCTTGTAGAATTAGACTTCAAATTATATTGTTTTCTTGTAAATTGAAAAGGATTTCGAAGACAAAGAAGATAACTCACTCAGTACAATCCTCAGCGAGTTCATAAAAATCCAGCCAGATTTCTTGTAAAATTCATTTTTATTTCCTAACTTAACCTCTTTGTTACCTTTATGTTACCTCTTTTCTCATGTTGGGTTCATATAAAAGTCATAATGAAGTCATATTAAACTCATGTTGAAGTCATATTAGGGTCATATTAAAGTCATATTGGACTCATATTAAAGTCATATTGAGGTTATATCGAGGCAATGTCCATCTGTGCGGGTGTTCTGTATTTAAAAAACTGTGGATTTGTTCGTTTCTTAAGAAAAAATGTGTATCTTTGCAACGTATAGCAAAAATAAACTATGAATCAGAAGAGCATTTTGAAGTTCCTGAGGCAGGTGATGGCCAATAACAACCGTGAGTGGTTCCAGGAACATAAGAAAGATTATGAGGTTGTACGGGCTGAGTTCGAACGTGGGGTGCAGCAGGCTATCGAGCGCATCATGACGTTCGATCCTGAGATAGCCCACGTACAGGTAAAGGACTGCACCTATCGCTTCTATCGCGACACGCGGTTCTCAGCTGACAAGTCGCCTTACAAAAACCACTTTGGCGCCTATATCAACGCCAAAAGCAAAAAGGCACTTCGTGGAGGATATTACCTGCATCTGGAGCCTGACCACTGTCTGTTGGCTGTAGGCAACTATTGGCTCCCTACCAACATCCTCACCTCGTGTCGCAATGAAATCATGGGCAACACGGCAGAGTGGCTGCGCTGCGTAGAAAACGATGAGTTCCTGAAATACTTTGGCAGCGATGAGGCCAGCAGTACCAAGGAGCCTACGAACGTCGACAGCTGGGACCAGCCACAAGGCTTCGGACTGTCAAAACTCAAAACCTGTCCTGCAGGCTTCCCTAAGGACTCTGAGCTCATCAATTACCTGCGTCTGAAGGACTATTGTTGTTGGCATGCCGTTTCTGACACCTTCTTCGAGGGCGATGGATGGCTCGACGAGATGGAGCGTATGTTCCGAGCTGCCAAACCCATGATGGACTTCATGAACTCAGTCATTGACGATTATGAATAACATCTCACTCATCTGATTAACATATATGATAGTATCTGAGATTTCTTTATGGGGCGCAGCCCTGATAGCGTTTTTAGTGGTCGTAGCGATGCTGGCACTTGCCTTTGTCGACAGGAAAATGCTGCGTCGCATGCTGATCATATTCGGAGCGACGGTAGCACAGATGGTCGTTGTAGGTGCCGTCGTATTGTTGGCCTTTAAGACGTTTGCCTGGTGGGCTTATCTGCTCTGGTATCTGCTGGTACTGTTGTTGTCGATCTGCTGGGTGTTGTATCCTATACAGTTTATGTGGAAAAGGATGGTGCTGCCCATCAGTATTGCGGTGCTGGCAGGCAGTATCGTCTTAGGAGGCAGTACGATGCTATGTCTGCCTATCAATGTCTTTATGACTGTATATTCTGTGCTGATGGCTTGTATGACAGCTTCGATGATCCAGACGATGATAAACTACCTGCGCAGCATGCATCAGCCTGATGCACACAAGCAGGAACTGTCATGGCGTGAGAGTGTATTGCCTCAAGTAAGATCAATGGCTCAGCCCCTGGTGATGGTCATGCCGATGTTGTATGCAGGTATGCTGGTAGGAGGTGTTTCGCCTTATACTGGCCTGATGATCATCTTGCTGCTGATTGCAGCCTCCTTCGTGGCCAATGTCTTGGCGGGCGTGATTGCGCTGACGATGATTCGCAAAGGGACAAGAAAACAAAGTGCTTGATAATTGTAAAATTCCATAAGTATGAAGAAACCACAGTGGCTTGAGAAAGAGAAACTCTATAGCATCATGTTCGAGTCGGAGCGTCCTGCTGGACGTGTCTTTGACCTCACGCTGATGACAGCTATCTCGCTGAGTATCATCATCTCGTTCGTTGAGACGATTCCATCGTTGGCTCGTACCTTTCAGTTAATATTGGAGATACTGGAATATCTGCTGACCTTCTTCTTTACGGTCGAGTATATTGCCCGTGTCTACTGCTCGCCCAAGCCTCGCGAGTATGTGCTGAGTTTCTTTGGCGTCATTGACTTGTTGTCAATTCTACCGCCTTACCTCTCCTATTTCCTGCCTCACGCACGATACATGATTCTGCTGCGTTCGTTCCGCTTTATCCGCATCTTCCGCATTTTCAAGTTGTTCAGCTTCATCAACGAGGGCTATATGCTGATGCACTCGCTCCAGAAGAGTCTCACGAAGATTTCCGTCTACTTCTTGTTTGTGCTGATACTGGACATCTGCTTGGGTACACTGATGTTTATGGTAGAGAACGGTCAGCCCAATACGCAATTCACCGATCTGGCCACATCAGTCTATTGGGCCATTGTCACGATGACCACCGTCGGATATGGTGACATCACACCTGTTACAGCTATTGGACGCTTGCTGTCGGCATTCGTCATGCTGCTGGGTTATACGATCATTGCCGTACCAACTGGTATTGTGACTGCCAACATTATTGACGAGACGAAAGAAAAACCAAAGGACGGGCACTGTCCACGTTGTGATAGTATGGTACGCGACGAAGACCACTATTGCTCACATTGCGGAGAAAAACTATAGAAATGATACTGATATTCGGAGGAACGACTGAGGGCCGCAAGGCTGTGGAAGTGCTGGAAGAGGGTGGCAATACCTATTATTACAGCACGAAGACGGGAGAACAAGACATCACCCTGCATCATGGGCAACGTATAGACGGGGCACTCGATGGTGAGGCGATGCAGACATTCTGTCGTGAACACGATATTCGTCTCATCGTAGATGCAGCCCACCCTTTCGCCTCACAACTCCACCAGACCATCGCTCAGGTTGCTGAATCACTGAATATCCCCACAATCCGTTACGAACGTATCTATCCTGAGCGCGATTCTGAAATAACCTGGATCGATGACTACAGTCAGATACCTCGCGACATTCTCTCTCTGCTGGCAACGACTGGTGTACAGAGCATCGCCAAACTGAAGCCGTTGGAGGCTGAGGGCACCAGGATCTATTATCGTATCCTCCAAAGGGAGTCGTCGATAGCTTTAGCCCTGAAGCAAGGAGCCAGCTCAGAACAGCTCTGCTATTATGAGGATCCACAGGATATTCCTGTCGAAGCTGAGGCCATCCTGTTGAAAGAGAGTGGCCTGTCAGGAGGTTTCAATGAGAAAGTAGAGGCTGCCAAAGCCAAAGGTATGAGGATCATCGCCCTGAAACGTCCACAGACTCCAGCGATTTTTACCATTGTCAATGGCCCTTACGGCTTGCGACGAATGGTTGAGAAACTGTTGCCAGAGTTCTATCCCCTGCATAGTGGACTGACGACTGGCACTTGTGCGACAGCGGCGGCCATTGCTGCGACAATAAAACTGCTTAAAAACGAGACACCAGAAGAGGTTCCTGTGATGCTGCCTAATGGAGAAACCATCATGGTGGCTGTAGGGTATGGTGAGGACTGTGCCTACTGTATCAAGGATGCTGGCGATGATCCTGATGTGACAAATGGATTAGAGATAGGGGCTATCGCAGAACATACCCTCATGATGGGAAGACGTAGTTTGATTGTTATAGAAGGTGGCATAGGTGTTGGCACGTTCACACTTCCAGGTTTCGATTATCCACCAGGCTCACCAGCTATCAACAAGGCACCACGCGAGATGATTTGTAAAAACATTGAGCCACTGATTGATGAACATACGCCTTTGAATATCACGATATTCGTTCCGCAAGGTGAAGAGATAGCCCGTCGAACCTTCAATCCTCGTCTTGGTATCGAGGGCGGCATCTCCATCATCGGTGTTTCGGGCATTGTCAAACCATTCTCTGAAGAAGCCTTTATCGACTCTATCCGTAAGTGTATGACCGTTGCCAAAGCTTCGGGTTCTGATCGAGTGGTTATCAACAGTGGTGGCAAGAGTGAACGCTTTGTCAAAGGCCTCTATCCCGATTTGCCTCCCCAGGCCTTCGTGGAGTATGGCAATTATATTGGGGAGACCCTCAAGATTGCCCATGAGTTGGACATTCGCAATGTGACCCTTGGTGTCATGCTGGGTAAGGCTGTGAAACTGGCAGCAGGACATCTCGATACACATAGCCGTCGTGCCACGATGGATAAAGCGTTTGTCAAGCAACTCCTCGACGAAGCCCATTGCGATGTCGATATCACCCCTATCACCCTTGCTCGTGAACTATGGGATCTCCTATCTATGGAGGAGGCAAAGGCTTTCGCAAAGGTCATCATTTCGCATTGCACAGACCATTGTGCCCCCCTTCTTCCTAATGGTTCACTCACCATCCTTCTTATTACTGATGAAGGAATAGTCTATCCCAATATTGAGTCATGAAAATCATCCATGTAGACATGGATCAGTTCTTTGCAGCTGTAGAGCAGCTCGACAATCCGGAACTGAAGGGCAAGCCGATGGCAGTAGGCCACGATGCCGAGCGTGGTGTCGTGTCTACGGCTAGTTATGAGGCTCGCCGTTTCGGAGTACATTCTGCACAATCAATCCAGGTGGCCAAACGTCTGTGCCCCCAGCTCATTATCATTGAGCCTCATTTCCAACGGTATAAAGAGGTATCATCGCAATTGCACGATATATTCCACGACTATACCGACTTGATTGAGCCTATCTCGCTCGATGAAGCATTCCTTGATGTGACAGATAATAAGAAAGGTGTGGAATTGGCTGTGGATATTGCGCGAGAGATCAAGCAACGCATCCGTGAGACGACGGGACTGACGGCATCGGCAGGCGTCAGCTATTGTAAGTTTCTGGCGAAGATTGCCTCTGACTGGCGCAAACCAGACGGACTGACGGTGATTCACCCTGATAGGGCATTGGAATTCATCGCCCATTTGAAAGTGGAGAAGATCTGGGGTGTGGGTCAGAAGACCGCTGAAAAGATGCATCGCATGGGTATCTTCACGGGTCTTGACCTCAGAAATATGTCGCTGAGCCGATTGACACAGGAGTTCGGCAAGATGGGGCAGGTGTTCTACGATTTCTCACGCGGCATCGATAATCGGCCAGTTATCAGCGAGTGGGAGCGGAAGAGTGTCAGTTGCGAACAGACCTTTGAATCGGACATCAGCGAGAATGCTGCCGTCACCATCCACCTCTATCATATAGTATTGGAGCTTGTCAGGCGAATTGAGAAGAACGACTTCGAGGGGCGTACCCTGACGTTAAAAGTCAAGTTTGCGCGAAAGCGAGAGCAGACGGAAGATCGCTTTCAGTCTGCCGAGCGCCAGGATTTCCAGCAGATTACCCGCAGCATCACCGTCGACCATATTCTTCGCACAAAGGATGAGATCCTGCCTTTGGCCAAGCAACTGATGCGTGGTGTGGAATTCCACTCCCATCCCATCCGTCTGTTAGGCTTAGGCGTATCTGGCCAGAAATGTGCAGCGCAACAAAATCAGCAGCAGTGGGTAGAGCTGGAACTGGAGTTCTTAGACTGGCCAAACAGCTAACGTCAGCGCATCAGCCTGACCAAGTATTACTGCTTTTGATTATCTTGCTCCTCAAACACATATCCATAGCCTGTGCGGCTGATGATATTCTGAGCGTATGCTCCCAGTTTTTTGCGTAGACGGGTGATATTGACGTTGACGGTGCGGTCGGTGACGATGACACCTGCCCAGATGGTATCCATCAGTTGCTGGCGTGAGAGTACTTTTCCATGGTTTGCCAGAAGCAAGTGGAGCAGTTCAAACTCTGTAGGGGTCAGATTGACGGGATTGCCGTCAACGGT
>JAEEGL013705796.1_pt1 | contig 14231 bp, 9 predicted proteins | sample 9134231 | NCBI WGS metagenome assembly JAEEGL01 (sample SAMN16246548, study PRJNA631951) | gut metagenome | biome: gut microbiome; feature: rumen; material: fiber-attached | host: Bos | place: Iran: Karaj | collected 2018-10 | reverse complement strand
TGGCTGTTTGGGGAACAATTCAATCTGGTTTCAGCTGACGTGACTTTTGAAAAGGCTCTGGCAAATTATACTTATGTGCTCGATGGAAAAGAGAAACCAGAAGACGTATCTATTGACAACGAGCAGAAGAATAGAAGACCTGATATTTTCTTGGCGAGGAAGAGAATGGTGAACGATGCAAACACATCGTCGATGCTGGAGGACAACATCATAGTGGAACTAAAACGGCCATCAGTTGAGATTGGTATTAAAGAGTATAGGCAGACAGAGGATTATTTCAGACTGATAAAGAATGATCCAAAGTTCAATGCTCAAAGCAGAATTTGGAAATTCTTTGTAGTGGGGAAAACACTAGACAAGGACGTCACTGACAAGTATGACAGCTTTAAGGTTTACAACAAGCGGTATCTTGTGAATATTCAAGACCGTTACGAAATATATGCTCTGACTTGGGATGACTTGTTCAAGGAGTTTGAGTACAGGCACCATTATATCTTGGAGAAATTGAATTTTGATAATGAGGCTATTCAGCAAGAAATTCAGCAGGTGAGACAGGACGTAAGCGGAGTGAATCAATTGACAAAGGAGATGCTGTCGCTGGAGTATTGAATGGATGTGAAGGGTGAATGATAAAATGTAATTATGGCATACCCAATTAGAATTATAGGAACAGACCTTTCCCCTTTGGTCGTCGATGATGACTATGAGGTTGTGGATAAGCAACAACTAGCAGAATGGATTGCTCAGTTGGTGCTGGGCGAATATGGGCATGTCTATATGATTATAGAGAAACTCGCACCAGAAGAAATGCCATCAGACAATGGGTCAATTGACTATATGATAAGTAGGTTAGTTGTTCCTGCTGATAATGAAACGCTGATAGACCATCGGGATGGATGGCTGTTTCAGATGATGTCGTGGATAGCACTGAACATCAAATTGCATCAGGATTATCCGGGTTGCCCAATCCATATGGTTGCCCCACATGATGCACGGGCTAAGCATGGTATTGATGGATTAGCAATGGTGTTGACCGCAGACAACAAGATAAGACGGATTATTATTACAGAGGACAAATGTACGACTAATCCCCGTGATTTTGTAAGGAATAAAGTGTTGCCTGAATTTAAGGACTACGAAAAGCATATATATGATAATAAACTGAAGTCAGAATTAACTCAATTCGTTTCCCCGGTAAACAATCGCGATTTATATATAGAGTTGAGCCCTTCATTTGCTAATCATGATCATTGGACTTATCGTATAGGTATAACCCGTGAATCATGTCATAATACTGATAAAGGGCGTCAAGGTCTTTTTAAGGGATATGATGCCGTTGTTATTGGAGATGTGGAACGAAGAAAAGGGGCTTCAATCTATCTGACCCAGATGAGGGAATGGATGCAGGATTTGAGTGAGCGTGTAGTTGCCATTCTGGAAAGCAAAAAGCAATAATATGTTTAATAGCGTAACAGCAGACTATATTAAAGAAATACCCTCTGTGGATGGTGTTGACATTGACCACCTGCCACAGATGCTTTCTAAGATATATGCCCACATTCTTGGCATGAGAACAAAGTATGCGGGCGATGTGCTTCAATTTCCTGCTGAAGAACTTGAACAGGACAGAGAATATTTAGGTAAACTGTCTTTGGCTTTGGAGGTTTATTTAGAGTCTGGACAATTTGAGTCTTTAAACAGTTCTATTGCATATGTTGCAGCTATGTGCCATAAACTATTAGCAAAAATTGCTGAACCAAGTGCAGTAGCCATTGATAAATATGATGCGCCACCAGAACTAGTTGCGTTACTGCTTTTCATCATAGGACATTATTTTGCGGATGCGGAAGAAACTGCAGGGTATATCAAATGGAACGAAATAGATAATCCGTCGCGCAAGGATTTCGTTATGGCCTTATGCTATTTGGCACAAGGGCGTTTAGGAAGCATTATTGCCATTTCAGACAAAGAAGTTCAAAATGCCGACAGTATTGAAGAAAGGGCGGAATCTTTGTTGTGGAAGACATTGACGGGAGGAATTGTTCATTTAGCCAGAGTACTTTCTGGGAACGATACAGAGTTCGATGCCACCTACTTTGACATCGTAACAGAACTGTCATTATTTACATTTCATTTTCAGCGATCACCCTTAAGACACGTCTATCCCAGCCTCAACAGACTTTCACGTTTGCTGAAGATGGCATCAAAAATACTGATAGAACATGCAACTGTAAAAATAGAAAGTAGGATAGTTGTCAAGGAGCGCTGGAGCGAAACCATACGCAAAATAGCTCATAAGAGACCTTATTTATGGGATAACCATTTGGATGCCATCAACAAGGGCTTCCTTATTCCTGGCATCTCGTCAGTTATTACATTCCCAACTGGTGCGGGCAAATCAACCCTTGTTGAGTTGAAGATAATACAGACTGTGCTTTCCGGTGGCAGGGTGGTATATATAGTACCTACACATGCACTCGAATATCAAGTTGTAAGGAATATAACGACACTACTTGGAATTGAAGAAACGGAAGGATTGTATTTTGGAGGGGAGTTTACTACGTTACAAGAAGAGGATGCACCAGTATGGGTGATGACTCCAGAACGCTGTACCACAATAATGACGCTAAATCCTAGCCGTTTTGACGATGTGCAGCTAGTTGTAATGGATGAATTCCATATAATCAGTAGTAAAGATAAAGGCGGAGATCATCGATCATTAGGAGCTATGTTATGTTTGCTCTCTTTCTTTTTGCGAAGGCCTAATGCTGATTATGTGCTAATATCAGCTATGGTAGAGAATGGGGAGGAAATATCGAACTGGATAAGTGATGTAACTGGGCGCGAATGCTTAAACCTCTCTATGCCGTGGAAACCTACCAGTCAGTTGCAAGGATGCTTGATGTATAAGCAAAGAGAGATTGATGAACTGATAACAATACTGGACGAAGCAAGAAGTAGAGGGAAAACTAAAGCCCCAGGGAAAGCAGATAAAGAAATGATGAAGGCCACACCTTATTGCTTGTTCTCACTGAAGAGCGAATGGGATTCTAGTAATATGGATGATTTTTATCTAGTTCCTTTGTTGGACAAAAAGTTGTTTCTATCTGCTGATAAGAATTGGTATGTAAGTTCGAATAAGAATGCGGTTTCCATGCAACTTGCTGCCAAATTTGCATCCCTTGGAATGAAATCTATTGTGTTTATTGACAGACCATCCATTGCTCTGACACTCGCTAAACAAATACAAGACTTGAATTTACGCACAGCCACACCGACATCAAGAGATAAAAGGTTATTTAAGAGTATTAGTATAGAACTAGGAGGTTCACAATACTCCTATATTTCCGAAGAAATGAATGTGGCAGTTCATCATGCGGGTTTATTGCGTGAGGAAAGATGGGTGATGGAATCTTATTTCAAAGGAACCATAGATGTTATGGCTGCAACACCAACCTTGGCTCAAGGTGTAAACCTTCCTGTAGATGTTGTTATCATTGCAGGTGAAATGAGATTTGACCAAGATAAGGGAAGGCCAGTGATGATAAGTGCTGAAGAAATACTAAATGCAACAGGAAGAGCGGGTCGTGCAGGATTTAGTTCCCAAGGGGCCTCTATACTTGTTCCAAGCCATGTGATAGGTTATCAAGATGCCCCTACGAGTAGGGATTGGTATGCCATTACCGATGAAATTTTTGCGAAAGGAGATCAGTGTTTGACAGTAGATGACCCTATCAACAAGATGTTGGCTGACGTGTTGACAACGAATAGTGTTGATTCGATTCAACATAATACACTTTTGAAAATCAATAGTTTTAAGGAGGATGGAGAGAAAATGTTCTCGAATGCTTTGTTTGCATATCGATTGCGAACAAGGAATAGAGAACAAGCTGTAGAGCAACGCATTAAGAAGATTTTTGAAATAGCAGACTTGGTAAGTGATGAAGAAACAGAGGAATCTTGGATTAAAGAAGTTTCCTTTAAGACGGGAGTGACAGCAGGCGTAATTCAGACTTTTAAGAGTAAACTGGATTCTACAGATATGGATGAGTTATTATCATCTTCAGTGCAAGATCTTATTCGATTCTATTGTTCTTGGTTGGCCGAAGCACCACATCTTTTTGAGCATCTGTTCTTTTCTGACACAACAGTAAAGAAGATGAGAAAGTTGTTTGAGGGAGGGGAAAATAGAGATTTTACAGCGGAAGGAATCAAGCGAATGGAGACACTGCTTCTTATGTTTGTAGAAGGGGCTACATTCTTGGAGATGAATAACGTAATAGGGGACCCTGCTAAACCAGAACTATTAGTTGAGGCAAGGACTTTTGTACTTAAAGTGCTTCCGCTCCTTTCATATGCATTGAGTACACTATCGTTAACAATTTTGGAATATGCATTGAATAAAGGATATGTGAAAGAGTTCATTTCTGATGAGGTGGTGAACTTTGCCAGTTACCTTAAAGAAGGTGTTACATCTAGTGGCATGTTAAGATTTAAAATGCAAGAGAAATTAATGAGGGTAGAATGTCACAGAGCTTATAACTCATGAATACTTTTGAAAACTCATTATATAAAACCGTTGTTCATAATTCTCTGTTGTTTCTGGAGGATGGAGTGTAAGCCATCATTTTAGCGTAAGGTCATTCAAAATATAATATTTACCTTTCTTAAGACTCGCGTTGCTCGAATAAGCGGCAAAGCCGAGCGGTCGCCAAATTCAAATTTCAATTGATTATGGAGACAAGAGAGTATTTTGAGAAAGTGATGCAGGACTACAACCAGAACCGTAATGGCAGGAGCCTGCGTAATATTCTTGCGTCCCGTTGGTGGCAAGCGGCAAAGCCGAGCGGCAAGGATGAAGCAGTGGATTACAACTGGCTCATGGAGTTCAAGAAAACCTATTCGGCTAGTAAGCCGGTAGAGCAACAGTCTTTCATTTCCCTCTCTTTGGAGGAGGAAACTCCGAAGCAGATGACCTGGGAGGTGAAGGTGCTGCAGTTGCAGAGCCCTGATGGTGACAGTATTGAGATCAAGAGTAATAATCTGTATGCAGTGTCCGAGCTGCTTCGCAAATTGTCTTAGCCATGATTAATTTTACATCGAGGACCAAGTATTTCATTAGTAGCAAACCTACTGACATGCGCAATGGTCGCGAAGGCCGTAAGCGTCCGAACCTTGTGCCAAGTCTAATTTGGTTGAGATAAAATATTTTTCTAATTTTGCGCAAGATTTTATTCATTAAAGTTAAGCGCAATATGGAAATAAAAGATTATGTGAAGCAATTTCTTGAGACCTACGGAACAAGCGGCAAAGCCGAGCGCGTGACTTGCAGAAGAGTCACAAGAAAGTGAGGGTGGCAGACTTCTGCCGTGAAAACATGTTGGACTACTATGAGATGGTAGAGGCGTTGAAGCAGGAGAAGCTTGAGATGGAGTCTTATGAAGAGCAGGTCCAGTGTGGTGATCTTGTTATGCAAACCGAGGCTCAAGACACGAAGATTCAGGAAAGGGATGACAGGATCCTTGGCCTGCTTGATCAGATTGCCAATAATATGGTCCGCAAGGAAGATGTGGATCGTATTGTTAAGGATGCTGTTGATGGCGTGAACGCTAAGTGGCAGAAACGTTTTGATGATTACCAGGAAGAAACCGAGGCAAAGTATAAGAAGCTGATGGAGGCAATGGCTGCTGAGTACGAGGCAAAGATTGCTGAGATTCGGAATCGGAAAGACGGCAAAGGTGACGACAAGGACCAGACTCCTGGCAAATCCACCAAGAATTCCAGGAAGAAAGGCGGTACTGTTCAGCAACTACATAAAGGTAGATAAGGAAGATGAGATTACAGTCGATTGCTATCCTGAGGGCTGCGATGAGAACAATATCAACCCTTACGACTACTGGTCAGATTTAATAGATTTTATAGGTTGTGAACTTTTGGAGCAGCGAAGACATACGAAAGCTCGCTTTCTGTTTGCTGAGTCGTGACAAAAGTCGATGAAGTCATAGTATTGACCTGAACAGTTTTGTTCACAGCCAGTGGCATAAGCATACCAAGGCTGCATAAATAAAGTTAAAAACAAAGATTTTCCAACTTCTTTACAAACTCTTGGAATCCTCATTCACACTGAGGATGTAGAGATTATGGGACCAAGATTCGGACGCATACAATTGTTTGATTAATATGGCATATAAACATCTTAAATTTCCAGAGAACTCCTTGTTCTTGGTTACAGGTGGAGCCGGCTTCATTGGCTCCAACCTTTGTGAGGCGATTCTTAACCTTGGCTATCGTGTGCGTTGTCTTGATGACTTAAGCACAGGTAAGCAGGCTAATGTGGATTTGTTCAAAGACAATCCGAATTATGAGTTTATCAAGGGCGACATCAAAGACCATGATACTTGTATGAAGGCTTGCGAGGGTGTGGATTATGTTCTCAATCAGGCTGCATGGGGGAGTGTACCTCGCTCAATAGAGATGCCTTTGTTTTACTGTGCTAACAATATTCAGGGGACACTGAATATGTTGGAGGCGGCTCGTCAGCATGGCGTGAAGAAGTTCGTCTATGCTTCTTCCAGCTCTGTTTATGGTGATGAGGCTCATCTGCCTAAACAAGAAGGCGTGGAGGGAAATCTTCTTTCTCCATACGCGTTAACCAAACGCTGTGATGAAGAGTGGGCTAAGCAATATAGCATGCATTATGGCTTGGATACATATGGTCTACGGTATTTTAATGTCTTTGGCCGTCGTCAGGATCCTCATGGTGCATATGCTGCAGTCATTCCCAAGTTCATTAAGCAATTGTTGAATGATGAGCAGCCGACCATCAATGGCGATGGCAAGCAGAGTCGTGATTTTACTTATATAGAAAATGTGATAGAAGCTAACCTTAAGGCATGTTTGGCTCCTCATGAGGCAGCAGGCCAAGCATTCAATATAGCATATGGTGGTCGTGAGTATTTGATAGATATTTACTATACGCTTACTAATGCTCTGGGTAAGGAGATTGAACCAAAGTTTGGTCCAGATCGGAAGGGCGACATTAAGCACTCCAATGCTGATATTAGCAAAGCTCGTAAAATGCTTGGTTATGATCCACAGTATGATTTTGCACGTGGACTAAATGAAGCAATTGAATGGTACAAGGCTAATCTGTAAAAAATAAAAAGTAAAATATATGAAAGAAACAAAGATTTGCGTAATCGGTCTTGGTTACGTTGGATTGCCTTTGGCAAGACTGTTTTCGACAAAGTACGAAACAGTAGGCTTTGATATGAATCAGGCCCGTGTGGATGCCTTGATGGCTGGTCACGATGCAACGCTTGAAGTGGCTGATGACTTGCTGCAGGATGCTATCAAAAATCATGGATTCAAATGTACGACATCGCTTGATGAAATCAAAGATTGTAATTTCTATGTGGTGGCTGTGCCTACTCCTGTAGATGATGACAACAATCCGGATTTGACACCTCTTTATGGAGCAAGTACGACAGTAGGAAAGGTTATCTCTAAAGGTGATGTAGTGGTTTATGAGAGTACGGTTTATCCTGGAGTGACTGAAGACGAGTGTATTCCAGTTGTCGAGAAAGTCAGTGGTATGAAGATGAATGTGGATTTCTATGGTGGCTATTCGCCAGAACGCATCAATCCTGGTGATAAACAGCACACCGTAGAGCATATCAAGAAGGTGACTTCTGGTTCTACTCCTGAGATTGGCAAATATATCAACGAGGTGTATAGTAGTGTAATTACTGCTGGTACTCACCTTGCTCCTACCATCAAAGTTGCAGAAGCTGCTAAAGTGATTGAAAATTCTCAGCGTGATATCAATATTGCATTTGTAAATGAACTCTCTAAGATCTTTACCAAGATGGGTATTGATACGCTCGATGTATTGGAGGCTGCGGGTACAAAATGGAATTTCTTGCCATTCCGCCCGGGATTGGTGGGAGGTCACTGTATTGGCGTAGATCCATATTATCTGGCGCAGTGTGCTCAACGGCATGGCTATAATCCCGAGATTATCCTCGCTGGTCGCCGTATGAACGATGGTATGGGCGAGTATGTTGCTACCGAGACCATTAAGCACATGCTGAAGAAGGGCATTCAGGTCCTTGGCTCGCATATTTTAATTCTTGGTTTCACCTTCAAGGAAAATTGCCCAGATGTGCGTAATACTAAAGTTATCGACATTTATAAAGCATTAAAGGAGTATAATGTAGATATTACGGTTTATGATCCATGGGCTAATCCTGCTATTGCAAAGAAGGAGTATGGCATTGAGATTGTGAATGAACTGCCTTTGGAGAAATTTGATACTGCCATTGCTGCTGTTGCGCATAAGAAGTTCGAAGGTCTTGATGTTCCATCTTTGTTGAAGGAGAAGCATGTAATCTTTGATGTGAAGTGTACGTTGGATCGTAACATTGTTGACGGTAGATTGTAAATATTTGAGCATCCCTTCTTGTAATAATGGAGAGATTATTGTACGTGGGGAATTTTATTCTCCCAGATGGAAATGCCGCTGCTCATCGTGTGATAGGAAACGCTAAAGCATTCCGAGAAGCTGGTCATGAAGTAGTTTTGTTAGGATGTATTAATGAAGTAACCAAGGAAGCACGCTTCAGAAAATCACAAGTATTTGGCTTTGATTATTATTGCTTCCAAAATCCATGTAAAACGACAGAATGGTTAAAGTATCTTTTAACTGCAGGATGGCTGATTAGGTATATTGAAATAGTTCATCCTACTATTGTGGTTATTTATAATTATCCTTCTTGGGCCTCCGAGCGTTTACTTGGATATTGCCGAAGAAGGAGAATTCGTCTTTATGCAGACTGTACCGAATGGTTTGATATAAACGAAGGCGGATTTCTATGGCGCGCAATAAAAAAGCGTGACGTAGATAACAGAATGTATAAAATACAATTAAAACTAGATGGTATAATTAGCATCAGTAGTTATATTGATAACTTCTATCGTAGTAAGAATCAAAAAACGGTATGGATTCCTGGCTTGATTGATGTGGCTGATGAGAAATGGAGGAGTGAGTCGCAATCTGGTGAAAGAGATTATACTTCTTTCTGTTATGTTGGAAGTCCTGGAAACGGCATGAAAGATCGTCTGGATATTATTGTTAAGTCTTTTTCTGCGTTAAAAAAGCGTTATCCGACGGATCAATTTCGTTTAGACATTATTGGAATGACTAGTCTGCAATTTGAGAATTCTTTTGGGATTATACCAGATAATATCGAAAAGAGTATTTGCTTTTACGGTCGTGTCCCCAATAGAGAGGCATTATCTGTATTAAAAAAAGGAGATTATTCGATATTCTTTAGGGATAAGAATCTTCCGAATACAGCAGGATTTCCAACAAAATTCTCTGAGTCCATAGCTTGTGGCACTCCTGTAATCACAAATGCAACTAGCGATATACCACATTTCATAAATAACGGGAATAATGGATTTTTGATAGATTCCTTAGATGCCGAAGAAATATGTAATCAGCTACATAAAATTCTTCATTTACCTTATGAGAAAAGAAAGGAAATGAAGGATTATTGTCACAAAGATAGAACGTTTGATTTCCATAATTACGTTGAAATACTGAATCATTTTATTTCAGAATAATGTATAAGTTTATAAAGAGATTATTTGATGTACTTATTGCTGCAATCGCATTAATCGTTTTATCCCCGATATTATTAATTGTAGCAATCTGGGTTAAATTAGATAGCAAAGGGCCCGTTATTTTCAAGCAGCAACGCTTGGGCGTTGGTGGTGTGCCATTCAATATGTACAAGTTTCGCTCCATGTGTGTTGGAGCAGAGAAACAGGGGACTGGTGTGTATTCATATAAAGGCGATGCCCGCATTACCAAAGTAGGACGTATTCTTCGTGCAACTAGCATAGATGAATTGCCTCAGCTGGTGAATATTCTCAAAGGTGATATGTCATTAATTGGACCTCGGCCAGCCTTGACATATCACCCGTGGCCTTACGACCAGTATGATGAGCACCAAAAACACATGTTTGATGTCCGCCCTGGTATTACGGGATGGGCACAGGTGAATGGACGAAAAGAGGTACCCTGGCCGGAAAGAATTGAACTGAATGTTTATTACGTTGAGCACTTGTCTTTTGCTTTGGATTGGAAAATCTTTTGGATGACCATATTCAAAGTCGTGACTAATGCAGATAATGAAAACGTCGGAGAAACTGGCGTAAAAAAATAACGAATTCATTCATACTATGTTGAACTTAATGTATATCACAAAACGTCCAGATGTGGCTCGTATTGCAGAAGATGCGGGTGTTGACTGGATATTTGTTGATATGGAGTTTATTGGTAAGGACTCCAGGCAAGGAGGACTAGATACCGTTCAGAATCATCACACAGTTGAGGATGTTAGAAACATAAAAAATGCCGTTCAGAAGGCAAAAGTGCTAGTAAGGGTAAACCCCATCCATGATGCTTTATCCGACTATCCGTCCTCTAAAGATGAGATAGATGCTTCCATCTTAGCCGGTGCAGACATACTGATGCTTCCATTCTTCAAAACCGTTGAGGAGGTAAAACAGTTCATTGGTTATGTGAATGGTCGAGCAAAAACTCTTTTACTGGTTGAAACGGTAGAAGCTGCCAGTTTGATAGATGATATTCTTGAAGTACCAGGAATTGATATGATTCATCTTGGTCTCAATGATATGCATCTGCAATTGGGAATGAAGTTCATGTTCGAGTTGTTAGCAGACGGAACGGTAGAAAAACTTGGTTCAAAAATTAAAGCCAAAGGGATTCCATATGGCTTTGGTGGTATTGCAACGCTTGACGGTGGCGCTATGCCTGGCTCAATGGTTTTGAAAGAGCATTACCGATTAGGAAGTTCAATGGTTATTGTTTCACGAAGTTTTTGTAATACCGATGTTGTAAGGGATCCTGAGGAAATCAAACATATTTTTGATAAAGGTATTAAGGATATCAGAATGTTGGAACAGGAGGCTGCCAATCAAAAAGAGCAAGGTAATCTTGATTATTTTTTGAATAACCAAGAAGCAGTAAAAAAAGCAGTAAAGGAGATCGTTGGAAAATAAATTATAAATCAATATGGAAAAAACTGATTCGTTAAAGAAAAGGCTTGATGCTCGCAAAGATTTGCAAGGCAAGCTGTTTGTAAGAAGTTGGTTACTCACGGAGAAGCCGTTTACAGACAAACTGAATGATTTTCCCTTTTATGGGCATTGGAAAGAAGAGAAAGTAGGAAGATTTTATCTTATGGTGCAAGAAAAGGCCTCTGTGCATCATGTAACAGTTGATGGCATTACTTTTTTCCTATTTGGTCATTGTTATAACCCTTTCACAATGGAGTGGGAGGAAGAAAAACAATTACAAAAAATCGCTTCGGAATATGGTAAGGAAGGATTTCAACGAGCCATAGATGAAATTACAGGCATTTTTTCGTTAGGATGGTATAATGACAAGGAGATTACTTTCATTACAGACCCTTCGGGTATGCAATCAACCTATTACGGGATTATAGATGGTAATTGTATGTTGACAAGCCACCCCCAAATTATAGGTGATTTGTATAATCTGGAAATACAAGATATTGTTAAGGAACTCGTTAATTATAAGTGGTATGGGCGAGTAATGGGTTGTTATCTTCCTGGTGATTTGTCCACCTACAAGGAAGTAACCCGTGTTGTTCCTAATATCTCCTATACTTATAAGGACGGTAAGGTAGAAGTTAACCGTTTTTACCCGAAACGCCCTGTCCATGATGCTGAAGGAAAAGAGTACCAGGAAGTTATTGAACAAGCTGCTGATATATTGAAGAATGGCGCAGAGTTAGTACTTAAAAAATGGAAGAAGCCTGCAGTCTCTCTGACCGGAGGTATAGATAGTAATACAACGTACTCTGCATTTAACGGTCATTATAAGGATATCGATGTTTTTAGTTACTTGTCGGCTCCTAAAGAAGTACCTGATGTTGAAGCGGCAGAAAAGATTGCAAAGCATTTCAATTGTAACTTTACACTTTACCATATCCCATCAACCAATGATGAGGTCAAAGATTTTGAACTGTTGAGGGATATGATTGCTCATGTTAATGGTTATATTGTGAATCGTAAGGAGAACGAGACCAGAAAGCGTATATATCTGGAAGAGAATCTGCCATACGATGTAGAAGTGAAGTCTTGGGTTAGTGAAACAATTCGTGCTTATTGGTATAAGCATTATGGTCGAACCTCTATGCCTAAGTTAAGTCCTAAGTTGTACAGAAATCTATATAAGATATTCACTACTAACAGGAGTCTTGCCCACAAGGTAGATAAGGTCTTTAAGGAATATATCGAGAAGTATGATTATTATAATATCCCTGAAGGTTATCTGCCTGCAGATATGCATTTTAATGAAGTGACATGGGGTAGCTGGGGCGGTTTGAATATCAGTGAAATGAAATATTATACTGATATTACTATCCTCTATAATAACCGTATTTTCTTGGATTTACTATTCCGGGCTCCATTAGCTAAGCGTATTTCTGACGAGCACCATATCGATATGAAGCGTTATCTTAATAAAGAGCTGGCTGATATGAATATTCGAGTGGTTAATATGGCAGAAACCGCAAATAGAGCACGCCTGTTAAATATTATTTTTACGCTCAATAGCGTTTTGCCTTTCTAAGCAAGAACAATTCAAAAGCAAAAATGAATACGGTAGAGTTAAAAAAGAGATTAGATAATCTTGAAAATTTTCAGGATAAGCTCTTCGTAAGGAGCTGGTTGTTAACAGAAAAATCCTTCGAGGATAAGATGTCGGAATTCCCTTTTTACGGACACTGGAAATCCGAGAAAGTTGGGAGATTCTATCTTATGACTCAGGAAAAGATGCAGGTTCATCATGTTACAGTTGAAGGAAGGACGTTCTTTCTCTTTGGGCATGCGTATAATCCTTTTACCCTGGAATGGGAAGAGGAAAAGGAACTGCAAAAGATAGCGAAAGATTATGGAAAGGATAGTTTTTGGCATTCCATCAGTGAGCTTACCGGCATTTTTGCAATGGGATGGTATAATGACAAAGAGATTCATTTCATAACCGACCCATCCGGGATGCAGTCAACTTTCTACGGGCTGGTTGACAATAACATCATGTTAACATCACACCCACAAATAATAGGTGACCTGTATGATTTGGAAATGCAACCTATAGCACGAGAATTGGTCGAGTATAAATGGTATGGTCGCATTATGGGTAGTTATCTTCCTGGGGATCTTTCTCCATTCAAAGAAGTGACCCGTGTTGTCCCTAATATTGAATACACCTTCAGTGGGAAAAAGATAGATGTGAAGCGATTCTATCCGCTACATGACGTAGAGGAACTGGCTGACAGTGAGTATAGGGAGGCCGTAGAGCAGGCTGCTGGTATTTTAAAAAACGGAGCAGCCCTTGTTATGAAGAAATGGAAACGACCCGCAATTTCTCTGACAGGCGGTATAGATAGTAATACTACGTTTGCAGCCCTGAATGGCCACTATGATAAATTAAGAGTGTTTAGTTATTTATCAGCCCCCAAAGAGGTGCCCGATGTTGAAGCTGCCAAGACCATTGCAAAACGTTTCAATGTGGCGTATGACTTATATGAGATACCCGATAGTAGTGATAATATTGAAGACTTTTTGTTGCAAAAAGAAATAATAGATCATACGAACGGATATATTGTGAAGCGATTTGAAAATGAGACACGTAAGCGTATATTTTTGGCAAAGCACTTAGACTATGATGTGGAGATCAAGTCATGGGTATCAGAATCGGTGCGCGCCTATTGGTACAAATATTACCATAGGAAGTCATTTCCAAAGATGTCGCCTAAATTGTTTAGAAACCTTTATAAGATATTCCTGACTAATAGGTGTTTGGCACATAAAGTAGATAAAATATTCTCTGACTTTATGGTTAAATATGGATATTGGCAACTCCCTAAAGGCTTCGACCCTTCTGATATGCACCAGCATGAGGTGATGATTAGTAGTAAAGGGGCGATGGATATCAGTGAAATGAAATATTATACTGATATTACGATTCTATATAATAACCGTATTTGGCTCGATTTGATGAATAGAGTTCCATTTGAGAAGAGGTTAAACGATCAGCACCATTTGGATATGAAGAAATTGTTGAATAAGGAACTCTTCGATATGAATATAAGGGTTGTGGATAAAGAGCAGAC
>JAEEGL013149111.1_pt1 | contig 14231 bp, 11 predicted proteins | sample 9134231 | NCBI WGS metagenome assembly JAEEGL01 (sample SAMN16246548, study PRJNA631951) | gut metagenome | biome: gut microbiome; feature: rumen; material: fiber-attached | host: Bos | place: Iran: Karaj | collected 2018-10 | reverse complement strand
TTAGCTGCTCAAGGAGCGCTCTGTTCTGTAGTGTCATTGTGTTTCTCCTTTCGCTTCTCCGTTTTGAACCCTATGGATAACCTATAGGTTTCATAGGGTCCAAGTGAAAGCTGTTTTTGAATTCTCAGTTGAGTATACTCGTAAAATGATTTGTCTCCAAGCCAAGTGCGGGCTTTGGTCTCGAAATCCGTCTTCGAAACAAGCGCATCCTCTCCTAGGACGATTGTCAGAGAGAAAGGGTTCCCCTTGTCCGAAAACGTGACGCTTTGCGTCGTCACTGGCATATCGCCTTCCAGTTCGCCTTCCGGGCAAAGGCAGGAGAATCTGTACGGAAGGGCAAGATTGATTGTGCAGATGTAGTCGAAGCCCTTTAGTGTTCCATCTGACAGGTTCTCGATCTCCACCTCAAGCACAAGACTGGACTGCCTGAATTTGTATCTCTTGGTAAGCGATACCGGAATCTTTCCCAGGTTTAAAGTTGGTGCCTTGGCAAAGAAGTCAAGGTTCCTCTTGTCCAAGGGAGTGACCTCATAGACCTTTGACGCAAGACTTGTCTCTCCCTTACCGCTTTGCACGAAGGAGTCGGCGAAAAGCCCGTCGCCGCTGTGGAATGCAATGTCGAACAGCAAGGACGGTATGGTGAATCTGCTGAGCACACCACCCTTTCTGCTCAGATATGCAATTCCGCTTCTGCCGGTCACAAGTAGTTCCTTCGATCTGTCGAAGTCAATGTCGGTCTCCACCGGCATCGGCGCCCCATTGTCCATTGAAAGAGTGGACTCTATCTCACATGCGTATTTGTTGACCTGGCGGCGGATCTGCGGGGAGCTGCATTCGTTCGGGAAGTAGAGGCTGGAGCAGCTTGCCATCATCATCAGATTGTCAAGGTTCTTCCTGTCAGCGATGCTTTTCCTGCAATCGTGCAGGACCTCGCGCAGCATGTTGACAAGGCAATAGTGCCTGCTGAGCATGCTGTTGTCATAGATGAGCTGGTTGATGGATGTGGACTTCCCTATGCTGTAATCCCTCCCGTAGAGACCTGCCGGAAGGAAGTGCGTCTTTGAGATCTCGTTCTCGGCAATGTATTGAGCCGGAAGAGTGCTGTCCTTTCCCGCCTTGGTGAAGATGGTCTTGAACACTTCGCAGGACCCAGAGGTTGCCATCATCTGGTCAAGGTTGAGCATTATGGTGCAAAGCGGTCCTGAAGCGTCTTCGATAAGAGCCTTTGAGTCGGAAAGGTATCTGTCCAAAGAGAGACCGCCACGGTAGAGGTCGCTGGTGAGCTTGCTGAAGCGGTCGTCAGTCGGCAGAACCAGAATCTCCTTGCCCATCTCATCCGTGTAGAACGGCTTGTTGAACTCCACGCTGTTGCTGATCTGGTTGTATGTGGAGATGACTATGTAGTTCAGGCCGCACAGACCCACAACAGGGATTGTCGTCGGATTGAAGACCTGGTTGTACAGCCAGAGACCTTTCGGTTTCCTGGAGAAGTGCTTTCTGATGTAGGTGGTGGTCTTCTCTATCTGTGAGGACCTCTCGTGGGTGGGAATCATCGAGAGGATGACATCGTAGTAGCTGAAGCTGAGGATCTCGATCTGGCCCCGTCTGCACAGCTCGCTGATCAGCATGTTGATCTCAGGATAGAATGATTCAAGGTAATCGAACTCGGATATGCTCAGACGGAACAGCAGCTTCATGTCGGAGTTGTTGTATATCATCGTCAAAAGCGGTTTGAGCTGCCTTGAGACCAAAGCCTCGTACTCCTCCTTCGAGGAACCTGTGGGAAGCTGGCTGTAGGCACCGATTATGTACTTCAAGAATCACCTCTAATCTTTATGATGCTTGACCCCAAGCAAAATCTTCTTCACATTCTATTGCATTTTATCTATTATTTGAATATGAAATTGTCTTCATTGTTCGGCAATCTTAGACAGCCGACCGTCAAGGTCTATGCGCTTGTCGGTCGCAGCGGCACAGGCAAAAGTTTCCGTGCCCAGCTCGTCGCCGACAAGTTCCATATCCCCCTAATAGTGGATGACGGACTGCTGATAAAGAACGACAGAATCCTTGCCGGCAAAAGCGCCAAGCAGGAGTCAAACTTCCTCACCGCCGTGAAGCGAGCCCTCTTCCAGGACCCGGAGCACCACAAGGAGGTGCTCAATGCCCTCCAGACCGAGCGTTTTCACAAGATTATGATCATTGGCACGTCGGACAAGATGGCGACCAAGATCGCCAGAAGGCTCAACCTTCCCGACCCCAGCCAGATAATCCACATAGAGGACATCGCCACAAAGGACGAGATCGACACCGCAATGCGCATCCGCTATTCGGAAGGCAAGCATGTCATTCCCGTTCCCCCTCTTCAGATAACCAGGAACTACCCATCCATCGTCTATGACTCGATTCGTGTAGGGCTGCAGAAACGTCTTGCCTTTCTCCCCTTCGTGAAGAAGGTCCAGACCGTGGAGAAGACCCTGGTCTGCCCGGAGTTCAGCAAGCAGGAGGAGACCTCCATCTCCGAAGCGGCAATCACACAGATGGTCAACCACTGCCTCAACGAGTACGAGGAGACTATGAAGGTGAGCAAGGTCACATACGTCTACAGCAACGAGGGCTATGACCTTGACATCTATGTAAGGACACCCGAGTCAATCTCGGGGCTGGCCATCGCCGAATTCGAGGAGTACATTGCGGATTCTCTGGAGAAATACGGTGGAATACTGATCCACAAGGTCAATCTTCACGTTCAGGCTTGGTCGTAGCACCCACAGGCTTTGCTGTTCTTCGCCTCTTTCTGCTTCTTCCCTTCCTGGCGGGACGCTTCTCGCCCTCTGCCTTCACGGCGTTGACCTGGATCGGTCTGTGTCTGATGCATCCTTTCGGAACCCTCAACCCCAGTGACTGCATGTACTGGGCGGCTGCCATCTCAAGTTCGAAGTTTGGCGGTGTTATCGGGCTGATCAGGACCTTGATCTGGCGGAGAATGTCATTGAATGTGGATGTTGCTGTAGTCCATTCATCGTTCTTGGAGATGAAGGGCTGGACAAGGGCAAGATACATCTGGGACCTGGACACAGATTCCGCCTTCCCGTCTCTGGAGGCGTTCACCTTGGAGTCGAGCTCCTTAAGGGACTCGAACATCTGAGGAAAGCCTGCATAGACTGAGATGGCGGGCAGTATGTGCACAAGGAGCTTGTACTGGTTCAGCCTCTGGAAGATCTCGCTGCTGCATCCGCAAGCAAGGATCTTGTTGACCTCCTCGGTCATCCTCGAAGAGCTGACGTCCCCTATCCCCGGCGCATAGTGCCTGATTGCCATGGCAAGTCTCATTGGGATCTTGAAGCCCGTGGTGACGGAGTACTTTACGGCTCTCACCATCCTGACCGGATCCTCAATGAATGTCCTTCTGAGCGGAATCAGGGATACGATCCTCTTTGCCTTGAAGTCCTCGATGGCGTTGTTGAAGTCTATCAGATTCCCCTTTATGGGGTCATAGTAGAGACTGTTGATGGTGAAATCCCGTCTTGCGGAATCCTCTTCAATGGTGCCGAACTGGTTGTCGTTCGAGTATTCGTGGTCCTTGGTGCTTCTGAATGTGGAGACCTCGATTATCTCGTCCCCGAAGGTAATATGGACGATTCGGAATCTGCGGCCGATGATTCTGGAGTTGTAGAAGAGCTTGTGGACCTGTCTCGGGGAGGCGGCTGTGGCGACATCGAAGTCCTTGGGGATGCGCCCCAGAATGAGGTCGCGGACAGCCCCACCGACTATGTAGCTCTCATAGCCTGCACCGTTTAGTCTTCTTACCACGCTGACGGCATTTCTGTCGACGAGGTTCTGATCTATCTTGTTCTCATCCTTTGAATAGACCTGCGCAACCGCATCCAGTCCGTCGGCTCCTTTCTTATACCTGATAAACATCTATATAGCCGTTGAACAATTCGTTAATTTGTATAGAATGTATTACAACAAATTTCTTTGAAAAATACAACACCGGAGAGCGATTATGATAGAGCCGAAAGTACTTAAGGGATTCAGGGACAGCTTGCCCCAGCAGGAGATAGTTCGCCAGACTCTGATGGCCAAGGTGCAGCAGATATTCCGTTCATTCGGTTTCGTCCCCATAGACACTCCGGCCTTGGAGTACACCGAGGTTCTCCTCGGCAAAGGCGGCGGAGAGACCGACAAGCAGATGTTCCGCTTCACAGACAACGGCGGACGTGATGTGGCCATGCGCTTTGACCTGACCGTCCCCCTTGCCCGCTATGTCGCGGCTAACTACAGCCAGCTCTCCTTCCCCTTCAAGAGATACCACATCAGCAAGGTCTGGCGCGGTGAGAAGCCCCAGAAGGGAAGATTCCGCGAGTTCTGGCAGTGCGATTTCGACATGGTCGGTGTTGACAATGCCCAGAGCGACTTCGAGATCCTTCTGCTCATCCACACATGCCTCAGCCAGATGAAGGTCGGACCCTTCAAGGTCTCCGTCTCGCACAGGGGGCTGCTGAACAGGTTCCTTTCGGGCCTCGGCATCCAGGACAAGGGACAGGATGTCCTCAGGGCAATCGACAAGCTCTCGAAGATCGGTCAGGACGGAGTATGCGAGATCCTAAAGGAGTCAGGGCTTTCGGATGACCAGACGGCAAAGGTTATAGACTTCATCTCAATCGACAAGAGCCGTTTCGCCAACACACTCTCCATTCTCGAGGACATGTTCGGACAGTGCCCTGAGATCGAGCGCCTCTGTGCCATTTACAAGATGATGCAGGCCTGCGGAATTGAGAATGACTTTATCCTGGACACCTCGATCACACGTGGTCTGGACTACTACACCGGCATCGTTTATGAGACGCTGCTGCTGGATATGCCGCAGATAGGCTCAATCTGCTCCGGTGGGAGGTACAACAACCTTGCAGGTCTGTATACGAAGGAGAACCTTCCTGGAGTCGGGTCCTGCATAGGTCTGGACAGGCTGATAGCCGCCCTTGAGGAACTCAAGAGCCCCATCGTCACGGACGCATCCTATGCCGATGTCATGGTGGTCTCCGACAAAAGCGACATCGCCTGGTCCGAGAGCGTTGCAATGAAGCTCAGGGCAATGGGCGTGAATGCGGACTCCTACGTTGGCGAGAAAGGTCTCGGACAGCAGTTCGCCTATGCTGAGAAGAACGGAATCCCTTACGTGGTCGCATCCCAGCAGGGAGAGCTCTTCTCCGTGAAGGAGATTGCCAACAGGGCCATGCATGAGGGCCTTACTCTCGACCAGGTTGCCAGCCTCGTGAGACCTAAGCGCTGATGACGGATTTCAAGCAGCTACCCGTATACAGACACAGACAGATGATCCTGGATGCTCTGAAGGAGAACCAGGTCATCATCGTCGAGAGCCCAACCGGTTCGGGAAAGACGACCCAGCTTCCGATCATCCTCAAGGAGGCGGGCTATGCTCAAAGCGGTGTCATCGGGATAACCCAGCCGAGAAGGATCGCCACGCTTGGGGTATGCTCCTTCATAAAGGGCCAGATCGCATCCGAAGGCCTTCCCGAGAACTACTGCGGCTACAAGATGCGCTTCTATGACACGACGGACATCAACACCCGCATTAAGATCCTCACCGACGGGATGCTGCTTCAGGAACTCAAAACCGACCCTAATCTGTCACGCTACAGCGTCATCATGGTGGACGAGGCCCACGAGCGCAGCCTGAACATCGACTTCATCCTGGGCCTTCTGAAGCAGATAGTCGTGCGCAGAAGCGAACTCAAGGTCATAATCTCCTCCGCGACTCTCAACACGAAGGTATTCTCACGCTTCTTCAACGATGCACCGATAATCTCGATCAAGACCCGCGTCTACGATGTGGACGTCAAATACTTCCCTGTGAAGGCAAAGGGCGATACCGACGAATGCGCCCACTCCATCTGCACCCTTCTGAACCAGATTCTGAAGCGCTTCAGGTCAACCGGCTACAAGGACAACGAGGACACCTTGGTCTTTCTGCCCGGCGAGTTCGACATCAAGACGACGATGCAGCAGATCTACTATGAGTGCGACCATGAGCACCTTCAGATCTATCCTCTGTACGGAAGGCTGAACAAGGAGGAGCAGGAGCTCGTCTTCGAGCCTACGGAGAGCGGCAAGATGAAGGTCGTCCTTGCCACGAACATCGCGGAGACAAGTCTTACCATAGACGGTATCAGAATCGTCATAGACAGCGGCTTTGCAAAGATAAACTACTACAACCAGACGGACTTCACCTCTGCCCTCGTGCTCAGACCTGTCAGCAGGTCCTCCGCCGAGCAGCGCAAAGGCCGTGCGGGAAGGACAGCCCCCGGGCTCTGCTACAGGCTCTACTCGAAGGAGGACTTCGACTCAAGGCCGCTTTGGACAACCGAGGAGATTCTCAGAACAGACCTCTCGGAGGTCGTCCTCAGGATGGTTGACCTAGGCATATATGACTTTGACGGCTTCCCCTACATCACCCGACCGGACTCCAAGGCCCTGTTAAGCGGAGAAAGGACTCTGAAGCTTCTTCAGGCCATTGACGAGATGCGCCATCTGACGCCCATCGGGGAGCTGATGGTCCGCTACCCGCTTCTGCCCAGGCATTCCAGAGCCATGGTCGAGGCTTTGAAGCGCTATCCGCATATGGTGAAACCCGTAGCCATCGGCCTGGCCTTCTTTTCGGCCAAGACCCCATTCGTCCTCCCTCCTGGGGAGGAGGATCTTGCAAGAAGCGCACACAGACGCTTCTCAAACCAGTTCGGTGACTTCATAAGCTATCAGAACATCTACAGCAAATACCTTTCCCTTACGACTCAGAAGAAGCGTGAGGAGTTCTGCTCATCCAATTATCTCGATGTCCAGAGCATGGATGAGATTCTGCACATCACCGACCAGCTGTGCCAGATAACGGAAGAGATTGGCTTTCCGGTCTCGCAGCCGGACGAGCATGATGCCCAGACCTTTGCGCACGATCTTCTCGTCTGCCTTGCATCCGGTCTTATCCAGTACGTCTGTGTGAGAAAGAAGGCATCGGTCTACAGGACCATCACCACGGACGAGATTTACATCCACCCGGGATCGGCCTGGTTCAGGAACCCTCCCCAGTACCTGCTTGCGGGTGAGATAGTGATGACCACGAAGATGTATGCCCGCACGGTTTCCCCTCTCTATCCAGATTGGATACCGGAGATCTCAAGAGACCTGTCCGACAGGTTGAAGAGAATCGCCCGCGAGGCCGAGCAGAGGGACAGGCATCGTGACAGGGTATCCAGATACGACGAGATGCAGAGCGGAAGATCTCCATCCAGAAGGGCCGCGAAGGAATCCGAGGGCAAGGTTACAAGAATCTATGGCCTTGAGTTCCCCGTCATCAAGGACATCGGCAAGAAGAACACGAGAAACGTCGCCGTCATCCCTTCAGCGGATCTCCCTGCTCTTGCAAAGGCGTTCAGAAGGGCATCAAGGCATCCGAAGGGAATTGCGGCTACGATACTGTTCAACGGATACTATGTCGCCTACGGGGAGCGCCTGTATGATATCGTGAGCCTTGACGGCCGTGTGAGATTCGAACCCGACTCCTTTGTGGAGAAGCCCGTAACGGAGGTCTTCGACCTTGGAAACATCACCGACCTGATCCCACATCTCTGGGACATTTTGAAGCTTTCGCCTCTGAAGGAAAGCGGCAGACTCGGCTTTCTGGAGCTTCTTGTCTCAGGCAAGGGAAGCGTATTTTTCCACGTAAACAGGTCCTTCAGCGATGCGATAAACAACACCGCCTACACCCTTCTGGGAATCATGGACGAGGTGGAGTATCCTGAGTTCCGCAAGGCCTATAACAGGATACTCAGAATGCTTGACTGATTGAACGTCAGTTGAATTGGTTGTAAGATTCAATTATGAAGGAATTTCTGAACTGCATTGGAACAAAGGTCCTTATGGCCGACAGCTTTTCGGATCTGTCATACCATGTGGGCACATACGGAAAGAGCACGCTTTGGGTGTGCGACTCCAATACAGCAAGGATGGTCAGGCCCCTACCCAGCCCCAACGTTGTCCTGGAGGCTGGAGAGAGCTCCAAATCCTTCACCTGCCTAGAGAAGATACTGAGCGTCGCAATAGACAACGGCCTTGGAAGGGACTGCACCTTCATAGCCTTAGGCGGCGGCATGATCTGTGACATCACCGCCTTCGCCGCATCGGTGTACATGCGTGGCTGCAAGGTCATCCTTATTCCCACGACGCTGATAAGCATGGCCAGCTCCTGCCTCGGCGGAAAGACATCGATAAACTTCAAGTTCGCCAAGGACATCGTGGGAACCTTCTTCCCCGCCAATGAGGTTCTGATCTGCACCGACTGCCTGAAGTCCCTGTCAAACAAGGACTACATGAACGGCTTTGCGGAGGTCCTGAAGCACAGTCTTCTCACAAAGGACGATTCTCTGTTCAACATCATTGCTGCCCAGAAGCAGAAGATCATGGACCGCGACCCAGAGACGTTGAAGGCAATAGTCACCATTTCGCTGCAGATCAAGAAGTCCTATGTGGACAACGACCCCTACGAGAGATTCGGAATCCGAGCGGCATTGAACCTCGGAAGCACCTTCGCCTATGCACTTGAAGGCATGTCCCGTCTGCAGTGGTCCTCCGGTCAGGCAACCGCCTGGGGTGTCTGCAAGGCGATGGAGGCAAGCCGTGAGATGGGTCTTTGCTCAGCTGAGTTCGCAGCAGGCGTTATCAAGCTCTTCTCCTTCTACGGCTTCGATGTCAGATACCGCATCCAGCGCGGCGATTGGATGGCATACAAGAACCAGCTCTCCAAGAACAAGAAAGCCTTCAATGGAGTTACCAGCTTCGTCCTGCTGAAAGACCAGGGCGAATACGAAATAAGACCAATCGACGAAGAGATCATCAAGAACGTCGTAATGGTCCCGTCGGTGTAAGAGATGCATTACTTTGACTGGACTGCAACAAGCCCGATGAGCGAGAACGCCATCAGAGCCTATGCGGATGCCGCCTCCAGATATATCGGAAACCCTTCCTCCACACATCCTCTTGGAGTTGAGGCGAAGAGCCGACTTGAAGCCGAAAGGTCCTTTGTGGCCTCTGTGCTAGGGACCAAGAGCTCAAACGTGTTCTTCACCAGCGGAGGCACCGAGAGCGATTTCATAGTCCTGTCCTCCCTCCTGAACTCCCCTTCAGCTGGAGAGGTCATAACCACCGGCATAGAGCACTCGGCCGTTCTGGAATGCAGAAAGCCATTGGAGAAGGCGAACTGGACCTTCACGACCCTCAATTGTCCGGGAGGCTATCTGGACCCCGAGTCGCTTAAATCTGCTTTGAACGAGCGCGTGAGGATGGTCAGCTTCATGAAGGTCAACAACGTGACGGGAACCATCCTGGACACAAAGGCTCTGGTCAGGGTTGTTCGGGATTATGAGAAGAGTCTCGGACGCAAGATCCACATACACTGTGATGCTGTCCAGGCCTTGGGAAAGATCCCCTTTTTCCCCGAACAGGAGGACATTGACAGCGCAGCCTTCAGCGCCCACAAGTTCTGCGGACCAAGAGGTGTTGGGATACTGTACTGCCGAAACAGGAGCGTTCTCTCCCTTTCGCGTGGCGGAGGTCAGGAACAGGGCCTGCGTCCGGGCACAGAGAACCTTGCAGGCATCTGCGCAATGGACGCCGCTCTGAAGGATTCAATGGCTTTCCTTGAAGAGAAATACTCTGAAGTTTTGGGTTATAGAGGCAAAATTGAGGATGCGGCTCTTGCCTCTGGGTATTCTCTGATATCCCCTTCCTGCAAAAGCAATCTTGAGTTTTCTCCTTATATAATAGATATTTGCGCAAAGCCAATCCCCTCAGAGGTCTTCCTCAGGGTAATGTCGGACAAGAACTTCTGCCTCTCTGCTGGAAGTGCCTGCTCCACAAACTCCAGGGGCAAGGCTGAAAGCGTTCTTGCCGCCATGAACATAGACCATCAGAGAAGGATGTCCAGCGTCAGGATCTCAATGGGAAGCGGCACAAGATCTGACGAGGTTGACCTTCTTTGCAAGGCCCTTTCAGAGGCAAGCGCGGAACTCGGAATCAACAGGAGCTGAAATGAAAAGCGAAAGCACGGACAATATGAACCTCTATCTCATCCGTCTCGGGGAGATAAGCCTGAAGGGAATGAACCGCAACTTCTTCGAGAAGAAGCTTAAGAACAACATCAAGCTGAAGATTCATCCCTACAGAAGCCTTCTGACTAGGGAGAAAGGCCGCTTCTACCTCTATGTGGACAAATCATGCCCCGAGGAGATGGTAATCAGAACGCTTCAGACGACCTTCGGTGTCGTAGGCTTCTCAAAAGCCCTTGTCTGCGAGAAAAGCTGGCCCACCATCGTTGAGAATGCCAAGGCCCTGATCTCGAATCCTCCTTTTTCTGACGGATGCGGAACGTTCAAGGTAGAGTGCCGCCGAGCTGACAAGAGCTTCCCTTTAAACAGCTATCAGATAGAATCGGAGCTTGGAGGTGTTGTCCTTGACCGCTATCCTGATATGAAGGTGAAGGTCAAGAACCCCGAGAAGGAGCTTAGAGTCGAGGTCAGGGAGAAGGTCTACATGTACACCTCCCCTGTTCCTGGCCCTGGAGGGCTTCCGGTTGGAACCGCAGGCAAAGGTCTTCTGCTTCTGTCCGGAGGAATTGACTCCCCTGTTGCCTTCTGGCGCATGGCCAAACGCGGACTTAAGCAGGACTGCCTCTACTTCCATGCCTATCCCTATACCTCCGACATGGCGCTTCAGAAGGTAAAGGACCTTGCGCGCATCGTTGCCCCATACAACCAGGGAACGAATCTCATAGTGGTCAACTTCACTGAATGCGAACTCTGGATAAAGGACCACTCCAAGGAGGAGGAGCACACACTGATGATGCGTGCCTGCATGATGAAAGTCGCAAACAGGATCGCCAAGGCACGAGATTGCAAGGTGCTTGTAACGGGAGAGGCACTTGGCCAGGTGGCCTCCCAGACCCTTGAGAGCATGTGCTTCACAAACAGCATGTCGGAGATCCCCGTCCTCAGACCGCTTGTGGCCATGGACAAGGAGGAGATCATCTCCACGGCACGACAGATCGGCACCTATGAGACCAGCATCCTTCCCTACGATGACTGCTGCGTCATCTTCAGCCCGAAGCATCCGCTTGTGCGCCCTGAAGTGGAGACTGAACAGAAGTCCTTCCTGGACATGAACATAGAAGAGGTTCTGGACCGCTGCGTAGAGCATGCGGAGGAGTTTGAGATCAGCTACCATGTCTGAGCGCCACCATGACCACAGGCCGAGGAACTTCGGCAGAGAGCACACCTTCCGCGCCTTCATAGCAATTGACATCTCAAGTGATGCAAGACACGAGCTTTCGCGCCTTGCATCGGCGATAAGAAGCCAGTGCCACGGGTCCTTCCCTTCCTCCGACATGTATCACATGACAATTGCCTTTCTCGGAGACATCACAGATGTGCAGTCAGAAGCAATGTGCCGTGTCCTGGAGGAGGTTGCGCAGCGATACAATCCCTTTGAGCTGAAGCTCTGCAGGCTTGGCTATTTTGCGCAGAGTGAATCGGCGACGGTGTTCTGCTCGACCGAAAGGGACAACACCCTTCTCTCACTTGCCCAGGATGTCTACCGTGCCGCATGGGATGTTAGGATTCCGTTCGACGACAAGCCTTTTCGGGCGCACATCACACTTGGTCGTCGCATTGATCTGAGCACAATCCGCCTAAACTCCATTGAGGTTGAGCATGTACCCTTCACCGTCAAGGGCCTTACACTTTACAAGAGCACACTGCACCCGTCCGGTCCGACCTATGAGGTCGTTTCCAAGATAGCATTCTGAAACCACACAAAAAACTCGTAAACCACACAAAATAATCGTTGCCTATGCTCCTTCCCTTTATCCATCATTTAATCAGGTGGACTGTGATGCTCGAAAAGCTATTGGAGAAAAGGAAAGCCTTCTTGACTCGTACAATTGAAAGATGCAGCAACTGGCTTAAAACTGCTCCAGTCGGTTCATTGAGACTTTCATGCAGAAAGAACGGAAAGCCATCGTACTATCATAAGCTGCCCAAACCGGATAAGGAGAAGCGCCTATCCCTGGAAAAGGATAAGGTGTTGATCAGAAATCTTGTTTTAAAGGACTATTATTCAAAGATCATTCCCGTCGCGGCTTCAGAACTTGCTTTCGTCGAATCTCTTTTGAACATGAAAAAGGACCAGACTTTGGCAAAAGTCTATGACGAACTTCATACTGTCAGAAAAACAATAATCTCACCAATAGAAGTCACGAAAGAGAAGGCTTTGTCTGATTGGTACAAGCTGCGTGACGTTCCAAATCAGGAACCCAAACAAGGCAACTATTATATTCCGACTGAACGAGGAGAATTGGTGCGATCCAAGGCTGAGTATAAGATAGCAAATGCACTTTTCAAGGCAGGCATCCCCTACAAATACGAGTTCCCCTACAAGACGCGAAGTGGCCTTATCCTCCATCCCGATTTCTCTGTGAGAAACAAGAATACAGGAGAGTTTTTCTTCTGGGAGCACTTCGGTATGATGGATGATCCCAAGTATCTCAAAAACCAGTTCATGTTCAAGATTGATCAATATGCCAAGGATGGGATTCTCATTGGGAAGGAGCTGATTGCCACGTTTGGTGAATTGAACGAGGAGATAATTGAGGAAACCATCAAACAGTTTCTTCTGTAAGCGTCAATTGCAGGGTTTCTGCTCCCAATCGTTGGATATAACGCATCCAGGAGACAGAAAACCGGAAAAAGCAGCTCCTGGACATTGGATATAATTGATTCAGGAGCACATACAACAGAATTGACTGCACAATAGCCTATAGTGAGCCTCAAAGCACCGAAAGAAGTGATGATATCACCTCATCCACAGCGCTTTTCTGCTCTTTTGAAAGCGGCATTCCGTTCACGTGCACGGTATCAAGCTCCTGGGTGAACATCAGCTTAAGCTTCGATATGTCAGCCTTCTCCCCTTTGCGTCTGAGATTGCCGACATATCCCGCTTTCACAAGTATAGAGAATGATGAGGCGAGATCCTGGCTCTTTAACCTGAAATCTATAGAGATTGTGTCGTCATCCATGACCAGAAGAACGGTGTCGATGTTCTCAAGGGCAGCCTCTGTGATGTCAAGACCGAGATCTATCATTGTCCGTGGATTGGACACATAGATTCCGACCTGTGAGGAGGCAAGCTTTTCGGCATCCGCATCGGAGATGTGCTTCTCCCTGCCCTCTGTGAATGTGCGCTCGTAGTTTCCGACAACATTCGAGGATGAGACGATGATGCTCCCGTTCACTGGGATCGCAGCCTCAAGACCGCTTTGTGTGTCGACAAAGAACTTGAGCTTTGTGGAAGCGTCCTTTGAAGAGCTGAACGCCGAGCTGAGCGAAAGCGCGCTGCTTACAAGGGATTTGGAGAAATCCCCTTCTATTGCACCGTAGAAATCGTAGGTTGAGAAATCGGATACGACAGCGGACTCTGACAGCCCGTTGTCATTCAAGGCTATGGAAAGCCTTGTCATGCGGTCCTTGATGTAGTTCACCGCTGCGTCATCGGAGCTAATGAAGGAGTCTACATCAAGAAGATCCGCATTGACGGTGATAACGAATTCGCCATCCAGCCCGAGGCCCTGGAAGTACTGCTCGTCCCCGTACGGCATCTTTGTCACACAGGAGCAAAGCAGCAGCACCACAGCCAGGAGAACCAATGTCATTGACCGGATGGCGGTTCTGTTCATGAGCAGATTATACCTTACTGACCTTTATCCTGACACCGAAATCGTTCTCGGGGACATCAAGACCAGGATTGAAGCTCGACGAGACTGATAGCGTCTCGGATTCGATGAAGGACTTGAACTGCTCATAGGCGGCCTTGATCTCATCATCTCCACCGATTTCGAGGTTGATCCTGTCGGAGACCTCGAAGCCACTCTCCTTTCTGAGTGTCTGAATAGCCCTGATGATGTCACGGGCAAGACCCTCGTTGAGAAGGTTCTGGTCAACCTCTGTATCGAAACCGACTGTGAGCTGGCCATCATTGAGAACCTTGAGGTTCTCCTTCTCGTTTCTCTGGATGACAAGGTCCTCGGCTGAGAGATCAACCTTCTGGGCATCGCCGAACTCCACGGATTCCTTAATGCCTTCGAGGATCTGGGCGATCTTCTCTGACCT
>JAEEGL010026171.1_pt1 | contig 14231 bp, 10 predicted proteins | sample 9134231 | NCBI WGS metagenome assembly JAEEGL01 (sample SAMN16246548, study PRJNA631951) | gut metagenome | biome: gut microbiome; feature: rumen; material: fiber-attached | host: Bos | place: Iran: Karaj | collected 2018-10 | reverse complement strand
TTAACGGCCGCTACATGCGCCACCCCTATTTCCACAAGGCGGTGCAGGGTGCCTTCGACCGACTCGTCCCCGCGGGCGAGCAGGTGCCGTATTTCATCTACTTCGATGTGCCGGCCGAGGATATCGACGTGAATATCCACCCCACGAAGACTGAGATTAAGTTTGAGAACGAGCAGACTATCTGGCAAATCCTCTCCGCCGCGGTGAAGGAGGCCATTGGCAAGTTCAACGACATCCCCGCCATCGAGTTCGACACCGTGGGCAAGCCCGACATCCCCGTCTTCGACCCTGCGCGACAGGCGGAAGCCCCTCGCGTGAGCTACGACCCGCAGTATAATCCTTTCAAGAACACGCAGAGGAAGGAACACGTCCCCAGTAATTGGGAGAAACTATACGGTAATACTTCGAGGAGTGAGGAGCGAGGAGTGTGGGGCGAGAATGGCACAGGGCAACAGACTGCAGAGACTGAAACTGATCTCTCACCTCTTACCCCACACCCCTCACCCCTCAACGAGACCTCTCCCCTTCACTACCAATACAAAGGGCGCTACATCATGACCGCCGTGAAGTCAGGCCTGATGGTAATCGACCAGCACCGCGCGCATGTGCGTATCCTCTACGAGGAATACACGCGCAAGGACGGAAACCCACAGGGAATGCAAAAGATGCTCTTCCCCGAAGTGGTGCAGTTCCCCCCGTCGGACATCGTCGTCCTGCAGTCGCTCACCCCGCAACTCGAGCGTTTAGGTTTCGAACTCACCGATCTTGGAGGCGGCAGCTATGCTTTGGCCGCCATTCCAGCAGGTCTCGACGGCCTCGATCCCGTGAAACTGGTGCAGGACCTGGTGACCTCGGCCAAAGATACGGTTGCGCAGTCTGCCGACAATCAGGACACATCTCTCACCTCTCACCTCTCACCTCTTACTTCTCGTTTAAGCCTTACGCTCGCCCGCAGTGCCGCCATCCCCTACGGGCAGGTGCTGTCCAACGATGAGATGGAGAACCTCGTGAACCGCCTCTTCGCCTGCGAGAACGTCAACTACACCCCCGACGGCAAGCCCATCCTCACCATCCTCGCGCAGCAGGACATTGACAGTCGCTTTTGATACTCTCAGCTGAACACATGGTGCTTGGCGATGGTCAGCACCAGTAGGTTCACAACGATGACCACGATGCTCATGACACCCATTAGGCCTGTCAGCCACATTGCAACAGCGACAAAACCGCCAGGTGCGTGTACGTAATCGGTAATCATCTTTTTGTCTTCATATGCATCAAGGAACCCCGTGCCGTATCGTAGGGAAACGACACGGGCAACATACATTTACATCTTAAGCAGCTACATTATATCTTTACGACGAAGGTTAAAAGGGTGTCCTCTCTTTCCAATTCATGATGGTCAAATCGCACCATAACGGTATCTCCAACAGAGATTGTTCGTTTAAGCGTCAACAGCAAAGAGTTTGTTCCTTTGACTACATCCATTTTCTTCTGGGGGAACAAGGAATGCCAGATGCCTTGATTCCCGAATTTGAAGCGAGAATCCTTACCATTGGCAGACACATGTAAGTCTTCTGCTCGGAGAATGAACTCTTGATCAGAGAAGAAATCCACACTCAAGGTCATAGCTTCACGGTTCCAAATGCATCCATAATAGGATGTAGCATGGATTGCTCCATCGGCTTGACCACTATTAGCTAATCCAGAGAAATAACCATCTGGGATGTGACAGCAAGATGAGAGGATTGTCACACTCCACCCGAATACAATCAATTTGATAAAACTTGTTCTATTCATAATCTCAAGTGTTAATAAAGCATCCTTTTTATATTTAGGACTTTTTTACCAACCTAAACCATTTTCGGCATTCCATTCAAGAGACCCTTTATGATGATAAGCTCCATGAAAACCGTATTTGGCATACTCAAATAAGTCAAGAGCATAAAAAGTTGCCCATCCGTAACTCTCTTGTTGTTCTATATGCATGCTTTCATGCATCATAGTTTTTTCGTCTCCAGTGGGAATGTACATATGATTACCTAATGTCAGGCCATATCCCTTTATGTTAAGATTACCATACTTTATGAATTGATAAGCTTTAAGAGCAAAGTCTGCTAAACCGCCTTGTCGATAGTACCCTTTTGCAGAACTATCATATTGTGCTCCAAATATTGCATTCATAAACAGACTTCGACTAAAGCCGGATATGGCACCGCCCACAGCATTTTGCCATATATAGTTTGCGTCTTTATAAAGAGCGGCATTTACAAATCCTTGTCCTAAACCAGTTATGGCACCTCTTACCGTATTAAAACCAGTCTCGGCCAATGCATTAACCAAACCTCCGCCTTTTATGGCTTTGAAATTGGGAAGAAGTGTCCCGATGGCAGCACCTGCCGTGATGCCTAATACACTCTTGAAGCTCAAATTTCCTCCGAACACGGCATTCGTGGCAATCGAGTTTGTAGTTTGGCTGAGTAAGTTAAAGGCAAATTTATTCGCACTACTGGCAATTGTCTGGCCAAGGCTTGAACCAACCAATCCGATTGCCCCTCCCAATGCACCAGAGAAAGCTCCCATGCCAAGAGCTTTTGTGAAAGCATGAGGGTTCCACGATTTGTTAATCATGGCTGTTACTGCATAGGTTGTTCCAGAAATGCCTGCGCCAATTGCAGCGCCTACTAAAATAGGCACAAGCCAGAATACCTTACCGTTACGATCAACATATTTCAACGGGTTATTTAGGCAATAGCTATAGCGGTTGAAGTTTTGTGAATTGTCAGGTGCTTGCACGAAGGGGTCGGGGGATATGAATGTGCCAGTGAAGGGATCGTAGAGACGGGCATTCATGTTGATGTAGCCGCGCACATGCTCATGTCCGCAAAAGCCACGGTCGAAGGAAACGCTGTTGGCAAATGTATAGCCATCATGAGTGCGCTTGTTTCCCCAAGCGTCGAAATCTTTCTCACAGACAATGGTACCGCTGGCATCCACCAACAGGCGTACACTGCCGAGGCGGTCGCGCACAATATGGTAAAGCGTCTTTGTATTTCCCTGCTTGCGAAGCACGGACGTGGCCGTGTAGTAGTCGCCGTTCAGATAGAGCCATTCTATTCCGCCGGGACCTTCTGTCTCATAACAGTCACCGAGATAGAACTTGTATGTTACGGTTTCTGTCAGTGGCTGGCCATAGACCATTGTGTTCCTACGATGGCTTTCCATGCACACCCGTTCATAGTTCTCGTCGTAGATGAACATATTACTGCACAGTGAACCAATTATCGAGTCGGGTCGGTAGAATGATGTGTAAGTGAAATCAAAGCTTGACTCTTGGCCTGTCACTCTACTGACAGCGTAGGGAATACTACCATTGTATGAGTAATCTCCAGAACCGTTTTTGCTTGTGATGTTGCCCAGGTTGTCGTAGCTAACAGTCTTCTCGCCATACTCCACTAGGCGATTTAAATCGTCATAATCATACTCTTCTATGAAACCGTGTATATAGTCATCATAGCGAACCAGATTCTTGGTTTCCTCGTCGTAAGTGTATTCCAAGTGTAGGAGATCGTTGTTGTTCTGTTGTGCATAGATTTCTGAGACAAGACCTTCAGGAGTATATTCCCACTCACGGTTGAGGGAGCCAGATGTGGCTCTGTAAGGCTGTCCGAAGGCGTTTCCAGACAATTGGTGGTAGAACATTGCGAGGTCTCGTTTGTTTTTGTTCTTCCATCCTGATGTGGAGTATTCGTATGACTCCGTACACAACTCACCATTCTGAGAAGTATACTTTGTGCTATAGAGTCTCCCAAATGTATTGTAGGTAAACTCTTTCTTGAGCCATATACTATCGTTGGCATGGGCAGTAACGGATGCCATACGTCCGTAATTGTCGTAGGTGTATGCCTTGGATGTGCCGTTGTCGGAACCGATGCTTACGATATCGCTCTTGTTATTATAGGTATACGTAAACTCCATTTCAGGCATGGACTTGCTGACGAGACGATTATAATAATCATATTCATAGTTGATGGTCTCACCCTTGGCGTTGGTAGAAGAGCTGGTGTTGCCCGCATCATCGTAGGTGTAGCTCACCGTGCCAAGACTCGGATCGGTCATTGACGTGCGGCGGCGGTAGCCATCGTATGTGAACGTAGTAGTGATGTTGCCAGGTGCTGTCCAACGATGAGATGGAGAACCTCGTGAACCGCCTCTTCGCCTGCGAGAACGTCAACTACACCCCCGACGGAAAGCCCATCCTCACCATCCTCGCGCAGCAGGACATTGACAGTCGCTTTTGATACTCTCAGCTGAACACATGGTGCTTGGCGATGGTCAGCACCAGCAGGTTCGCCACGATGACGACGATGCTCATGACGATGCCTTCCACCGTCGCCCGCCTCTCGTGGGGGTTGGCGAACTCATCGCCTTTCAGTTCCATCAGCCTGTAGCCAAACACCACTAAATACACCGTCGGGAACAGCACCTGCAGCACGTCGTACCATACGGAGGCGTCCATGACACCTACCAGACCTGTCAGCCACATCACACACAGCGACAAGACCGCCAAGTGCGTGTACGTAATCGGCATTATACTTTTGGTTTTCAGAATTACCATGGAGCTTGTTTTTAGACAACTATAGTTTAGAAAAAGCCCGCGCCTCTTTTTTTAAGGATGACGCAGGCCAAAACAAAACATTTACATCCAACTATTTTGCAAAGAAATAATGATTAGTTTACGATAATCTTTCCTGTCAGGGATTCCTTACCTACGATGGCGCGGACGATGTACACGCCTGGCTCCCAGCCTGCAGTATTCAGAATGAAGACCGGGTCGTCCATCTTACGACTCAGTGCATTGCGCCCGTTGACGGCATTCGTCACCTCCAAGCTCCAAGGCTCATCAATTAACCGCGAACCGACCTTCTCCGCAGATGCATACTCCTGTGAACGTTCCTCTGTATCAAAGACATTTTCTTGTCTACGTTCCGTCACCTCATTCCTTGTCACGCTCAGCTCATAAGTTTGGCTGCCTTGCGGTATGATGTTGAGGTTATAGTTCTGAGTCGGATAGGCGTAGAACGTTAGTTGTACTTCATCGTCGCATCCCTGCTCCTGTACGATGATGGTGAAGGACTGGTTGACGTTCCATGGACAGAGGGAGAAGTTTACGATATTATTGCCTATGTGCTGGAAATTGCCGTAGGGGCCGCTGGTCGTTATGTTCTTGCCTCGGAAGTATTCGGACGTCAGCGTCACAATACCGCCGATATAGACATACGTTGCGCTTGGATTAGTGATGGCAGTCTGGCTGATAGCCGGTGTGGGATTGCCGTTGTATGAGCCGCTCGTTTCCTCGTAGGTACCGGAGAATGGTTGCGACTTCGTAATCTGTTTGTTTATTGTTCCTACTACAGTACCCGACAATTTGATTTGTGCAGTTAGTGTAACCGAGTTAAATGTATTTACATTATTCACCGTTAAAGTACATTGGTTGACAGAAGGTGTGTTGGCAGAAAGAGTAACGCTTGAAGTGTTCCCGCTGGTAAGACTCCATAAAACGGAATAATAGAAAGGTAGGTTACTTAAAGAATAAACTTCTGAAGTGCATAGTGTCGAGGAACCACTAATACTCATTTGAGAGGGTTTATTGCCTACACCCACCGCATACCATGCGTTTTCTATTTGTTGTGCAAGGAATGAATTGCTACAATTAATAGCATAATTTTTCAATGCAGTTCTTACTTCCTGAAAACTCTTTGTGTGATAAAGGGCATCCTCGTATATGGCATCAACTATGAATTGTTCAGCTGCACTAAGTCCAACACCGATCACATTATACTTGTTGCCAACCCCATTTGTCCCAGAACCACCATTGACAAGCAAATAGAACCACCGCGAAAACACCCCACCTTTTCCATGTTTTTCGCAACTATTGTAAGTTGATGATTTATAGGTATCGGCAATAACAGAATCTGCATTTGGGTCAGTTGGATATGCTATGTTCCTAAGACAGCTTTGTGAATTTGGTAACATACACTCTTCCGCAATTTTCCACATGCAGGAAGTTCCTTTCACACCAGCCTCAATAATGGCGCCCCATATATCCGACAAGCCTTCATTACAGGCCATAATCTCTAAAGTATTTTCAAATGGAATAGTAATCCAATATTGAGGATCATCCCAACCAATTTTGTCAGCAGTTATACCATGTCCGTATTCATGTGCAACTATATCGAGGGATACAAGTGGGTTATAATATTGGTTGTATTTTGCAAACTTTAGTGATCTTTCAGATCTATTCCAACATGCATTGTCTCTTTCATTATAATTAATGTACGAGTTAATGTCGCATCCTTCATCATCAAAACTATTTCGATTATGGTGATTATAGATGTAATCATAAGTTGCATGAACACCCCAATAAACATCATGTGCCAGATACAATCGATCTGTTTGGTTTAAGTTCAAGGTCCAAATGTTGTCATCGTCTGACAACTCCGTTATGGATGAAAAACTATTGTCCCCATTGAGGTTCCAAGTATGGATAACTGCATTTGTCATTGAATCAACCAAATGGTATTGGTTGTTATAAAACTGTGTAGGCACCTGTTTCCCTCCACTATAATAGGTATACAGTGTTCCTGTAGCGGAAGAACAAGAAATCGTGGAAGCGACCAAAAGGACTTCTCCTGTATGTGCATCTACGAATCCAACCTTTCCAACAAACGGAAGTGTGATATCATAAGCGAGTTTTGCTCCCTCCTTTATATTATTCTCAAGAATTTTGGGAGGTACTATAACGAGGCTGACTTTAAACTCATCTGTTGATGCATACCGCATTTTCTCATGTTCTGCCAGTATGTAGATTGCCATTTCCTTGGTTATGGAAGGATGAACGTCCACGTTTTCGATGGGAACATAGTCGCCATGGGCATAACTCACATAGCCTTCTTTGTAATGAATAACATAATCACATCCTGCAACTTTTATGCCTTGATAATATTGTTCGAAAAGATCATGGTGGCGCTCTTCTTTTCTTTTTGAAGAATTCCGTAAGATAAAGATGTCGTTGTCTCTCACTTTTAGAATTTTTTCAAAAAATTCATCTGATGTCATTTTCGTTGAAGTGTTAGTTTCAGGAAAATATACTCTTGGAATGCCCCATTCGTTTGTTTTAATATCAGGGCTGGTTTCTTTTTGCGCATGGACAGGCCAAACCTGCAAAACCATGGCAAAGACCATAATGATTCTAACGGTTTTCATAATCATTTCTTTTTGATGTATAAATGTGAATTGTCAATGATTGATTGTTCTTGAAGATTAGTTAGTCTTAACGAATCAGCCCAGAAGTGGCATACATAATACCTAATGCTTTCTTCTGTATTGCTGACGTCGAATCTAACCATGAAGCAGAGCGCTCCCCGGTCGGAAAAGTCATAATCTATATTTGGGATGGTGTATTTTCCCTGTCTTGTCTGCTCTCCTTGCTGATAGCTGAAAGTTTCGTCTTTTCCAAACGCCAAAGTTGTCTTTGGGCCATCCCATTTGAATTCACCTTTCTTCACCAGTTCCCAATCACCTACAAGAATGCTATTCGCATTATTGTTGATTATTGGTTGTTCATCTTTGTTATCTGAACACCCGATATTTGCTGAGATTAAGAATAAAAGAGATAAGAACAAGATAAATTGCTTTTTATTCATTGTCATTTTATTAAATTTGTTTCTTTACTATTCAAGCAACTCACAAAGTTACGTTAAAGTACGCGATGAGGGTATTTCCACTTCTCACCTCAATGCAGAACTCACCGCTGCCGTAGGCAGGAAGGTAGATGGGAATTTGCATGCCTGCTGTTGCTTGACAGCCTTGGTTGGCTACTACCATGCCATCTTTCATGACGATGATCTCCGCATTGTCCACAGAAGAAACGAAACTGACAAGCGCAACCCCCGTCATATCAAAATAAGTGATGTACGCAGAAGGATTATGAGCAGGGCTACGTGGAAAATTAGGAATGCTGCCATCATCGTTACCATTTCCATCAGTGAAGGTTAATGCTGTTACACACATGGGCGAGAATAGCATTCCGCCCAAAACAATTCCGAATAATTTCTTTTTCATTTTTTTTTGATTTTGAATGTGAATACTGTGCCTTGAAGGCTACTGATGATGCCATCTTGGCGTTAACTGCACTGCAAAATTAGGCATGGAATTTGTATATTGCAAGCCTTTTCCCGATTATTTTCGAAGGGGCGTTGCGCAACAGAATGGCTTGTAACGTGCTTAAAATAAGTGTGTTGCAAGAGATGCAACAAGTATAAGAATGTGAAAATGCAACAATAACGAGGCTGTTAAAGTATGTACAAATGGTGACGTTGTCAGAATAATCATGTAACTTTGCAGTATGAAAAGGAAGATTAGTAAGAAGTATTTTTGGATTCCAATCGTTTTGGTTGGAATTGCAATATATGTTATTTCTGCTATGAGTGGAGCATCTTCGCAGGATGCACTACGTCAGATAGACACGCTGCTGGTTCACGACCTCGTTGACTCCGCGCGCGTGGAATTAGACAGAATACCTCTTTCGGAACTGAAGTCCAAGTCGGACTCCGCCTATTTTTATCTACTGAATACGGAGACGAACCGCCGTCTGAGTATCAAAGATCCGAAGGACAGCACCATCAACTACAGCGTCAGTTTCTATGAGCATTCGAGCAACAAAGAGCTTCTTGCGCGCGCGTATTATTATAAAGGTGTAGCTCTGCTTGGAAAGACAGATGTTCCACAAACCATTCTGTTATTGAAAAAAGCGGAAGAGTTAGCCGAAAACACAGGAAACCTTGTGTTGAAACATAAGATAGCAGAGTCTCTCTCTTATTATAATGGTCAGTCGTTTGAATACGACTTGGCTATACACTATGCCTTGAAATCTTTATCTTTGGCAGAAGAAATGAAGGACGATGAGAGGAAAACCGCGTCTTTGATCTATTTAGCATCTAATTATATAGACAAAGGAAATGCTGATAGTGCACAGCATTATGTCCGTCAGTGTCTGCCCTTGATTGAAGCATTGCAAGATTTTGCTAAGCCCTACTTTTATTCTGATATAGGGAGGGCGTATGAAAAGACGGATCCGCAGTTGGCGAAAATCTATCTGCGCAAGGCCTTGGCACTGAAAAGCACGGGCGTGTCGTGCAGGGCTTTGTCGAGAATCCTCATCAAGGAAGATAGTATCGATAAGGCAAAGGAATTGTGGAAAGAGGCATTGTATAATACCGAGGGGGCGAGGCTCAGCCATGTGAGGATAGACATCTTTAATGCCATGCGCGGGCAATGCGAGGAACTGAAAGACTTCCAGCAAGCCAATACGCTGGCAGACAGCATCATTACATGGAAAGAGAACAACTTCAAAACCCAGGAGCGGGAGCGCATAGCGGAGATTCAGGCGAAGTACGACAAGGAGACGGCGGTGCGCGAGCAGCGCGCTGAGTTCATGAAGTGGGGACTTGTAGCGGTGATCGTAGTGCTGGTGGTCATCGGACTGTTAGGCTACCGAACCCTGTTGGGCGTGAAGGCCGACAAGGAACTGGCCGAGAAACGGCTCCTGTTAGAGCAGGCCTTGCTGGAAAGCGAGGAGCTGCGCGAGGAGAACGAGAGCAACGCCGAGGACCGGCAGCGGCTGCAACGGGAGATAGACCAGTTGCAGCGGCGCATCGACAAGCTGCAAGCCGACCACACGGGTATGCTGGCGAGGGGAAAGCAGCGGTACGAAGCCATCTGCCAGGGCGGCACCACCGTGCAGTGGACACGCGACGACTTCGTGAACTACATGGAATATTACAAGATGCTGGACCTTGCCTTCGTCAACGAACTGCGCAGCGGGTACGACCGCCTGTCGCCCAAGTATATGTTTTTCGCCGCCATGGAGCATCAGGGCAAGACCGACGAGGACATCATGCGCATCATGGGCGTCAGCGAGAGCACGCTGCGCTCCACACGATCGCGCATCAGGAGCAAGTGCCGCGAGGGATGATGAAACAAAAATGAAGGAATGTTTGGCAGTTACATGAGAATTCATTACTTTTGCAGCATGAAAAGGTTATTTTTACTGACAGTGACGGCCTTTGTGGCCGTGATGGGGATGATGCATCCCTTGAATGTGAAGGCGCAGGAGGCCGACCAGCCCCTGCAGCGCAGCAGGGTAGTGACCAATGGCTTCCTGAGCAATTGGTTTGTGCAGGGCGGCCTGCAGTGGAACAAGAACGAGGTATGGAAACCCTTCCAGGGAAAGCTCGCTTTGGGCAAATGGTGGTCGCCGACGATTGGAACCCGCTTAGCCTTGGGTGGGCTCAAAGGCAACACCCTGCAGTTGTCAGGATACAGCATCACTGAAGGAGGCTGCTATGAGTTTGAAGAGAAATGCGATTTCAGCTATTTCGCCATCACGGGCGATGTCCTGTTCAATCTGACGAATATCGTGATGGGCTATCAGGAGGACCGACTGTGGAACCTGATACCCTTTTGCGGACCTGCGATAGCGCGCAACTGCACTTGCAACGAGTATGCGTTGGGATTAGAATGGGGACTACTGAATACATTCCGCATCAATCGTCGCTTGGCTGCCCATGCGGAAATTGGCTGGCAACGCTTGGAGGATTCCTTTAATGCCAATTTCGACGGCTTCGGCTGGAAGGCTCACAACCACCGTTTCTATGCTGAGGTTGGCCTGACGCTCAATCTTGGCAAGCAGACTGGGTGGCAGAAAGCACCCGACGTGGAGGCTGTACGCCTGTCGTACGAGGCCGAAATAGAAGCCCTCAACGCGCAGCTCGAAGATGCCAATGCTGAAATTGACCGATTGACCAACGGCGGCGCTGAGGAGTGACATCGCGTATTCCGGGACGAGATAAAAACGTAAAAGTTGTTAATTAATTTGGTGGTTTCAATAAATCGCCGTACCTTTGCACCCGCTTTCCGAAGCACGGGCGTTTAGCTCAGCTGGTTTAGAGCATCTGCCTTACAAGCAGAGGGTCGGCGGTTCGAATCCGTCAACGCCCACACAGAAAAGGCCTCACATCGCGCGATGTGAGGCCTTTTGTTTTGTCTGGACTGGATATACAGCAGGAAGTCCCTATGGTGCAGTCTGGACGGATGGGGTAGGGGGTTATGAATCGTTTTGCGCCCGGGCCAGTTTCTGGTATTGTGAGGGCGTCATGCCGTTTACCTTCTTAAAAGCATTGATAAAGACGGTGGGCGACACATATCCCAATTCGCGGTAGATAGCCTCGATGGTGAGGTTGCCATAGTTTTCTTTGTCGACGAGCCTCTTGCAGGCCTCGCGTATGCGGTATTCGTTGAGCAAGGTTTTGAAGTTTTTCCCGAAAACGTTGTTGATGACGTTAGACACGTAGGTGCTGTTTGATCCAGTGAGCTCTACCAATCTCGACTGCGAGAAGTCCGGATCGGAAATGGTGTCGACATCTTCCATGATAGCCGTAATCCGCTTGGCGAGTCTTGTCATCTGTTGGTCGTTGAGATAGGGGCTTTGTGCTGTGGCTGGTTTTTCTGCGGTAGCGTCATTCTCTATTTCTTCTATTCTGTCGAGTGCTGAAAGATATTGTTCGCGTAGGAGTTTGCTTTGTTCGTTCTGTTTGCTGAGGTCTGCGTTCTTCTCGATGAGCAGTTGGTAGGACTGTATGAGGTTTTGATTCTTTTTTCTGATGACGTAGAGAAAGATGAGCGACAACAGGAGTAGAATGCCCACAAAGGTGATGACGAAGAGTGAAAGGTTGAGCGATGTATTGAGCGAGAAGATTTTCCGTTCACGCTTTTCGCGTTCAAAAGTATTCAGCTTGCTCTTGGCTAAGTTCATTTGCTGTTGGTTGAAGAGCGTGTCGCCGATGGCAAGGGCTCTGTTGCGGTAGAGGACCGCTTCTTCCTGCTTCCCTAGTTTCTCGTAAGCTTCTGCAATGTGTTCACAGGCATAGCGGCTATAGTCGAGCAACCCCACAGTTTGTGCACTGTCGAGCACACTGATGTAATAGGTTGCAGCCTCGGCAAAGTTACCCTCTTCCATGCAGATGTCTCCAAGGTCTATGCGATGTGCGAGACCCTTGGTGTGCTGGTTGGGGGGCATCTGCTTCATGGCTTCAAGGATGTAGTAGCGTGCCAGGTCGTACTTTCCCTCCAGTTTGGCAATGACGCTATTATTATATAAGGTATAGTAGTGCTTGAACTTCAGGTCGCGCATCTTTGTATTGATGAATTGCTGGTTGAATTGCTTTGCCTGTTCAATGTCTTTCTGCTCGGCACAACACCCTACCAGGTTGATTAGGGCCATCGCCTCCGTGTCCTCGTCGCCCGACTTTATGGCGGCTTCCAGTCCCTGCTTGTAATAGTAAAATGCGTTGCTGTAGTCCTCCGTCTTTGTGAACGTGTTGCCAATGTTGATGCAGCTGATGTAGATTCCGCGGGCATGCTTCTCCTTCTCGGCCAGTTTCAGGGCGGTGGTGAAACGTTCAAGCGCATCACTGTATTGTTCGGCCTGCGCCAGGGTGTTTCCTTCAGCGATGAGTTGCCGTAGGCGGTCATCCACCTGCCCATCGGCCATGGCGTGCATGGCAAAAGATAGAATAAAGGATAGGATGAGACACCGGATGAGTGTGATATGTGAGGTATGAAGTGTGTAGTTGTCCATTTCCCAAATGAGTGTTGTTTCGGCTGCAAAAATACGAATTGTTTTTGAAAAAGGCAAGTTTTTCTTCCTATTTTTGAAAAACAGGAAGTAGGGAAGCCCTTTTTCCTTGCGGTTTTGCGTCTTTTTCGATAATTTTGCGGCCAGAATATTTTTCATTATCATTTAATCAATTAACGTTTATGCTTATGTTTACAAGATTATCAATGGTTTCTTTGGCCTTTGTCCTGGGCTTGCCTTTGCAAGCACAACAGGCTGTAAATGTGGAAACCTCGCAGCCCTTGCCAGGCAAGGATGCTGCCGTAGTGAACAGTAGCCCTGTGCTTCACAGTCCGGATGCCCCGGAGGACGATACCGTGTATAAGTACACCGGTTTCAACTCGGCGGCTGGTGTGAAGAGCGACGGCGTAACGCCAACAGGTGGCATGGTGAATTTCAACATCAAGGACGCCGACGGCAATCCAGCCTTTGCCTGCGACACCGTGTCGAGCAATGCGAAGCTCTCTCCTTGGGCATACGTGAAGGGCGACCGTCTGTATTGCATCTCGAAGACCGACCATTGGACAGGCGCCTATCAGACGATGACCCTCACCGAGTTTGATGCCAACACCTTGGAAGAGCTTAGTTCCAAGACCGTTGACGTGCCCGACATGGACAACCGTTATGTGCCGAAGTGGCTCGTTTACGACGACCAGTCGGGCCTTATCTATGGCGTTTCTCAGAATCGCTATGTGTCAGGAGGTAACGACGAGTACTATTTCGGACTCTTCGATCCTGAGACTGTAAGTTTCAAACTTCTTGGTCTTTTGGGCGACTATGTTATGAATCGTGAAGAGGGTAACTTCACCATGAAGGGTATAGCCATCAACTACGGTACAGTCTATATCACCTATTCTGATGGCAGACTAATGCTCGGTCAGGTGCCTTCCGTTGTGGCACCCTCTGTAAAGAAGGTAGGTATCATTGGCGCCCCCGGACGTTATGTTGCCGATTATCAGCCCATTATCTACAATAGCGACACCTATAAGCTGTTGCTCAACCGTTTCGACTTGGAGCTTGGTACCATTTTCTACGATGTCGACACCTATGCACCATTCATCCGTTGGGATGCCGATCTGGGACAGGCGATTTACGGTGATACGGTGAATGCCGTCGTAGCCGTCGATCCACAAGACTTCATCCCCGGTGGTACGGGCTACAGCTGGTTCTATCGCCGCCCGGCCAGTGTTCCCGCGCCTACATACAACAACCGCTCGTTCCTGCCTGTTGAGGACTTCAATGTCACCATGGACGGCAATACTGCCACCATCTCATTTACAGCTCCTGAAGCAAAATACGAGGATGGTACAGACATTGAGTGGCAGACATGGCACTACGACTATTCAAAGAAAGTGCGTGTGAGCCTTTCTGTCAATACTCCCGACGGCACCTATCCCACTTCAACGCTTCCCACGCAAGTGGAATATGGAGCTGCCGTGGAAGGCACCATTGAATTGCCCAATGGTGCTAATCGTCTGGTGCTGTCATTAAGTCCCAC
>JAEEGL016334864.1_pt1 | contig 14232 bp, 14 predicted proteins | sample 9134231 | NCBI WGS metagenome assembly JAEEGL01 (sample SAMN16246548, study PRJNA631951) | gut metagenome | biome: gut microbiome; feature: rumen; material: fiber-attached | host: Bos | place: Iran: Karaj | collected 2018-10 | reverse complement strand
CTGATGATGAAGTATTAATTAAAAATGATCCAAATAATACAGATGAAAAGGTAAAAATAAAAAAGATTAAAGTTACTGCAGAAACAGTAAAAGATCCAAAAAAATATTACGTTGAGTAATATTTTTTTTATAATAAAAGAATTTTTGAATTTTTTTTAGTATATATATAATAGGTGATGCATATATATTTAGATCATAACGCACAAGAAAAATTCAAAAGTATCAGAAACAGATTATTTATAAAAGACGAAATAAAAAGATATGGTTATCTATTTTCAAATATAAATGGTTATTCATTGGATAAAGAACAGCGTATTGCAGTAGTAACTGATGAGGTAAATACTTTAGTGGTTGCGGGTGCTGGTTCTGGTAAAAGCTTGACTATAACGGGTAAAATAAAGTATCTACGAGAAAAAGGTATAAAAGATGATGAAATACTATGTATAACATTTACAAAAGAGGCCGCTCGTAGTTTAGAAAATAAAATTAATAGTAAAGTATATACTTTTCATAGCTTATCATACTCGTTTTTGAAAAATTATAATTATACCGTTGTATCTGATAATTGTTTAGAGTTTATAATAGATGAGTATTTTAATTCAATAATATATAATAATGTTAATATGATAAAAAAATTAAAGAGAGTATTAAATAAAATAGATACGCCATATAAACAAATAATAAAAACAAATGAATATATTAATTTAAAAAAATTGATAATAACATTTATTAATTTATTTAAAACAAACAATTATCAAATAAATTATTTCTTAAGAATAAAAGAAAATAATGATTTAATAAGCATTATTATCGATATATATTATTTGTACACTATAGAACTTAAGAGTACAAATAGTATTGATTATAATGATATGATTATTCTTGCAACTAAAGAAATAAATAAATTAAATCTAAATTATAAATATATAATAGTAGATGAATTTCAAGATACATCTTTTATAAGATATAAATTATTAAAAGAGATAATAAATAAAACAAATGCTAAATTAATGTGTGTAGGAGATGATTATCAATCAATATATAGATTTAATGGCTGTGATATAGATATGTTTATACACTTTAAAAAGTATTTTGGATATACAAAAGTGCTTAAAATAAGTAATACGTATAGAAATAGTCAAGAACTTATAAATGTTGCAGGTTCGTTTATAATGAAAAATAAGAATCAGTTATATAAAAAACTAGTAAGCAATAAACACATAGAAAAACCAATTATAATTAGTTATAAAAATAATATATATAGTTTACTTGATATATTAGTGAATAAATATAATAGTATATTAATACTTGCTAGAAACAATAGTGATATTAAAGATTTTGATAAAGAATTTGTATATAAAGGATGTAACATTAGATGTATGACTATGCATGCCTCTAAAGGATTAGAAGACGATTGTGTCATTATATTGAATGTAGTAGACAATATAATTGGTATTCCGTGTAAAATTAAAGATACTGAAATTATAAATTATGTTAGTAAAAATAAGTTAAACTTTCCATATGATGAGGAAAGAAGATTATTCTATGTTGGACTTACTAGAACAAAAAATGAAGTATATTTAGTAACACGTAAAAACAATGAATCTATATTTATTAAGGAACTTAAAAAGGATTATAGCAAGTATATTAGACAAATATAGTTTACACTTATATAGAATTCAATGATTTTTTAAAAATATTACTTTTTTAATTTGACATATAATAAAAAAATGTGGTATGATTAATATGCTTTTTTTAAAAGAGGTGATAAAGTGTTAAATAAAAAAAATATAATTATGTTAATTATAACAATTATTATTGTTATAACATGTTCGTGTATAATATATTTTGGTTGGTCTAAAAAAGAACCATTAAAAATGGTATTTTTGGGTGAAGTAGAAAATGAAATTGTATATGATAATATGACTATAAAAGAACTATCTGATAAACTAAATAGATCACTTAATTCTACAGTATCAGGTAAAGGTTATTTAATTGCTAGTCATTCATTAGAAATGGGTGTAGATCCGTATGTTGCAACCGCAATACTGCTTCATGAAACCGGATGTAAATGGGAATGTAGTTATTTAGTTAAGACATGCAATAATGTAGGTGGAATGATTGGTTATGGCTGCGGTAGTTATAGTTCTTTTCCATCTTTAGATGAAGGCATAATTGCATTTATAAATAATCTTTCCTATAATTACGCAAGTTATGGTCTAGTAACACCTGAGCAGATTAATAGTAAATACGCATCAGATACATCTTGGGCATATAAAGTAAACAATTATATAGAAATAATAAAAGCACAATAATGTGCTTTTTTTCATAAATATTTAAGTTGTCCATATATATTATTATGGAGGTAATATGTATACTGGACTAACAAATAATGAAGTGATAGAAAGTAGAAAAAAATATGGTAGTAATAGTATTCCAAAGAAAAAGCACGAAAGTTTTATAAAATTACTACTTGGTACGCTAGGCGATCCTATAATAAAGATATTACTTATTGCGCTTGCTGTAAAAGTTGTATTTTTATTTAAAAGTTTTAATTGGTATGAAACTATAGGAATAGTAATATCTATTCTTTTGGCTTCCTTTATTTCTAGTATATCTGAATATGGGAGTGCAGCAGCTTTTGATAAATTACAAGAAGAAATTCTACTAACGAAGTGTAAAGTAATAAGAAATAATAAGGAAATTGAAATTCCTGTAACAGATGTAGTAGTAGGAGATATGGTTAGTATATCTTCTGGAGATAGAATACCTGCAGATGGAGTAGTTGTAAAAGGCAATGTTACAGTTGATGAATCCAGTTTAAATGGAGAAACAAAAGAGATATATAAAGAATCATGTTTGAACCTAAATCATATTACAAATAAAAATAAAGTATATAAGGGAAGTGTTGTATATAATAATAATGCACTAATAAAAATAACAAGTGTAGGAGTAAAAACATTTTATGGGAAAATAGCACTTGAACTTCAAGACAGTCAACCGATAACACCATTAAAAAGAAGACTTGAAAGTCTTGCAAAATTTATAAGTAAAATTGGATATATTGGTGCATTTTTAGTATTTTTTTCATATCTTTTTAAAGTAATAGTAATAAATAATAATTTAGATATAAATCTAATTAAAACTACTATTAATAATTTTCCTGTATTATTTGGATACATATTATATGGATTAACACTTTGTGTTACGGTAATAATAGTTGCTGTACCAGAGGGATTACCAATGATGATAACACTCGTTTTATCATCAAATATGAAAAAAATGATGAATGATAATGTATTAGTTAGAAAAATGATGGGAATAGAAACATCTGGTAATATAAACATATTGTTTACAGATAAAACAGGTACCCTTACTAAAGGAAAACTAGAAGTCGTTAAAATAATTGATGGAGATTTGAATGAATATAAAAAAGAAGATGATATTAAAAATAAGTATTATGCTATTTTAAAAAATGCATGTGTTATAAATAATGAAAGTATATATAGTAATAATGAAATAATAGGTGGAAATATTACAGATCGTGCAATACTATCTTTTTTTAAAAATGATAATAAAAAATATTTTAAAAAGGATTTTGAACCTTTTAATAGTACAAATAAGTATTCCAGTTGTAAATATGAAAATAAGCTACTTATAAAGGGAGCGCCCGAAGTATTAATTGATAAATGTATTAATTATTATAATAAGGATGGAGTATTAAAAAAATTTAATAAATCCCGAATTGTAAAAGAAATACAAGGGTATACTAAAAAAGGTATGAGGGTAATATTAGTCGCTGATTCTATAACAGAACTTAATTTTATTGGTATTATTCTTATAAAGGATGAGGTAAGAAATGATGCAATAGAAGGTGTAAAGCTAGTAAAATCTGCCGGAATTAAAACTATAATGATCACTGGAGACAATAAAGATACTGCAATTGCAATTGGAAAAGATGTTGGAATATATAGTAATGGTGATATTATATATACCGGCGATGAATTAAAAAGAATATCTGATGAAGATTTAAAAAAACAAATATATAATATATCAATTGTAGCACGTAGTTTGCCTAGCGATAAGAGTAGACTAGTTCGTATTTGTCAAGAAATGAATCTTGTCGTTGGTATGACTGGTGATGGAGTAAATGATGCTCCTGCTTTAAAGCACTCTGATGTTGGTTTTAGTATGGGTAGTGGTACAGAAGTTGCAAAAGAAGCTAGTGATATAGTAATACTTGATGATAATTTTTTATCGATATCAAAAGCTATATTATATGGAAGAACAATATTTAAAAGTTTAAGAAAATTTATAATACTTCAATTAACTATTAATATGTGTGCATTATTTCTTTCAATATTTGGACCTTTCATAGGCATAGAAATGCCAATAACAGTAATCCAAATGTTATGGATAAATATGGTTATGGATACTTTAGCAGGACTCGCCTTTTCGTTTGAACCTCCACTTAATGAATATATGAATGAAATGCCTAAAAAAATCAATGAACCTATAATTAATAAATATATGTTAAATCAGATATTTTTAACTGGTATATACTCATCAGTAATATGTATAATTTTTTTGAAACTACCATGTATTAGAACAATTTTTAAAGAGGATAAATATTTATATACAGCTTTCTTTGGATTATTCATTTTTATAGATATTTTTAATTCATTTAATGCTAGAACTTATAGATTAAATATATTAAGTAATTTATTTAAAAATAAAATTTTTGTTTTCATAATGTCTTTTATAGTTATAGTTCAAATAATACTTATTTATTATGGAGGCGAGTTATTTAGGACATCTGGATTAAATATAAAAGAGTTTATAATAATGATATTATTTGCTTTCTCGGTTATACCATTCGATGTATTAAGAAAAGTAATATATAAAAAGCATAATGCATCAATAGGTGTATAAAAAAAATTTAGCTATCCATAATATTAAGGGAGGAACAATATGAAAAAAATATTATTAGTAATAAGTTCATTTTTATTACTTTGTGGATGCAGTATGCTAGATATGGATAATACACCTACAAAACAAGTAGAGAAGTTTTTTAATAGTTATCAAATACTGGATAAAGATGTACTTAAAAGCATAGATGAAATGGTTGAAAAAGAAACAAATTTAACTGCAGAACAACGTGATAAGTATAGAAATATATTAAAAAAACACTATGAAAACTTAGATTATGAAATAAAAGATGAAACAATTAATGGAAATAATGCTACAGTAAAAGTTGAAATAGAAGTAAATGATTATTCACAAATATTAAGAAACGCCGCTGAACACAAAGTAGAGTATCCAGAAGAATTCTTAGATAGTAATAATAATTATAGCGAAAGTATTTATCAAGAATATAGATTAAATGCGTTAAAAGATTCAAAAGAGAGAATTAAGTATACGCTATATATTACTTTAACTAAAACAAATGATAAATGGACACTTGACACTATTGCTGATACAGACGAAGAAAAAATACTAGGTATCTATGAATACTAGTATTTTTTTTAGTTTTGTAGTAAAATTATAATGGTGAATAATATGGGGAAGAAGATATTCAAAGACTTAGATGAACAGATAGAAATATTTAAATCAAAAGGTCTTGTAATTACAGATGAAGAAAAGACAAAAGATATATTACTTAGAGAAAACTACTTCTTTATTAATGGTTATAGACATTTGTTTATGAAATCTTGGAAGGATACAAACTTTATTCCAGGAACAACATTTGAAGAGTTATATGCAATGTTTGTTTTTGATAGAAGAGTTAGAAATATATTTTTTAAAAATTTATTAATAATAGAAAACAATATCAAATCATTAATGAGTCACCAATTATCAAAGAATTATGGTTTTAGAGAAAAAGATTATTTAAATCCAAAAAACTTTACAAAAGACCCAATGCAGTCAAGACAAGTACATGACGTCTTAAATAAAGTTAAAAGACAAATTAGAGTTAATGGTAAACAACATTCAGCAACGATGCACTATATAACTAATTATGGTTATATACCTTTATGGATATTAGTAAAAGTTTTATCATTTGGTATAGTATCAGAGTTATATAATATTCTTGATTATAAAGATCAAAGTGCTATATCTGGTTATTATAAACTAGACACAGAGACACTTACAATCTATTTATCTATTTTAGCTAATTATAGAAATCTATGTGCGCATGAGGATATTTTATATGATCATAGGACACAAAAACAAATACCTGATTCCAAATATCATGAAATTCTTGGAATTGATATGACTGATGGCGAGTATAACTATGGGAAAAATGATTTATTCTCAGTAATTATAATTTTAAAACAAATGTTAACACCTAATGAATTTGTTGATTTAATTAACGAAATTGGTTTTGAAATAGATATGTTGTCTGGAAAAACAAATGTACTTCCAGTAGATTGTATTTTAAATAAAATAGGCTTTCCTGATAACTGGAGAGATATAAGAAACATTTAATATAGTAGTGGAGTATGTAGTATGAAGAAGAAAAGGAAAATTAAGTTCGAATTGATTTTTTGCTGTATAAGTTTACTATTTTTGTTGCTTATATTTCTTTTTTATGGGTTTAAGATTTATGTAAATTCAAAGAAATATAAGGACAATATAATTTCAAATGTAATTATAAAAAACGAAACAATTACTAAGGAGAATAATACATATTTATTCAAAGGAAGTAATTCTAACAATTATATTGAGTTTTCAAATATGATGTTTAGAATAATAAAAGTAAATATAGATGGTAGTGTAGATATAATACTTGATAGTAGTATTAATACATTAGGATATAATACAAATAGTGATTATTTAAACTCTGACATAAATAATTACTTAAATGATGTATTTTTAGATGAGTTAGATAAGTATTATTTATCTAAAACTATTGTATGTAATGATAAAGTGGATAGTATTAATAATTATAAATGTGAAAATAAAAGTGCAAATAATTATGTTAAACTATTAGACTTGTCAGATTATATAAATAGTAAAAAAGAAGATAGTTATATAGAATCTAGCGAAAACATTTGGTTATCAACAGTAAAAGATGATAAAAATATATGGGTAGTAAGTAATAATAAAATCGCATATCTAGATAATACCAGTAGTGCGTTTATAAGACCTGTTATAACACTTAAAAATTCATGTATAATAACAAGTGGTAATGGCACTAAAGAAAATCCATATAAAATAACTAAAAAGGATTCTGTGGGTGTTGGAAGTTATATTAAAATAAATGATGATTTATGGAGAGTATATTCTAAAAATAACAAAAAGTTAAAACTAGTTCTTGTTAATAATATAAATAATGGTATAACAAAATATAGATATAGCACAAAAAATACAACATTTGATCCAAAAGAAGAAAATACTTTAGCATATTATTTGAACCACACATATTATGATAGTTTATCATATAAAAAATTATTAGTTGATTTTGAGGTAAGCGTTGGAAGTTATAATAAAAGTTATAGTGATATTAACTCTAAAAAGGTAAAAGTAAAGGTAGGAATACCTTCAGTAAATGATTTTAAGTATTCAGGAAATAGTTTTAGTTATTATTTATTAAATGGTAATGGCGAAGAAGTTTATTATTTTGAAGATGGATTATATACATCACAACCAAATTTAATTAGACCAATAAGACCTACAATTGCTATAAAACAACAATCTCTAAAGAAAGGTAAGGGTACGTTTGATGATCCTTATATAATAGAGGTGAAGTAGTATGAAGTTAAAGAAAATTACAGTTGTATTTATAATAATAGATTTAGTGGTATTTTTAATATTAGGTTTGATGTTAGGACCACTTAAAAATAAAATAATATCTAAAAATTTATCTAAGCATGTTTTAGTAAATACATTATACAAGGAAAAAGATGTGTTAAATGAGTTATCTAAAAAAACTATTTATAAAGTAAATGGTGAATATAATGATGAACCAATTCAAATAGAAGAAGCAAAGTCTAAAATAAATGAGTATGACATACAAATATTAACACCAGATGAAGGAAATGATGATTTTAAAATGATGAACCTCAAAATAGGAGGTTATGATGCATTTTTAGTTGCAATTTATGATCCTTCTAAGGTACATATAGTAACAAAAGAGGTTTTAGGTACTGATTCAGGTGAAAAACTTGTTAACATGTGCAATAGATATAACGCAAGTGTATGTATCAATGGTGGAGAATTTGTAGATTATGGATATGGTTCAGGAATTCCTGGTGGATATGTTATAGAGGGTGGTAAAATACGATGGCCACAGACACCAACTACTAAAAAAAGTAATTTAATAGCCATCACAAATGATAACAAGCTTAAATTACTAACAAATGTAACTGGCGATGAGGCTATTGAACAAGGAGTAGTAGATGCTCTTGAGTTTGGACCATTTTTAATAGTAGATGGCGTAGCACAAGATGTAGAAAAGATTTGGGTAGGTGGATACCTAGGCGCTGCCAGAGTTGCTATAGCTCAAAGAAGAGATGGAATATTTTTATTCCTTGTTACAAATGGTTATCACGGAAGAGGCGCTACTATGGGAGAATTAGTAGATGCGCTTGTTAAATATGGTGCGTATAATGCTGCCAATCTTGATGGCGGAGCATCTTCTTCATTGGTTGTTAACGGACAATTAATTAACACTCCAAGAAATATATATGGTACTGTAGTAACAGGTGGAAGATCTGTTGTTGATGGTTTTGGATTAATAAAATAAAGCACATACTTGTGCTTTTTTCATACACTATTTTAGGAGTGATTTTATGGCTAAGATAGTTGTAGATGCTGGACATGGCGGCGTTGATAGTGGGGCAGTAGGTAATGGTATAATTGAAAAAGATCTAACTTTAAAAATCAGTAAATATATATATGATAGATTAAAAGAATTAGGATTAGATGTTAAATTGACTAGAGAAACCGATGAAACACTAAGTCCAAGTGAACGAGTAAATAGAGTACTTGATTCATTTGGAAATAGTAGTGATGTAATAGTACTTTCAAATCATATAAACGCTGGTGGTGGAGATGGCGCTGAAGTAATTTATGCGCTAAGAAACAAAGATACACTTTCAAATTTAGTATTAGCAGAATTAAAAAATGCTGGTCAAAATATAAGAAGATCTTATCAAAGAACGTTACCCACAGATAAAACAAAAGATTACTATTTTATGCAAAGAAATACTGGTAATACTGAATCAATAACAATAGAATATGGTTTTTTAGATGGTAAGGGCGATGATGTAAATCAGCTAAAAAACAATTGGCAAGAGTATGCAGAAGCTGTAGTAAAAGCAGTTATAGAGTATTTAAATCTTACCTATATACCTGTTAATAATAATTATTATACAGTAAAAAGTGGTGATACATTGTGGAGCATTGCCAAAAAATTTAATACAACAGTGAGTGACCTAAAAGATGAAAATGGATTAATTAATTCTCTTCTTTCTATAGGGCAGGTGTTAAAAATACCTGGAAAAGAAGTAAAAAGTGATAATATTTATATTGTTAAACAAGGTGATACTTTATATAATATAGCTAAAAATTATGATACAAGCGTTAATGAATTATTAAAAGCTAATAACTTATCATCAACAAATCTAAGTATAGGTCAAAAACTAGTAATACCACCTGCAACGTATACAGTAAAGAGTGGAGATACATTATGGAGTATAGCTAGATTATTTAATACAACAGTAAACGATTTAAAAGAAATAAATAATATTACTAGCGATATTTTAAGCATAGGTCAAGTTTTAAAAATAAAATAAAAAAGAGTTACACTTGTAACTCTTATTTGTTTAATAACATAGGAAATACATAAATAACTATTCCTAAAATAAGTGCAAATATTATAAGTAAAAATATTAAACTAATATTATCATTGCCTTTATGAGATTCTTCCTTTTTTACTGCTGATTGTGTATTACTAATAAATTGTTCATTAGTTTGCTCAACGTTAGGAATAGCTTGTAAATCTTGTGGAACAGGAGCAATTGTATTTTCACTTGCACTTGGTGCAACAGGAATACTATTTTGTTCTACTACTGGTGTTGGTTCTTGTACTGGTTGTGGTATATCTATAGTAGGTATATCATTTAAATTGTTTAAGTTAGGATTTTCATTCATTAAGTAATCCCTCCAATCATTACTATATATATAATATCAAATAAATCTTAAAAAATCAAAACAAAATTATGCAGCAGTATTAGGCATATCTAGTTTATATACATATTGAGTTTGTGTTTGCTTTTGTTCTTCATCTGGATATATTTTTTCTCCATTTTCATCTATTATCGAAATAATACCTTCTTTGTTTTCTATTTTAAATATATTATCTTCTTCATCAGAAATAATACCTCTAGCGACATCAAGACGAATTATTTTGTCATTGTAAATTTGATATTCAACAGCTATATTATATTTTTCTAATTCTTCATCTGTTAATATTTCTTTATTAATATCATTTAAAAATTGTAAGTTTAAACTTTCTTTTTGATGTTTTTCCATATCGTCAATCATTCTGCTAGTATTAACATCTTTATCAATCGTTTGAAATTCACTACTTTCTTTTTGTTTTTCTTCTAATTGCTTTTCTATAGGGGTATCTGAAATATCATCTACTATATAATGAGTTTTATCTTGTTCCACATTATCAAAAGTTCTTATGTTAGTATTTTCAAATTTAGTTGTCTTAATATCTTCAGAATTAAACTTTAGTTTTTCTTTTGTCAATTCTTTTATATTGTTTATTATTAGTCTAAATTCTTCATCATCAAAACGTTTACCAAAAAACATAACTACATTGTCCATGTTGCATTCTTTTAAAAAATAACTATAACTTGGCATTGCTTGTTCAAATCTTTCGATATCATCATACTTATTATCATTTAACAATTTCATTATTTTTTCTGCTACTACACGTTCTTGCATCATTGCATATTCTTTTTTATAGTGAATATCAAAAACGGGAGTATATTCTTTAATATCATATTTCATATTATCACCTATATTACAACTACATTATAACAAAAAGGTATAAATTTATAATAAAAAAACTGTAATAAATACAGCTTTTTTTAAAATTATACAGTTTTTTACATTATATTAGTTAGAATTGTGAGTGTTTCAACATGTTTAGTTTGTGGAAACATATCAAAAGGTGTAATGCTTTTAATATTATAATTCTTCCTTAGTTCTTTTAAATCTCTTGCAAGAGTCATCGGATCACATGATACATATATTATTTTATTTGGATTCATTGTAATAATATTATGTATTGTTGTGCTATCTAATCCACTTCTTGGTGGATCTACTATAATTGTATCTGGTTTAAAACTTAAATTACTACTCTTTTTTCCACTATCACCACATATAAAACTAATATTATTTATATTATTAATTTTTTTATTTATATCCGCATCTTTAATAGCTGATTCATTTATTTCTATTCCAAGAACGTTTTTGTTTTTACTAACATATATACCAATTGTACCAGTACCACAATATAAATCCAAAATATTTGAACTATTTTTTGTTTCATTTTTAATGCTTTCATATAATTTTTTACAAACATCATTATTAATTTGAAAAAATGAATCTGGAGATATAATAAATTTACAATCTCCAATAGTATTGTAAATATTCTTGTCGCCATAAACTAACTTACTATTAATATATATAGAATCAGCTATTTCTTTTATAGGATTAATATCAATATCATTTACAGAATTAATAATAATCATTAATTTATTAGAACCAACTCTACATGTAATTTTATTAATACTTTTTAAATCTAGTTTGTTTAAATATTTAATACAATCATTAATTCTTTTATCTACTAATAAACAACTATCTATTTTTACTATATTATTTGTTTTATCTTTAAAAAATCCAATATTCTTATTTACTTGGAACGTAACTTTATTTCTATAATTAAAATGGTCATTACTCTCAATCACATCGTTTATTACTATATTGGAATCTAAATATTTACTGATAATATTTATTATTTTGTTTTTCTTAAATTCTATTTGTTTTTTATAATTAATATGTAGTAAATCACAACCACCACATGTATTATAATATGGACATTTACTATCAATACGGTCTTTAGATTTTTCTATATAATTTATTACATCAGCTTCTATATATTTAGACTTTTCATTAGTAATTTTTATATCTACTATTTCATTTGGTAAAGCATTATTAACAAAAACAATTTTGTTATTTAATTTTCCAATACCACGTCCATTATGATCAAGCGATTCAATTTTAATCATACTATCACCAGAACAATTATAACATTTATTTTGAAGCTTTAGAAGTTAATTTTAAAATGTCATATAAATTCTTATATTTTTTACTTGCGTGATCTAATTTCTTTAAATCATTTATATTGTTACTAATATATCCCAAGCATTCGTAACATATATAATTTAATCTTTTATTATCTATATTTTTTAATTCTTTATTTATAAAACGATCTATTTTAATTTGTTTCCTTGTTTTTAATAGTGAATTTGTTTTCCCTACAAGTTTAAAAGTTATATTAGAAATACTGTTTTTTTCTATATCTTCTATTATTTCGTTTTCTTCATCAATATTTAAAAACGACTTCTTAATACTATAACCATATTTGTCAAATTGTACAACTATAATATCATTATAATCACAAAAAAGTGCGCAATATGGAATACTTATAATAGGAGACCATATTTCAGTTTTGTTATTTATTTTTTTTAAAAAGTTAGAATCAATTTTTATTTTGTTTGAAATAATATACTTAAAAGTATTACTATCTATTATAAAAAATGGTATTTTTTTAATATGTATTATATTATCACTTTTATTCCATTCATAAAAATCATAAAGCAATTCATTTAAATTTATATATATATCATAAATATAATTCATTTTTGCCTCCCATAGATAATAGCATTATTATAATCCCTATAAATGCATTTAAACATTCAATTCTTCTAATAATAAAATTTACATAATCTAAAAAATTATACCCGAGTGTTAATAAATTTAAATATGATATTATGTATACAAAACCTAAAATAGTTAAACCAAAACCAATTAAAAAGAAAAACACTTTTATAAGCATAATACCACCTAATAAATTTTATTAAAATGAGACATTTTTATTTATTAATTTTTGTTTTTATTATATAATTAAATAGGTGGTAAAATGATAGAATTTTTAAAATATATATTTTTAGGATTTATACAAGGACTTACAGAAACAATCCCTGTATCATCTAGTGGACATTTGATGATTTTTAAAAAATTAATGGATGTAAATGTTGATTTTGATACAATTGCAATTCTAACTAATTTTGGTTCTTTAGTTGCAATCATAGTTATATTTTGGAATGATATAATTAGTTTATTCAAAAACTTCTTTACATATTTATTTAAAAAGAAAGAAGAATCTAAAAGTGAATATAAGTACTGTTGGATGATAGTACTTGGATGTATACCTGCTGGTATAGCTGGTTTACTTGTTAGTTATTTTGACTTATTTGATAAGATTGAAAATAATATTAAAATTGTAGGTATATCACTTATAATAACTTCAATATTATTGTTTATAATTAGAAACTTTAAAGGAAATAAAGGCGATAATAAAGTAGGTGTTAAAGAAGCGCTTACTGTTGGTTGCTTCCAAATACTTGGATTATTTCCTGGAATAAGTAGAAGCGGATCTACTATAGTAGGTGGTATGACTCAAGAACTTAAAAGAGATACTGCATTTAAGTATTCATTTATGTTATATATACCAATGAGTTTAGCAGCTATGGCTCTTGAAATATCAGACATTAATATAGATTCTAGTTTAATACTATATTATATAAGTTCTGTAGCTGTAGCATTTATAATGACTTTACTTGTTACTAAATGGTTTAGAAAAATCGTTAATAGTGGTAAATTAATATATTTTTCAATTTATTGTTTTATAGTAGGAACACTTGTATTATTATTTTTAAAATAAAAAAAGGAATTGCTTATGCGATTCCTTTTGTTTTTACTTTGACATTTTCGTTTATATTATTTAATTCGTTAAATAATTTCTCATATGTAGTGACTGCCATACCACTTTTTCCACTTGTTGCATCTATTGTTGCACTTGTTATATACTTATCAAAAAGTGCATTCGCAGTTTTTGAATTTAACACAACATTAAAGTTTGAAATT
>JAEEGL015900855.1_pt1 | contig 14232 bp, 7 predicted proteins | sample 9134231 | NCBI WGS metagenome assembly JAEEGL01 (sample SAMN16246548, study PRJNA631951) | gut metagenome | biome: gut microbiome; feature: rumen; material: fiber-attached | host: Bos | place: Iran: Karaj | collected 2018-10 | reverse complement strand
TGTTAATGATATTCTTGATATTTCAAAAATAGAAGCCGGGAAAATGGATATAATCCCTGTGAACTACAGTGTATCCGCTCTTGTTTCGGAAATAGTCAACATGGTCTGGCTAAGAGCTGAACAAAAGGGCCTTAAGCTTAAGGTTGAGGTTGACCCTACTCTTCCAAGGGAGCTTTTTGGCGATGAAGTCCGAATAAAGCAGATTTTGATCAACCTACTTAATAACGCAGTAAAATACACAAATGAAGGTACAGTTACTCTTCATATAGAAAAAGAAGAAATAAAAGAAGAGAAGGTTAGAATTGTCTTTTCTGTAGCAGACACTGGAATGGGAATCAAGGAAGAGTCTCTTCCATATCTTTTTGATGCTTTCCAGAGAATGGACGAGGAGAGAAACAGCAAGATAGAAGGAACTGGTCTTGGTTTATCTATTGTTAAACAGCTTGTTGAACTTATGGAAGGCGAAATAGCTGTTAACAGCGTTTATACACAAGGATCCACTTTTACAGTTACCCTCTGGCAAAAAGTAAGTAATCCTGCAGTGGTTGGAAATATCAATATCACTAATTATGGAAGCCTTAGGGATAATGTAAAATACAATGCGAGCTTTACAGCACCGGATGCCAGAATACTTATTGTAGATGACAATGAGATGAATCTTGAAGTTGAGAAAAAACTTCTTGCTCAGACTCAGATAATTGTTGATGTAGCTGACAGCGGGGAAAAGGCCCTTTCTCTTACGTCCGCAGTTCGCTATGACGTTATTTTCATGGACCATTTGATGCCGCTTATGGATGGTATAGAGTGCCTTCAGGCAATTAGAAAACAGCGAGGTGGCCTTAATAACCATGCGCCTGTGATCGTACTGACAGCCAATGCTGGAAGTGATAACAGGGAGCTTTACAATGCCAGCGGTTTTGACGGATATCTATTAAAGCCTATCTCAGGAGCTCTTTTTGAGGAAATGCTCCTTACACATCTACCTGAATCCAAGGTGGTTTTGACCAGGGAAGCAGCATTTAACAAGACAAAAATGAATGCTTCCAAGGGCTACAGCAGAAAAATCCCGCTTCTTATAACAACAAGCAGTATGTGTGACCTTCCTTCAAGAACCTTGCAGGAAGTGCAGGTAGATACTATTCCTTTCAAGATCCTTTCCGATGGAAAAGAGTATTATGACGGAATAGAAGCAGATGCTGATGAGATCTTACGATATATGAAAGAGGGCAAAAAATTTGTCACTGAGCCTCCAACTGTTGAGGAGTACGAGCAGTTCTTTTCAAAAGAGCTTAAAAAGGCTCATCAACTAATTTATATCACCATGACACCTGGAATAAGCCTTGAATATGAAAGGGCAAAACAGGCATCTAAAACCTATGGAAATGTGTTTGTCTTTAATTCGGGTTATACTTCCAGTGCTATGGGTATCCTTGCCATAATTGCGCATAATATGGCCTTTCAGGGGATGAGTCCGGTCAATATACTAGCTGAACTATCCAAGGCTAAAAAGAACATGAGATGCAGCTTTGTATCTGATGATCCGGCTGTTTTGTACAGAAGAGGACTGATTTCTAAAAAGTATAGTGAATTCATGGAATCTGTCGGGATAAGACCTTTTGTCGAGATAAAAAATGATGTCTTTAAAGTTAGTAAAATGCAGCTTGGAAGTAAGATAAGCAGCTATGACAGATACGTGGACTTTGCTATTCCAAGAAGAATAAAGCCTGATACAGATGTGGTTATTGTCACATACTCAGATGTATCTGATGAAAATCTTGAAAAGATAGCAGCCAAGATAAGAACCTGTGCTCCATTTAAAAATGTAATATTCCAGAAGGCATCAGCATCATTAACTGTCACCTGTGGATCTGGCGCTTTCGGAATCATTTACATGAAAAAGACGGATCATTCCTATAATCTGGAAAAATATCTTGTTTTCCATGATTCTGGTGAGCCGGAGAATGATCATCCAGAGCTTTATGAAGAAAAAGTAATAGAAACTTCTATAGAAGATGCCAAGTGGTATGACAATATACCGGGATTAGATTCCAAAATAGCCATAGAGCATAGTGGCAGTGAGGAATCTTTTAAGAGCGTTCTGAAGATTTTCTATGAATCCCTTGAGGAAAGAGACAAAGAGTTGTCACAGTACTACGACAGTGGCGACTTTGAAAATTATACAATAAAGGTCCATGCTCTCAAAAGCTCGGCGGCTCTAATTGGAGCCATGGAGCTTTCTGAGAAAGCCAAAAATCTCGAGATGGCTGGAAAAGAAAATAATATTTCTTATATCAAGGAGCATCATGGAGAAGTGCTTGATCTTTTAAGAAGCTACAAAATGCCACTTGGCGAGATTTTTGCTGCAAATAATGATGATATTATGGAAGAAGATGAAAAGCCAGAGCCCAAGAAGACTGATTACAATGAATTTTTGATAAAGAGCATGTATGAAGCCATAAAAGAAGGAATTCGTCAGGGCAACGACAATTATTTAAAGGGACTTTTTAAGGAAATGGAAGATTATGATCTTGGGGAGCATCAGGAGCGATTTTTGAGATTAAAAGAGCTCTTTGAAGCCTCTGATCATGAAGGAATGGAGAACGTGTTAAAAGAAATCCAGTAAACAGGGGATAATTTGTGCAAAAAGCTGAAAAAGCTTGTATATGTGCACTATCTTTAGTAAAATATGTTTATGAGATTTGTTTGGGGCGAGGATCTATATTGTTCAAATGGCATATAATGGCGGCCTAATTCTGTGGGCGGCTGTATATGCATCTATTGTCTCGATATTCTCATTAAATACCCAATTTATTGCGACTGGAGGACAGGATATGAACGTTTACACGACTGACAAGATTAGAAACGTAGTGCTGCTGGGCCATGGCGGAGCAGGTAAGACAAGTCTCTCTGAGGCAATGGCTTATTTAGCAGGTATTACATCCAGAATGGGAAAGGTTGAGGATGGAAATACTCTTAGTGATTTCGATAAGGAAGAGCAGAAGAGACATATTTCGATAAGCACCTCAACTATTCCTCTTGAGTGGGATGGACACAAGATCAATCTTCTGGACACTCCCGGATTCTTCGATTTTGTCGGTGAAGTTGAAGAAGCTATGAGTGTTGCCGATGCGGCGATCATTGTCGTATCTGGTAAGGCAGGTATCGAGGTAGGTACCGAGAGAGCATGGGAATTATGTGAGAAATACAAATTACCACGTATGGTTTTTGTAGCAGACATGGATATAGATGATGTTTCCTATAGACAGGTTGTGCAGGACATGACTGATAAATACGGCAAGAAGATGGCTCCATTTAATCTTCCAATCCGTGAGAATGAGAAGTTTGTCGGATATGTTAACGTAATACAGGAAAAGGGCTTTAGATGGGAAGGCAAAGAGGTTGTAGAGTGTGAAGTTCCTGATTATAATCAGGCAAACCTTAAGCTTTGCAGAGATACACTTCTTGAGTCTGTTGCTGAAACTTCAGAAGAGTTCATGGACAGATACTTTAATGGAGATACTTTCTCAGAAGCTGAGATAAGAGCTGCAGTACGTTCTAATGTTTGTGATGGAACAATCGTTCCTATTGAAATGGGATCCAGCACATTATGTCAGGGTATTTATACACTTCTTGATGATATCGTTAAGTATATGCCTAGCCCGGAGAACCGCAAGATGGCTGGCATCAATACTAACACTAATGAGATATTTGAGGCTGACTTTGATTTCTCAAAACCCAAGACAGCTTTTGTATTTAAGACAATGATCGATCCATTTATTGGTAAGTATTCACTTATCAAGGTCCGTTCAGGTGTCATTAAGCCAGATGATGTAATGTTTGTTGCATCCAAGGATGCTGAAGTCAAGATTGGTAAGCTTTATGTCCTTCAGGGCAACAAGGCTACTGAAGTTCCAGAGCTTCATGCCGGAGACCTTGGTGCATTACAAAAGCTTGATATAGCTACAGGAGATACTCTTTCAACCAAGGCTAATCCTGTAACTTACGCCAAGATGGATATTTCAACTCCATATACTTACATGAGATATCACGCTCAGAACAAGAGCGATATTGATAAGATTGCACAGTCTCTTGCCAAGCTCGCAGCTGAGGATCAGACGCTTAAGGTTGTAAACGATGCTGAGAACCGCCAGACACTTCTGTATGGTATGGGAGACATGCACCTTGAGGTTATCCAGAGTAAGCTCCTTAACGTATATAAGGTAGCTATTGATCTTACAAAGCCTAAGGTTGCCTTTAGAGAGACAATCCGCAAGAACTCTGATGTTGAGTACAAGTACAAGAAACAGACTGGTGGTCATGGTCAGTATGGACATGTTAAGATGCGTTTCGCACCACTTGGTGATGTGACTAAGCCTTACGAGTTTGATCAGGAAGTTGTTGGCGGAGCAGTTCCAAAGAACTTCTTCCCGGCAGTAGAAAAGGGCATCGCAGAGTCAGTTCTGCGCGGACCTCTGGCAGCATATCCTGTAGTTGGTGTTAAGGCAACTTTGTATGATGGATCCTATCATCCTGTAGATTCATCAGAAATGGCCTTTAAGGTAGCTGCTTCAAATGCCTTCAAGAAGGGCTTTATGGATGCAACTCCTGTTCTTCTTGAGCCTATTGTATCTTTGAAAGTTACAGTTCCTGATTCTTACACTGGTGATGTAATGGGAGATCTTAACAAGAGAAGAGGACGAGTTCTTGGAATGAACCCTTCACTTACAGGTAAGCAGGTTATAGAGGCTGAGGTTCCTATGATGGAACTCTTTGGATACTGTACACAGCTTCGTTCCATGACTGGTGGTAGTGGTGATTTTGAATACCAGTTCAACAGATATGAGCAGGCTCCTTCAGATGTTCAGGCTAAAGAGGTTGAGGCAAGAGCTGATAAGGTTGCTGCAGCTAATTCAGAAGAATAATTTTTGAACCCACTTGGGAGGGCTTCGCGTTTTCGCGGGCCCTCTTTTTAATGATTAAGTACACACCCCAAAAATACTTTTTATAATATTTTAATATACGTAATAAGGTTTTGTGATAATATTATCCTATGGAAGAGATTTTTTTTATTCCCTATAACTACATAGGTGAGATAGCCGGACTTGTCATGGCAGGTCTGATTCTTTTGATAATGCTATATACAAGCCCCAAGAAAACATTTGTTTTTAAGTATGTTTTCAGAGGGACAATCTTGTCTATAGTATCAATTCTTGTGCACATATCAATTCTGTTTGTTGCCAATAATCCAGATGAGTATTACAACAGCTTCTTGTTTATTTTTCAGCTATTGTTATTCCTTGTTTTATACAATGGGATTCTTTATTTTATTTTTTCCTACGTGAATATGATGTCCATTGTACGCAGAAGGCAGCGTAAAGAATTTCTTTTGATGTATAGCCTGTTGTCTGCTATCTATTTTATTGGCGTTATTGTAGAGATTGCTGCCACAAGGCTCTATAGCCTTGAGCTTGGCGGTATAGACATTACTCACTTTGTAAGATTTTATAGCGCTGCAGGAATTGTTTGTGCTATAGTCTGCATGAATGCAACAATCAGCAACAGGCCAAATGTGGCAAGAATTATCTGGTACTGCGTTATTACGCTAGTTCCTGTAGAGATAGTCCTTTTGGCCAGTCAGATATTGAGTGTAGGCCTGTTCCATACTGTTTATTCTGCACTTTCGTATGTTCCGGTGTTTACCTTAGGGTATATTCTGTTTCATTCAAATCCCTATGATGAAACTACAGGAAGTCAAAATGAGTATGGACTTGTGGCATATCTTGACAAACACATTGGCAAAAGAAAAATGTACATTTGCTATGTTGATCTTAAATACCCCAATGTAGAGATTTTTGGAGACAGGGTTGATGATCTTTTTCTGAAAGGGCTTGCTATTTGCAGGGCTATGGAAGCTATAAAGCCTGCTTTTAAGATATTCAGAGTATCAGAGAGCAAGTATGTAAATCTTATTGAAGCCAGAGATGAAAAACAGTTTCTTAGTGTGATCAACAGTATAAGAGGGGTGCTTGATGGAGCAAAAGCTGACGCTTATGTTCCTTTTAACTATGTTATCGTATCCGGCGAAGTTCCGGAGGATATTGGCACCCCTACAAAGTGCAGGCAGTTTTTTGAATTTGTTTCAAGGAGATTTAAGGATCAGAACAGTAGCCATTTCTATGTGATAAAACCAATAGATTATGATGACTTCCTGGAAAATTATGAGATATCAGTAGCTTTGGAGGATATCAGAAACAGACTTGATCTTGAAGATGAGAGAGTTCTTGTATATGCACAGCCTATCTACAGTGTAGAAACTGGCAGTTTCAGGGTAGCTGAAGCTCTTACCAGGCTTAAAATTGGAAATCAGATAATAAGTCCTGATAAGTTTATTCCTATAGCAGAAGCTTCAGGTACTATACATGCTATTACCTGTATCGTACTTGATAAGGTATGTAAAGCTGTTGAGAGTTTTTCAGATTATTATGACTTTGATGCTATATCAATAAACATCTCTTCAAGAGAGATATCCCAGGATAATGTAAACGATGACCTTATGGAAATCATAGAAAAATATGACTTTGATGTTTCTAAGATAAGGTTTGAGATCACAGAATCTGCTATGTTTGAGAATTTTGACAGGGCTAATGACAACATGCACTTTTTGACAAACTCTGGAATTCAGTTCTATCTTGATGACTTTGGTACTGGTTATTCGTCTTTTGAGAGAGTAATGAATTGCCCAGTCAAGACTATCAAGTTTGATAAAGCTCTTTTGTATAAGTCTCTTGATGACAATAGAATGGATGACATCATGAGCTATATGATAGAAGTCTTTAAGAAAAATGGATTTGTCACTCTTATTGAGGGTGTTGAGGATGAGTCCCAGAGTCAATATAGCATGGAGAGAGGCTTTGACTATATTCAGGGATATCATTATGCCAAGCCTGAACCGATAGAAAATATGAAGAAGTATTTTTCCAGAAAAAATAAATATTGAAATATAGTACAGAGAAAGGTGGGAATTTAAGCATCCCACCTTTTTTCTATGCGACCAAATGCTTAATTTTGTCACGTTGACATTGATGATATGATTGTATACAATTATACAAATAGAACAATTAGTCGAAATAGCGGGGATTTTGCTATGCAGGAGAATAATACTTTCCAGAATCGTCCTGTCACCATGAATGACAAGAACAATCTTTTACAGATTGAAGAGCATATGTACATTCTTGATGACGTAGAGAGACCAAATGTATTTAGAAATATGTTTCCTTACGAAGAGGTACCTAAGATTCCTTTTAATGACAGGATCGTGCCCCACAATATGCCCAAGGAAATTTGGATAACCGATACAACCTTCAGAGATGGTCAGCAGTCCAGAGCACCATATACAACAGATCAGATTGTTCATATCTATGATATGCTTCATGAGCTTGGCGGCCCTAATGGAATGATAAGACAGAGTGAGTTCTTTTTATATAGTAAGAGTGACAGAGATGCTGCTCTTAAATGTATGGAAAGAGGCTATAAGTTCCCGGAGGTTACCAGCTGGATCAGAGCATCAGAAGAGGACTTTAAGCTGGTTAAGGCAATTGGGATGAAGGAAACAGGAATCCTTGTGAGCTGCTCCGACTATCATATTTTCTTAAAGCTCAAGATGACCAGAAGACAGGCCCTGGACCACTATCTTAGTATTGTAAGAGCCTGCCTTGATAATGGTATAAGCCCCAGGTGCCATCTTGAGGACATAACAAGAGCTGATATTTTTGGTTTTGTGGTTCCTTTCTGTTTGGAACTTATGAAGCTCAAGGATGAATATAAGATTCCTATCAAGGTTAGAGCCTGCGATACCATGGGATATGGCGTTAACTTCTCAGGTGCCGTTATTCCCAGAAGCGTTCAGGGTATCATTTATGCTATAAATACTAATGCCGGTGTTCCAAGTGAACTTATCGAGTGGCATGGACATAATGATTTTTACAAGGCAGTTACCAATTCTACTACGGCCTGGATTTATGGCTGCAGTTCTGTTAATACGTCACTATTTGGTATTGGCGAGAGAACAGGTAACACCCCTCTTGAAGCTATGGTATTTGAGTATGCCCAGCTTAAGGGCACTTTAAATGGCATGAACACCACAGTCATCACGGATCTTGCAGAATACTATGAAAAAGAAATAGGCTTTACAGTTCCTGCAAATACGCCTTTTGTAGGCAAGAACTTCAATGTTACAAGGGCTGGTATTCATGCAGATGGTCTTCTTAAAAATGAGGAAATCTATAATATTTTTGATACTGAGAAATTCTTAAAGAGACCTCCAGTAAGTGCTGTTTCAAATACATCAGGACTTGCAGGTATTGCTCACTGGATTAATGTTCACTACAAACTCCGTGAGGAACATGCACTATCTAAGACATCTCCACTTGTTTCTAAGATAAAAGAGTGGGTTGATGCAGAATATGATGGCGGAAGAGTTACTGTTATGACTGATGAAGAGCTTGTCAGAGAGATAGACAAGGTTTCAGAGGAACTTGGCATTATTGTAAAAGAAGGAGAAATTGTAAGCCGATAAGGCTGTGAGGGAGTATGGAGAACAAAGAAATCAAAGGTGATATTAAAGACGACGTAAAAGGCGAATCCATGGATAAATACTCTTTGAGAGGAAGAGTATTTCACACCATAAGAAATGATATCTTAAATGGCAAATACAAGGACCATGAGGAGCTTAGAGAGGTTGCCATTGGAGAGGAACTTGGCGTCAGCAGAACTCCTGTAAGAGAGGCTTTCAGACAGCTTGAACTTGAGGGACTTATTCAGATCATTCCCAATAGAGGAGCTTATGTTACAGGTATAAAGGTCAAGGATATCAAGGATATCTACATGATCAGATCAAGACTTGAAGGTCTGTGCGCAAGATGGGCCTGTGAGAATATAACAAAGGCGCAGCTTGATGAGATGGAGGAAACTCTTTATCTTGCTGAGTTTCATGCTGCAAGGGGCCATATGAATCAGATGGCTGAACTTGATAACAGATTCCACACCATATTATACGAATCATGTAATTCCAAGATGCTTGAGCACCTTTTGAAGGATTACCACCAGTATGTATGGAGAGTCAGAAAAAAGACTTTATCAAGCAGCCGTGGTGCTGTTTCAAACGTAGAGCACAAGTACATCATGGAGGCTATTAAGGAAAATAACCCTGACAAGGCTGAAGAGCTTGCACATCAGCATATGATAAATGCTTTTGAAAATATGCTGGATCAGGGACTTCTTGATATGTACGAGTAAAAATAAAAAACTGGAGGATGGAATGAGTAAGATTCAGATGACTACGCCCATTGTTGAGATGGATGGGGATGAAATGACAAGAGTTTTATGGCAGATGATCAAGGATAAGCTTATCATGCCATATGTTGACCTTAAGAGCGAGTATTATGACCTTGGTCTTAAGCATAGAGATGAGACTGATGATCAGGTAACTGTAGATAGTGCCAATGCAACTCTTAAATATGGCGTAGCGGTTAAATGTGCTACCATTACTCCTAATAACGAGCGTGTAGAAGAGTATGGACTTAAGAAGATGTGGAAGAGTCCAAATGGAACCATAAGAGCTATTCTTGACGGAACTGTATTCAGAACTCCTATCATGGTAAAGGGCATTGAGCCAAATGTCAGAACCTGGGTTAGTCCTATAACACTTGCAAGACATGCCTATGGCGATGTTTACAAAAATGTTGAGATCAGAGTTCCAGGGCCTGGTAAGGCAGAACTCTTATTTACAGGTGCTGATGGCCAAGAGATAAGAGAGACAATCTTTGATTTCAAGGAGCCAGGTATCATCCAGGGTATCCATAACAAGGACGCTTCAATTGAGAGCTTTGCCAGAGCCTGCTTTAAGTATGCTCTTTCTGAGAAAAAAGAGCTGTGGCTTGGAACCAAGGACACTATCAGTAAGACTTATGACAGAAGATTCAGAGAAATCTTTGATGAAGTATTTGAAAAAGAGTTCAGGAAAGACTTTGAGGAAGCCGGAATCACATACTTCTATACACTTATTGATGATGCAGTAGCAAGAGTCATGAAGTCCAAGGGCGGATTTATCTGGGCCTGCAAGAACTACGACGGCGACGTTATGAGCGATATGGTATCCTCAGCCTTTGGTTCACTTGCTATGATGACTTCCGTTTTAGTATCTCCAACTGGGGTTTACGAGTATGAGGCAGCTCATGGAACAGTTCAGAGACACTATTACAAGTATCTAAAGGGAGAGCCTACATCAACTAACCCTGTAGCTACTATTTTTGCCTGGACAGGAGCTCTTAGAAAGAGAGGCGAGCTTGATGGCATAGCTGAACTTGTTGAGTATGCAAACAAGCTTGAGAAGGCAACTCTTTCTGTAATAGAGTCGGGCCGCATGACAGGAGACCTTGCACTTATCACATCTCTTCCTGATCCGGTTAAGCTTGGATCTGAGGAGTTTTTGGATGCAATCGCTGCAGAGTTTGAGACCCTGTGATATTGCAAATTTTATTTTTTACATAAAGTTATGAACATGCTAAAATGTCTTAGTTGCTTATTTGATAAAGCAACTAAGACATTTTTTTGGAGTTAGATACTATGATTCTTTCAGTTCACAATATAACCAAATCATTTGATGGAAAAGATATATTAAAGGGCGCATCCTTCCATATGGAAAAGGATGAGAAGGCAGCCATTGTCGGAATTAATGGCGCTGGTAAGACAACCCTTTTAAAGATCATTATCGGTGAAATGTCTGCAGATGACGGAGAGGTTACTTTTTCCAAGGACCTTACCTGGGGGTATCTTGCCCAGAATCAGAACATAGATACAGAGAAGACTATATATGAAGAGCTTGTCGAGGTAAAAAGAGATATCATCGACCTTGAGAACAGCATCAGGCAGGCAGAAGAGCAGATGAAGCATGTAACTGGTGATGAACTTAATGCCCTCATGGATAGATATACCAGAATGCATGATGAGTTTGCAAGACAGTCTGGATATGCCTGGCAGAGTGAAGTTACAGGCGTTGCCAAGGGCCTTGGCTTTTTAGATGAGGAACTTGATAAGAAGATAAATACCTTATCTGGAGGTCAGAAGACAAGAGTAGCGCTTGGCAAACTTCTTCTTCAAAAGCCTGATCTTATAATCCTAGATGAGCCTACCAACCACCTTGATATGAATTCAATCAGGTGGCTTGAAAACTATCTTTTAAACTACAAGGGAGCAGTTCTTATTGTATCTCATGACAGATATTTCCTTGATAAGATAGCTTCCAAGATTGTCGAGGTAGAAAATACCAAGGTAACTTCTTTTGTCGGAAATTACAGTACCTACGCTGTAAAAAAAGAGCAGCTGCGTAAGACCCAGTGGGCAGCTTATATGAAGCAGCAGGCTGAGATAAAGCATCAGGAAGAAGTCATCACAAAGCTTAAGTCCTTTAACAGGGAAAAATCAATAAAGAGGGCTGAGAGCCGCGAGAAGATGCTTGAAAAGATAGAGGTATTAGATAAGCCTGTAACTATTGATGACCGCATGAAGATTTCACTTAAGCCTTCCTGCGAGAGTGGCAATGACGTATTAACAGCTACTGGTCTTTCCAAGGCTTTTGGAAGTGAAAAGCTCTTTTCCGGCCTTGATTTTGAGGTTAAAAAGGGCGAGCACGTAGCAATAATAGGAGATAACGGAAGTGGTAAGACAACCCTTCTTAAGATCATTAACGGGGTGGAATCTCTTGATGCAGGCGAGATTGAACTTGGAGTTAAGGTTAAGATCGGATACTACGATCAGGAGCACCATGTACTTCATGATGAGAAGACCTTATTTGAAGAAATATCAGATGCTTACCCTACTCTTAATAATACAGAGATTCGCAATACTCTGGCAGCTTTTTTGTTTACTGGAGATGATGTATTTAAGAGAATTGGTGATCTTTCTGGTGGTGAGAAGGGAAGAGTATCTCTTGCCAAGCTCATGCTTTCAGATGCTAACTTCCTTATCCTTGATGAGCCTACCAACCACCTTGATATTACTTCCAAGGAAATCCTGGAGACTGCAATCTCAGGCTATGAAGGAACTGTACTTTATGTCAGCCATGACCGTTACTTTATAAATCGTACAGCTACCAGAATTCTAGATCTTACTCATGGCCAGTTTGTTAACTACATCGGAAACTATGACTATTATATTGAGCATGTGGATGAGCAGATGCAGCGCCTCTTTGGCCAGAGCAGCAATGTAGGAAACGCTTCTCTTGCTGATGGAAGCTACAAGTATGCAGAAAGTGCCACTAGCGGACTTAGTGATGAAACAGTAAGTGCATCAGAAAACTCTAATACGGGGGCTCTCGACTGGAAAGCCCAGAAGGAAATCCAGGCAAAGCGCCGCAAACTCGAGAATTCCCTTAAAAAGTGCGAGGAAGATATAGCAAAATGTGAAGCTTTAGATGCTGAGATAAACGAGCTTCTTGCAGATCCTTCTATCGGTACCGACCTTGCCAAACTGCGTAAGCTTAGTGATGAACAGACAGAGATTCAGGATAAGCTTGCTGGCCTTTATGATGAATGGGAGCAGGTTTCATCTGAGCTTGAAGAGCTATGAGAAAATGCTGTTTGCCTTGACCTTGCCAAGGCCTACTTATATAATAAATGGGGTGTGTGGAATCACAGATAAAAGGAGTTTGCTTTGAAACGTTTATATATACCACTTGCATGGGAACTGCTTTTTGTAATAGCTACGACCATTTTACCGAAACAGTCATTTCACCTGTTTTTTGTGTTTTATCTTGGCCTTCTTGTATATTTTTATTATTTTCACAAGCAGTTTTCATTTCGCAAATTTGCGCGTAATCTTACCAGGATAAAGAGATTCTGGTTGCCTGTACTTATAACTTTTATAGGGCTTATGCTGTGCAATGATATTAACCATAATATTATCCAGCTCTATTTCTCTACTACCAGGGATGGCACAGTAAATATTATCACCAGAAACGACCTGCTTCCAACATTCTTTTACGCACTTATGATGATAGTGATGAAGCCTGTGGCAGAGGAACTTTTCTTTAGAAAGGCCATTATTTCTTTTGGCAGCAAGAAAAGAGTGTTTGTGCTGACTATTGTTAGCCTTATTTTGTGTGCAGTATCAAGAGCTCATGGATTTTTGGGGATTGCTGAGTGGATGATCATGGCTATTCCGGTAACTATTGCTTATGTGGCTACCAGGAATATCTATATATCCGTAATGGCACATGTGGCTTTTGAATTTTATGATAACATTTATTCCATTGTTTATGCTGTCGGCAGAATTCTTAACAGATAATGCTGATTTCCAGTAAAAACTATTTGTAATCGCTATTTACATGGTATAATAAAGCCGGTTGCTGAAAATACTTCAGTAGCCGGCTTTTTAATAATTTTAATGAGGAGAAAGAGTATGTTTGGAAAAAAAGGGAAAATGCAGAATGCTCACGGCTACAAAGAGTATAAGTCCAAGGCCAGCCCCAAGCTTATAATTGCTATAGTCATTGCAATTGTAGCTTTGATCTGTGTTGGCGAGAGCTTTTATTCTGTTAAGGAGCAGGAACAGGCTGTTCTTACCATGTTTGGTAAGGTAATTAGAGTAGACACAGCAGGTCTTTATTTCAAGGTGCCATTTATTCAGGAGGTTCATACCATTGATATGACAACTCATGGTATCGGAATTGGCTATGTGATCCAGGATGGCCAGAATATTACAATAGATGATGAGGGTGTTATGATCACCTCTGATTTTAACTTTGTAGATATTGATTTTTATCTAGAGTACAAGGTTAGCGATCCTGTGGCATATTATTATAATTCAAGTGATCCAGAGCTTATTATGAAGAATATGGCTCTTGCCTGCATCAGAAATACAGTAGTTAACTACACTGTAGATGATGTTATAACTACTGCTAAGGGGCAGATCCAGTCAGAGGTTAAAGAGACACTTCAGAAAGAACTTGCTGACAAGAATATAGGTATGATGGTGGTCAACCTTTCTGTTCAGGATGCAGAGCCACCAACACAGGAAATCGTTCAGGCCTTTAAATCTGTTGAAACAGCCAAGCAGGGCAAGGACACAGCTGTAAACAATGCCAAGAAGTATCAGAGCGAGACTCTTCCTAAGGCAGAGGCTGATGCAGATAAGATCGTTCAGGATGCAGAAGCTTACAAACAGTCCAGAATTGCA
>JAEEGL015606994.1_pt1 | contig 14232 bp, 13 predicted proteins | sample 9134231 | NCBI WGS metagenome assembly JAEEGL01 (sample SAMN16246548, study PRJNA631951) | gut metagenome | biome: gut microbiome; feature: rumen; material: fiber-attached | host: Bos | place: Iran: Karaj | collected 2018-10 | reverse complement strand
TTGCATATCTTGGCAAGGATCGTCAGGATGCAATCCGCCTTGGATTTCTGGACGGAAATTCGACATTTGCATCTTCCGTAATCGGTGTCAGCAATGCGGAAATCATCAACAATATGATTGTAAACATCATCGAGAACAGCTACGGCAGGGACTGCCTTGCGATGGATGATGAATACTTTGAGGCCTTGTCCGCCGCGAAGAAAGAAAACTACGAGAAGATTTACCACAGCGAAGAGATGCTGAGCGGATTTGACAAACAGCTTGCTCCGATGTTTGAGATGATGTTTCAAGAGCTTTTAAAGGAAGCGAAAGAGCGAAACGATTCCTCCGTGCTTTACCGTCATCATATCCGCTACATCGAGAATCATACGGCGCCTTATGTGGACAATGAACATGCGCTCGGAGAACCGGCAGATCCTGCCGCAACCGGTAAGGCTAAAATCCGCCGCCGCGTCGTTTACCGTGAAAACGACCCGTGCGATCTGGTTGTGGATTTTATGGCAGGCATGACGGACGACTATTTTGTGGATTTGTTTGAATACATGTTTCCGAAAAGTTCGTATAAGGTGGAATACCAGGGGTATTTTTAAACGGTGTGCACCGAATTGCAAGTATGTCCGAAATATGGTAAAGTAGGAAGGGGCAAAAAAGGGGTTACAAATGGATAAAAGCAATGCAAGCGTAGACAGCTGGGAAGAGGTTATCTTAATATACAATTCCGCGATGAAGGAAATGGTAACGCGTCTGGAGATTCTGAGCGAAGAATTCCAGCACACCCATTCTTATAATCCGATTGAGCACTTAAAGTCGAGATTGAAATCGCCGGAGAGTATCGTAAAGAAACTTCGCCGCCACGGCTACGAATCATCCATCGAGAATATGGTTACCTATGTAAAGGACATCGCAGGCGTTCGCGTCATTTGTTCCTTTACTTCCGATGTGTATAAAATCGCCGAGGCCATTTCCGCACAGAGCGATATTGAGATTCTTTCCGTAAAGGATTACATCAAGAATCCCAAGCCGAGCGGATATCAGAGCTATCATATTATTGCACTGGTTCCGGTATATCTGTCCGATAAAAAGATTGATACCAAGGTGGAAATCCAGATTCGTACCATTGCAATGGATTTCTGGGCATCGCTGGAGCACAAGATTAATTACAAGTTCGACGGCAACGTGCCGGACGAAATTCGTAAGCAGCTTGTGGACTGCGCCGGCCGCATCCGCGACCTCGATGATCGCATGTTAAACCTCAACGAGGAAGTCATCAAAGCCAATGCGCCAAGACCGGTAATTCCGGAAGCAGCGGATTAAGTTTATTCGCGTTATCCCGTCTTCGGATCGGGATAACGTTATCATGGAGTTGTACCCAAGTGGTTGTAAGGGACCGCACTCGAAATGCGGCAGGCCGCGCAAGTGGCGCGAGGGTTCGAATCCCTCCAACTCCGTTTTGAAAAGCCCCATCACCGGATGGGGCTTTTTTATGCGTTGTCCCGCAAAAATATTTTTGACGGATACACGACGGATACACGGATATGATATCGTAAACTTGCGCAAAAGAATTAACACATGTGTTTTCTGAACGGAGATTGGAAATGACGTACAAACTGCTGATTGTGGAAGATGATAAAAGCCTTCGGGAGATTATGACGGATTATTTTACGGATTCGGTAAAAGAGGAAAAATTCGAAGTGACCGAAGCCGAAGACGGAAACATCGCCATGGATTATCTCGAGACCGAAGAATTCGATCTGGTTTTTCTGGATATCATGCTTCCCGGATTAAACGGATTTGATATCTGCAGAAAGATCCGCAGAACCAGCGAAGTGCCGGTTATCTTCCTGACGGCAAGAACCATGGAAGAGGATGTGCTTTTGGGGTTTGAAACCGGATGCGACGATTACATCACCAAACCGTTTTCCCTAAAGACGCTGTATGCAAAAAGCCTTGCTTTATTAAATCGGGCCAGGGGAACCGTGCTGGATGAGAATCTGACGGTCGGTAACATCTCGGTAAATGTCAAATCCATGGAAGTTACTTCCTGCGGACAGGCAGTTTCCTTATCTCCGAAAGAATACGAGCTGTTGCTGTATTTTATGCAGCATAAAAACAGGGTGCTGACCAGGGAGATTATTCTGAATGCAGTCTGGGGCTTCGATTACGAGGGCACGGACCGTGTGGTCGACAATCACGTCAAGAAACTTCGAAAGGACTTAGGGTCTGCGGGAGCGCAGATTAAAACCCTGATTTCAAAGGGATATAAAATGACGGAATGATTGGCGGAGACTCCCTGAGATTAAGGAGAACAGTATGAAAATAAAAAGGCGTAAGAAATTCCATCATCTCGCGATTCCAAGAGTGCTCATTGCATGGGCGGTGGCATTGATTATTACAATAATTCTCGCAATTATAATCCGAAGGAACGCGGATTCCGATTTGTATTTCCAAATTGAGGATATCACGGAATCGACCTATAACTTTCTGACCAAGGCAGAAGATGAAGCGGATTACGAAAAACGGGGCAACTCGAATAAAGTATATCTGGCCTCCATGACGGATTTTATGGAGGAAGCGGGAGACTGGCCGGATGGTATTTTCCTGATGGGGACGAAGAGTTATGCGTATGTCTATAATCTGGATAAAGATGAAATAGAATCGGATTCTTCCATGATGTTTTTTACCTTCGCATCTCCGGTTGAGGAAAACGGAGTGATGCACAGCAGAATCTTTATCTGTGATAAGGAAACCATGATGCAAAGCGAGGAGTTCCGTGAAATATGCGAAACGTTTGAAAACAGGGCAAATGATGATGCGGAATGGTTTAAGAACCAGTATGTTTACTATTCTTTGAAGGCGGAAAGTCTTTACATAAACGAAGACAGTATGAGATTCCTTCCGAAAACCGTTACGGTTCATAAGGAAATTCACGAGAACAAGCTTGGGATGTACCATTCCGATATTTTTCACGATAAAGTAATCAGTGAAGACTATCCGGTGGATTTCCCTGAATATTCAAAAGAAGAACTTGCGGGATATATTAACAGCATAGCGACGGACGACTGGGAACTGGCGCATCCGGAGGTGAAAGCGGTCACAGATCAGTTTTATGCCATGAGTTATTTCGGTTCCACCGAAAAGAGTAAAGCCTATTTCATGAACATGATTGAAAAAAACGGCATGCCCCATTCGCAGGATGGCAATCCGATTTTTACGAGGTCAAGTCTTAAAGAAGGACTGTATTATGAGTATGTGGCGAGATTCCCGGAAAACCTCGGAAACAGGGAACTGCATTTCTTATGCGCCCGCGAGGATACCAATGCGACCTTTAAACCGATTTACAGACGAATCGGCTGGATTCTTCTTTCCATTGCAACCGTAATCGCTCTGTTACTGAGTTTTATTCAGTACCGCAAATATGCGTATTTCTATCGCATGGAGGATTACCGGAAGACTTTAGTGAACTCCATGGCGCATGATTTAAAGACTCCTCTTGCAGTGATGAGCGGATATGCGGAGAATTTAAAGGAAAATGTACAAAGTGAAAAACGCGAGCATTATGCGGAAGAAATCTATTCCCATACGCAGTATATGAACGGCATTATTGCGGATGTTCTGGAACTTTCCAGAATGGAAGATTCAAATGTGAAATTAAAGAAAGAAAGCGTGGACTTCTGCGCTTTGGCTAATGAAATTGCCAAAGAATATGAGGTTATGATGCAGGAGAAGAATCTTACACTGTTCGTGGAAGGCAAATACACAAACCGTGTGGACAAAACCATGATGAAGCGGGCGCTTGAGAATCTTATGACGAATGCGATTAAGTATACCAAAGAAGGCGGCAGCATCCGAATCACCGGAAGCATGATTCCGTTTCGCTCGAAATTCATCTTTGAGAACACGCCGATTGAGCCGATTAGAATCAGGCCATCCAAACTCTGGGAGCCCTTTGTAAAAGATGATGAAAGCAGAACCGGCGGGAACGGTACGGGCGTCGGATTGTCCATCGTAAACAATATTTTAGGTGTCAGCGGATTAAAGGGAAAAATCAAAACGGAGGGAGATACCTTCCGGGTAATCATTAAGTAAAAAAGGACGGGGCAAGCGCCCCGTCCTTTCTGCTTTAATTAATGTTATATTTTACTTTCTTTTCGTCGCTCAATGCGGAGAACGGGAATGCTTCCTTGGCTTCTTTTAAAAGCACTTCGTAATTCTTATACGGGATGGTGCCGAATGTATTCGTTGTTCCTAAGAAGAACAGGTTGTTTTCTTTTAAGAATGCCGTGCAGTTTAAAACGCGTGCAAGAATACCGAAATCATCCTCGTTAAAGAGATATGTTTTAGTACCGGTACATACTGCCAACAGTCCGTCCTCGGGATCCTGTTCAATATACCGGATTGTTTCACCCGGGCGATAGTAGTTGATGAAAGATCTTCTTTCGATGTTAAAGAAGTGAATGACGGTATCCTGGCTTTGAATGAACAGGATTGTGCCGTCGTTCAGGAATTTTAAGTACTCCGGAATGCCGGAGGAACTGAAAAGTGCATGCATTTCCTCTTCCTCCGTGTCGAAGATACAGATATTCCCTTTTTCGCAGCTGAAAGCAATATAATTGCCGTTATCGGACAATGCGACATTATGTGAGAATTTGGTTTCTCCTGTAATGTATTTCTCCGTTTCGTACTCCTGGGTTTCGCCGGTGGTTAAGTTCACGGACCAAAGAGGACGATATGCGGAAAAAACATAAAGCGTCTGCCCGTCATCAGACAAAAGCGCCCGGTCAAATTCGTTGTCATCAAAGTGATTTTGGAATTTGCCGCTGCAGATGCTTTTTTTGGTAACCAGATCAATAACGCAATAATTTCTTAAAGTGTCGAGAAAGAACAGCTTGGAATAATCCCCGGAGATACAGGAATAGGAAAGGTCCTTCAGCCCGTATTCCTGCGAGGTAATCTCCGTCACGGTCTTATTTAACGGGTCCGCCTCATAGAAAGATTTTCCGCCGACCAGGCAGAAATAGTCATCGCGGAAGCCGTACATATCCGGGAATGACTCGCTTGTTTCGATGGAATACAGGAGTTTTCCGTCCGGCTGGAAGAAATCAATTTGTTTGCCGGTATTGCTGTTTTGCTGCACCAGATATTTGCCTGACGGAGCAACACCCATTCCGGAACCGGGAATTGCTGTTTCGGAAAGAGCCTTATAATCTTTGCCGGTATGATTGGTAATAACATACAAATCGGAAGAATAGGCATGCAGTAGAAGGAAATTCTTCGCAGCCATCAGGGAGGGAGAAGAGCCTACATTAAAGGAACGGCCTTCATAGATTACGCCGTTGTCAAAATCAACGGGGACGATTCTTCCGTTCGGAACCAGCACGTTTCCGACAGGAGAATCCTCATCAAAGAAGATACCCTTGGCTGAACCGGGAAGTGCAATTTTGCGAATGATGGAACCGTCTTCCTCGTTTAAGGTAAAACTGGAATACTCCACTATGGCAATGACTTCGCTTAAGGACTGACCATACAGCGTAAACCGGTTGGTGGTAAGGGTAGTGGAAAAGGAACCGAAATCAACGATATCCGCACCTAAATCACGGGTCCATTTTCTTGTTCCGTCGGGGGCATACAGCTCGACGGAGATTTTTGTCAGAGCCTGATCATCCATGAACTGGTTACTGGTCATAACGATGATGTTTCCGTTTTCCGTAAAATTCATTTTCAGAATGTTTGCGTTGGATACTTCGATTCGTTGTGCTTCGCCGGTATCGGCATGAATCAGATCAAAGAAAGTATTGCGTTTGCCGGAGATGCTTTCGGAAAGAATCCAGATCTTTGAGTCGGGATTGTACCAGGTAAAACTGTCATAGTATCCGTTTTCTTCCGGACATGAATTTTTAAACCGGATGCTTCCGGATGCGGCGTCAAGAATGTAGTATTCGGAAAAGGTACAAAGAAGCACACAACCGGCATCTTCGTCTTCCTGGATGGAACGTATGGGAGAGTCGGGTTTTGCTTCATACAAAAGATTTCCTTCATAATCGAAACAGCAGAAGCGGTCCATGTAGGAGATATATACCTTGTCTTTTCCGGCATTGCATGCATATACATTCTTTGCGTCTCCCTCTTCGGGGATTTTTTCAAAAAGAATCTCCCAGTCGGAAGTATCGAAAACACGGACGGTACGTGTGGAATCCACGGTAATCAGTCTTGTTTCGTCCGGACTTAACACCTTTTGCAGGATGCTTCCGTTGTGGGAAAGAATGCGGTCGTAATCCGCAATCGATCCGTCCTCGTAAGCGTATAAAGAACATGCAAGGGCATATTCCGCCTCGGATACATAGGGGCGTGGATTATTCTCGCGGGGGAGACCCTCGGAGGCTACCAGAACGGCATCTTCACGGTTTCCGTTTTCCAAAAGGTCCAAAGCTTCCCTTGCGTAGAATTTGGACTGGTTAATCTGTGTTGCGAGAAGCTGATCGTGATAATCATCCGCCAGACGGGAAGTTTCTTCCATCAGCTCCTTTCGTTCTTCGGCGAGCTTACGCATGTTGGCCGCAACCGCAGCATTGTATGCGGAAAAAATGGCACCGAATGTCACCAGAACCGCAGCGGCACCGGCAATAATGAACATGGTCTGACGAATTTTATGTTCGCGGTGTCTTTGTTTTAAGTCGTCGAAACTGCAACCGATTAAGGCAGCGGCAAGGCGCAGGAATTCGATTTTAAACTTGTTGTTCCGTTCCTTTGCGTCGCGCCCGCGTACATCGGCAGCGAGCGGTTCCACGGGTTTGCCGTTATCATCCACCAAAAGTGCTTTGGGGAAGCTTTCGTTCGGCTCACCTTCGATTAAAACCGCAAGGATACGTTCCCGTCCGTGCAGTTTGATAAAGGTATCGATTTCCTTTTGTACCCAGACGGATTCCGGGGTTCTCGGAGAACAGATTACCACCAGGTATACGGAGTGCTTTAAAGCCTCTTCGATTTTACCGTCCAGGTCGCTTCCGACCATCAGTTCTTCCTGGTCACGGAACACACGGTTGATCCGCTTCATACCGGTCCGTTTCTGGACGGCCTTCGGAATATGATAATTTTCAAGTGTTTTGTGGATTTTCTTCGCAATCTCCAGATCTAACGGAGCGTGTTTATAGCTGATAAAAGCATCGTATTTCATGGCAAATTTCCCCTTTACAAATTTCTGCCCATACATATTCAATATACCAAATATTCGGACATTTCACAACAAACTATAAACTTGAAGAAAAGGGCATTTTGTATTATGATAAACGAGGGTTTTTATGAACTCTTTAGACTAAGGAGGGTATGGCTATGAAACGAATCGGAATGCTGACAAGCGGTGGGGACTGCCAGGCATTAAACGCGGCAATGCGCGGCGTGGTAAAGACGCTTGTTCATAATGAAGAAGAAGTGGAAATCTACGGATTTCTGGACGGATACAGGGGTCTGATTTACGGGGATTACCGGATGTTAACCGGCAAGGATTTTTCCGGTATTCTGACCAAAGGCGGCACAATTCTCGGAACCAGCCGCACCCCGTTTAAAACGATCAAGGACCCGGATGAGAATGGCTTAAACAAAGTGGAAGCCATGAAACACAATTATTACAAGCTGAACTTAGACTGCCTTGTAATTCTCGGAGGAAACGGAACACATAAGACCGCGAACCTGTTAAGGGAAGAGGGATTGAATGTGGTAACGCTTCCGAAAACCATTGACAATGATTTGTACGGAACCGATATGACCTTCGGTTTCCAGAGTGCGGTGGACATTGCAACGAACTGTATCGACTGCATCCATACCACGGCGGCTTCCCACAGCAGAGTGTTTATCGTGGAAGTAATGGGACACAAGGTCGGATGGCTTACCTTAAATGCCGGTATGGCATCCGGTGCGGACATCATCCTGATTCCGGAAATTCCGTACGACATTAAAGAGATTGTTGCGGCTGTGGAAAAAAGAAAGAAAAACAGCCATTTTACCATTATTGCGGTTGCGGAAGGTGCAATTTCCAAGGAAGACGCAAAGCTTTCCAAGAAGGAATATGCAAAGAAATTAAAAGACAGTCCGTATCCGAGCGTTTCCTACGAACTGGCGGACAAGATTTCCAAGCTGACCGGTCAGGAAGTGCGCGTAACAGTTCCCGGACATACGCAGCGTGGAGGAAGCCCTTGCCCGTATGACCGCGTATTTGCATCCCGTCTGGGATCCGAGGCTGCAAACCTGATTCTGAAAGGCGAGTACGGATTTATGGTCGGATACAAAGACCGTGAGATTGTCAAAGTTCCGCTTGAAGAAGTGGCAGGCAAGTTAAAATGCGTATCCCCCGATGCAAGGATTGTAAAGGAAGCAAAAATGCTCGGCATCTGCTTCGGTGACGGTAAATAATTGGAGTAGTTTATGTCATATGTAGCACTGTATCGTAAGTTTCGGCCTGCTGTTTTTTCGGATGTAAAAGGGCAGGATGCGATAGTTACGACACTGAAGAACCAAATAAAGAGCGAACGCATCGGACATGCGTATCTGTTCTGCGGAACGCGCGGTACGGGTAAAACGACCGTCGCGAAAATTCTTGCCAAGGCTGTGAACTGTGAGAACCCGAAGGACGGAGAACCCTGTGGCGAATGTGCCATGTGCATGGCAATTGCATCGGGTAGCGCGGTAAACGTGGTGGAAATGGATGCCGCATCCAACAACGGTGTGGATGATGTCAGACAGATTATAGACGAAGTTTCGTATGCACCGTCGGAAGGCAGGTACAAAGTATATATCATCGATGAGGTGCATATGCTTTCCACGGCAGCGTTCAACGCAATCCTGAAAACACTGGAAGAGCCGCCGTCATATGTGATTTTTATTCTGGCGACTACGGAAGCGCATAAGATTCCGATTACCATTTTATCGAGATGTCAGCGCTACGATTTTAAACGCATTTCCGTGCAGACCATTATGGACAGAATGCAGGAACTGATTACGGCGGAAGGTGCGGATGTGGAAGAAGAAGCGCTCCGCTATATTGCCAAGGAAGCGGACGGATCCATGCGAGATGCTTTAAGCCTTCTGGACCGGAGCATTGCATTTCATTACGGAGAGAAGCTGACATACGACAAAACCCTGGATGTCCTCGGGGCGGTGGATGATGAGATTTTTGAAAGACTTCTCTCGGCAGTTTGCGAAAGAAAGGTTTACGAGGCAGAGAACCTGATTCGTGATGTGGTGACGCAGGGCAGGGATTTGTCCCAGTTCGTCGGCGATTTTATGTGGTTTTTGCGAAATGTTCTGATGGTAAAAACCGCGCCCGATACCACTCCGGAGGATCTTGAAATAACCAAAGAGCATCTGGAACGGCTGAAGGCTTCGGCAGCAGGTGTGGATATTCAGGGAATCATGCGGTACATCCGAATCCTGTCCAATCTGGGAGCCGAGATGAAATACTCGGATCAGAAACGGATTCTTTTGGAAGTGGCCATTATCCGTATGTGCAAACCGCAGATGGAAACGGATACGGATTCTCTGGCGGAGCGGATTCGCGACCTGGAGAAAAATTATACTACGGCGCAGGTGATTCCGTTAAGTGCGGGTGCGGTGCCGATGGTGAATATGGCGCAACCCGTAATTAAACAAAAACCCAGGAGGGATAAAGCCCTGCCCGAAGAGGTTCGGAAGGTTCTGGCATCCTGGGAGTCCATTCGGGAAACAATTGAAAACCCGCTTCAGAATTATTTGGGGGACTGCAAGCTCTCCATTAACGATGACGACGTGCTTTTGATTGTACCGACGAATCCCTTTGCGGGGAAATATCTGCAAAGAGAAGGCATGATGGATCAGGTACGGGAGACCATTAATGAGAGCGTGGGCAAAGAAGTTCCGACCGAGTTAAAGATTCTCGGAGAAGAGGAAGAGTTCGGCGATCATTTTGTGGATATTAAAAAAATGTTCGGCGATTTGGTTATAAAAGACGATACCATTTAGAAAAGGAGACAATATGGGTAAGCGTGGAGGATATCCCGGAGGAATGCCGGGAAACATGAACAATCTTATGAAGCAGGCGCAGAGAATGCAGCGCCAGATGGAAGAACAGCAAAAGGAAATGGAGAATCGCGAGTTCGAGGCAACAGCGGGCGGCGGAGCGGTTCGTCTGGTAATTACCGGATCCAGAGAAGTAAAGAAGCTGGAAATTGATAAAGAAGCAGTGGATCCCGAGGATGTTGAAACCCTGCAGGATCTTTTGATTGCTGCAATGAACGAGGCACTCCGCATGGTGGAAGAAGCCAACGGAGAAGCCATGGGCAATATGGCAGGCGGACTGGACCTGGGAGGACTTAGATTTTAAATGAGTTCCGGAGATATGTATTCCGGGTATATCGGAAAGCTAATTGAAGAGTTGGAAAAACTGCCCGGAATCGGCAGCAAGTCGGCCCAGAGAATGGCATTTCACATTATCGGAATGCCGAAGGAACGCGTGGAGAAACTGTCTTCGGCAATCATGGAAGCCAAGGAACACATTCGTTATTGTGAGGAATGCTGTACTTTGACGGACCGTGACAAATGCAGTATCTGCTCCGATACCGAGAGGGATCATTCCACGATTATGGTGGTGGAAAATTCCAGAGATCTTGCAGCATACGAAAAAACCGGAAAGTACAAGGGTGTTTATCATGTTCTTCACGGAGCTATTTCTCCCATGCTCGGCATCGGGCCTGCGGACATCCGTCTGAAGGAACTGATTCACAGACTGGAAGGGGATGTAAACGAAGTAATCATCGCCACCAATTCAAGTCTTGAGGGTGAAACGACGGCCATGTACATCAGTAAGCTGATTAAGCCGACGGGAATTAAAGTAACAAGAATCGCCAGCGGGGTACCGGTGGGCGGAGATCTTGAGTATATCGACGAAGTGACGCTGCTTCGTGCGTTGGACGGAAGAACGGAAATCTAAAATAATAAAGGGGTGTTACCATGAGCGTTACCAACAGAAAGTTCGGAACAACAAAAAAAGGCGAAAAGGTTACGTTATATACCATTAAAAATGCGAAAGGAACGGAGGCGGATATTACCGATTTCGGAGCCATTCTCGTGGCGTTTCGTATGAAAGATAAGAACGGCGAAGTAAAGGATCTGGTTTTGGGATTTGACAATGTTAAGCCTTATCTCAAAGACGGAAACCATTTCGGTGCCACAATGGGACCGATTGCAAACCGTACCGCAAAAGCAAAGTTTGTATTAAACGGCAAAGAATATCGTCTGAAACCGAATGACGGAGAAAACAATCTTCATACCAGTTTGAAGAAAGCGTTCCCCAAATCCCTGTTTACGGGTAAGGCACATGACAACAGCATCACCTTTACATTAAAGAAGAAGGATATGGCCATGGGACATCCCGGAAATATGGATGTTGCCGTAACCTATACATTAACGGATGCGGACGAACTGGTCATTCACTACCATGCAACAACGGATAAGGAAACCTATATCAATATGACGAACCATGGCTATTTTAATTTGAACGGTCATGACAGCGGAAACATTTTCCATGAAAAAGTCCAAATTCGTGCGCAGGCATACACACCGATTGTAAAAGGTGCAATTCCCACCGGAGAGATTGCTTCGGTTGAGGGAACGCCGATGGACTTTACCGAAGAGAAAGAAGTCTGCAAAGATTTTACCTATAACTTTGATCAGATTGAATTGGCAAACGGATATGATCATAATTTCGTATTGGACAATTATGACCTGCAGGTTCGTGAAATTGCGAAAGTAACGGACGATCGTTCCGGCATTTGGATGAAGGTATTTACGGATTTGCCGGGCGTTCAGTTTTATACAGGCAACTGGATTAATGTAAAGAAGGCAAAAGGCGGAGTATCTTACGGTCCCCGCCAGGGTCTGTGTTTGGAAACACAGTATTACCCGAACAGCGTGAATGAAGATAAATTCCCGAAGCCGTTGTTTGGGCCGGATAAGCCGTTCGATTCTACGACGGTATATCAGTTCGGATTGATGTAGTCATTCGAAATAAAAGTTTAAGAGACTGGGTAGATGAAGAAAGACAAGAAGGAGAAGAAACCCATAAGATTTCCGGGCGCAAAGAAGTCCAAACCTTTGAACCGGTTTACGCCGAAACAGGTAACCAAGCGGGAGAAAGATAAATCTTCCGCGGATTTGTGGAACAGAATCCTAAGGCACCGTACGGAAATTCTGATTCGCGTGGGAATCGTAATTGTTGTCCTTTTGCTGGCAACGGGGTTCTTCTATTTTAGCTATCTGAATAAAGAATATGAGCGTGTCAATGTGATTCGCCGCGTGGATTCCGTGGTCACCCTCGGTTCGGAAGTTATGCGTTTCGGCAGCAGCATTCTGGTATACAGCAATGACGGTATGAAATGTGTAAACGAAAAAGGCGAGGTGGTTTGGAACGAGACATTCCAGATGCAGAATCCGATGATTGATGTCAGCGGGGATGTGGTTGGAATCGCGGATTACAACGGCAGTACGATTTATATGATGAATAAGAGCGGAAAGCTCGGAAGCATTAATACCGGCATGCCGATTAGAAAGTTTTGTGTTTCCGCAAAGGGACTGGCGATTGCCATCTTGGATGATTCCGAAATCACGCCGATTCATATTTACGATACACAGGGAAACACCATTGCATATTTCTCAACAAGTATGCGCCATTCGGGATATCCGATTGACATTGCCATTACCGAGAGCGGTTATGTGGTTGCGGTATCCTATCTGTATGTGGACAATACTTCGTATAAGACGGATGTTGCATTTTACAATTTCGGAGAGGTCGGACAGAATCAGACCGACAATTTGGTCAGCGGATACACCTACAGCAATGCGATTGTCCCGGAAGTTCGCTTTATTGATAACGCCAATGCGGTAGCGGTAGCGGACAACCGACTGATGTTCTATTCGGGAGACCAGAAACCCGTCAGCTCTGCGGAAGTGCTGGTGGATAAAGAAATTGCTGCGGTATATTACGGCGAGCAGTATGTTGCGCTGGTATTCAACAATTCCGGAGAAGAGGACCGGTACAGCGCAAAGATTTTTGATCGTTCGGGTAAAATCCGGGATACCATAACCTTCAATATTGCCTATGAGGATATCATGTTCTCGGGCAATCAGGTGGTTGTTTACAGTTCCGATGAGTGTCTGGTGCATGTCATCGGCGGAATCGATAAATATAAAGGTCCGTTGGAAGGCGGCGTGCTTGCCATGCTTCCGACGGGTGTGAATTACCGGTATGTATTGGTTACGCATGATTCCATACAGACGGTGGAATTAAAATAGAACGATAACGGGTAGTATCCCGGACAAAGCAAAAATGCCCCGCAGCGCGGGGCATTTTTGCTTTTATCTATCGAAGTCTCATGACGGCATTTCCGATGTCCTTTACAAAGTTTTGCAGAATCGGGTCTACGAAGAACAGAATCCAGAAGGTACTTCCGAATACCAAAACCAATTCACGCTTTTTGAATTTGTTTTTAAACAGTTTCGGAAAAGCCTTCGTAATCATACGCAGGATGCAGAATCCTATGAATGCTCCGAAGAGATTGGTCATCAAATCATTGATATCCGTCAGTCTTCCGCAGAAAATCTGCATCAACTCAATTAAAAGCGTAATGGCGGATGCCCAGATCATGGTGTTTTTAAAAGAAAACAGGTCACGCCATAATGCAGGGAGGAAGACACCGAGCGGAATAAACAGAAAGATATTCAGCATGCAATTAAGAGCATCGTTTTTTATGTCATAAAAAGGAGTCAGCTGAAAGCGTGGATTGAACTCAAAAGTCATAAGATCCGGCAGACCGGTTACACGATACACAACGACCAGATACAGGGAGAATAATATATAAAGGAATGTTTTGCGCCATTCCTTAAAATAGAGCTTTTGCATAATCAAAAACAACACCACGATTAACAGCGGTGTAATAAGCGTTTCCAAAGTCGGGAAAAGGTATTTAAGAAAAGAAAAAATGACGCCCATACAAAAGCCTTTCAAAGAACTCTTCACTATTATTATACTACCGGAAAAAGATTAGAACAATTCGTTTAATTTCGTATGAAAAAAGTTGTTGACAAGAGGTGTGCGGGGTGTTATTATAATCAAGCTGTCGCGAAAAATGCGACAGATATGTACCTTGACAAATGAACAGCAATGCAACCCTGAAAATTCCAATAATACAGAGCAATCTGTAAAGAGAAAAT
>JAEEGL015405507.1_pt1 | contig 14232 bp, 12 predicted proteins | sample 9134231 | NCBI WGS metagenome assembly JAEEGL01 (sample SAMN16246548, study PRJNA631951) | gut metagenome | biome: gut microbiome; feature: rumen; material: fiber-attached | host: Bos | place: Iran: Karaj | collected 2018-10 | reverse complement strand
TCCCCATGGAAAAAAAAAATCATAACTTAAAAAATAAAAAATATTGTATTATTTTATTATTTAACAGTTTTTAACTAATATTATAATATAATTAATATAATATAAACGTGGAATCAATTCGTAAATAATAAACTCTATAATTAATATAATAATAATAATAATGATAATAATAATGATAATAATAATGATAATAATAATGATAATAATAATGATAATAATAATAATATTGATAATGATAATAATAATGATAATAATAATTTTCATATTCTAAAAGATGATAATAATAATATCACCCCAAAAATTGATAATAATAATATTACTGAAAATGGATCAAAAAAAGAAGCAATTAATGAAATATATTCAAAAGAATTATTAGATAAAATTAATAAATTATTAGAAGCAAAATTAAAACCAATAAACGAAAAAATTGAAAATGATAAATTAGAAAGAGTAAAAAAATTTGGAGAAATGAATGAAAAATTGTCAAATTTAGAAAAAACATTTAATCAAAATTTAGAAAAAATAAAAATTGATCTTGTTGAAAATAAAAAATCAAAACAAGAAATGATGAAGTCAATAACTAGTATTTCGCAAAACTTAAATAATAATATAAATAAAATAAAAGAAGAATTAATACCTCAACAATTTAAATTATTAGAATCAAAAATGAATAAATCACAAGATGATTTAAGTAAATTTATAAAAGAAATAAAAGAAGTTTTAAATGATAAACAAGAAATAAAAGAAGTTTTAAATGATAAAAAAGAAAAAAAATATGATAATAATAATATGAGAGATTTATTAAATTCAAATAATAAATCCGAGAATAATAATAAAATAAGAAATTATCAAGCAAAAATAAATATTTCAAGAAATAAAAATCCAATTCAAATAAAAAATTTAAAGGAAAATAATGAAAATATAAATTGTCAAATTCAAAATTTTGGAAAAACATCTTTACCAAGTTCTTGTTATATAGAAGGAAAAGGGGAAAATTTATTTATTCAATCTCAAAAAATAGATAGAACAATTCCAGTAAATGGTTCATTAACATTAAATTTAAATTTAAATATTAAAAATAATAAAACTCCATCAGGGCAAGAAGCAATAACAATTTATTTATATGATCCAAATAAGAATTTAATTACTTCAATTGAATTTTCTTTAGAAATAGAAAAAAAATTGGAAAGAATAGATTCTGCAAGAAGTATTTTTGATATGGAGTTTGATGAGAATTTAACTAAACTTAAAAATTTTTTTGGAGATAAAAGTGTTGATGAATTAATGATTGCTTTAAATCAAGCTAATGGAAATTATGAAGATGCTATTCAAATTATTTTAGATAATTAAAATATTTATTTTTTTAAAAAATTAATTTTTATTTTTGCCCTTAAAATCAAAAATAAAAAATAGACTTTGAATGGAAGAAGGAAACGATTATATTATTGTAAAATTTGAAAATAAAAAAGAAAATATTGAATTGAAAAGATCTTTTGAAGAATTTAAATATCATTGTGGAGAAATTTTTGAAATAGATGAAAATGATTTAAATAATTATATATTTTATGTTATTATTGATGGATTAAAAATTGAAATTGATAACAATACAAATTATATAGATATTATATTAGAAGATACTACAGCTCAAGAAATTTATATTGAAAAAATGAATTTAAATGAAAGTAATGAAGATAAAATTTTATCTTTGAATGAACAATTAAAGAATATTCAAAGTTTATTACTTGAAAAAAAAAAAAAATTAAAATTAATTAATGAAGAAAGTAATGATTATGAAGAAACATTAAATGAGTTAAATAAAGAAATAGAAGATTATCAAAAAAAATTTGATTCAAATGTAATTAGATTAAAGGTTAAAATATATGAAATTCAAAAAAAAAAAATTTGTAAATCAAATGGAATGATATTGTCTAAAAAATTCAAATAGTTAAAACATTAAAATATTAAAAAATAATTAAAAAAAATTTTGGAAATGTTTTTTTTACTTTTTTTAAATATTTTTAAAAATGTCATTAAAAGAAAAAATAGAAGATTTTATAAATGAAAAATTTAATTATTTTGAAAATCAACCTTTTGAAATTAATTTTGCTTTTTATAATAAATTTCCAATAATTTATGATAATACATGTTATATATATTCAATAATTGAAAATAAAATAGATTTATCAAATAAAAAAGATAAAATTTTAAAAATAAAGATATTAAAATCTCATTTTGATATTTTAATGTTTAAACATGAAAATAATTCAATTCCAATTATAAAATTTCTTTTTATTTGTCTTATTGAAAAATTAATAATAAAAGAAGAAAAAGAAAATAATAATTATAATAATTATTTAAATTTATATAAATATAGTTTTATAACGAATAATTTAAAAAAATATATTTTTTCATATATTAAAGAAAAAATTTATGAAAAAGAAAATAAAATTTTTCCTCATTGGTTAATTACTCCTGAAACAATTCAAAAGAAAACAATTTTAAAATGTAAATTTTTATTAGAAAATATTTTATTAGGAAATAATAATAATAATAATAAAATGATAAAATTTATTAATACAAAAAGTGAAAATATGAATTTATATAATATTAATGATTATATAAATAATATTAATGAAATTTATTCTCCGATTGAAATTGAACCTTTAAAAATTAATAATCAAATTTTTAATGATGAAAATAAATTTCAAGAAATATTTATGAATGATTTAGAAATTGAAGTTGTTAAAGATAATAATGATTATGACAATAATTTATTTGAATCAAAAGAAAAAATACTTGAAGAATTACCTGAAACAATTAAAAAAGTTATTGAAAAGTTTAAAGGATTTAAATTTACTAAAAAAATTTTTGAAGATTATTATTTTAGAGAATTTAATGATAATAAAAATGAAAATCAAATTAATGAAATAAATGGAGAAAATCAATTTTTAGGGAAAAAAAAAAAATTTAAAATTAACTACTATAAATAATTAAATATGTTATTTTTTCTTAATTAAATATTTCAAATAAATTAAATAGAAATATTTTCAAAGTTTTTTATTATTATATTTATTTTTCATTGTTTAATTATAATGTTTGATGTTATTTAAACTTAAATTATTTTTATTTAAATGTTTATTTCTTTTTAAATGAAGTTAACTTTTTGTTGAATTTTCATTTGTATTTTTAATTAATTGATAATTAGATTTATTTTTTTATTCAAATTAATATTTTTTTCTTTTATTTATTTTTCTTGAATTTTATTTCAATTCTCTAATATTTTTTAAATCAGAATTAAATGATTAAAAAATAATTTACAAATTAATTTAATCTTTTTCACTTTAATTATCCTTTTATTATATTATAAAAAATATAATTTAAATCTTTATTTGAAAAATAAAATGAAGAAAGAAAAAAAAAACCTTTTTTAAATTAAAAAAAATATTCTGTATTGTTATTTTAATTATTTATATAAAAGATAATTAAAATCCTCCTTTTAAATGCATCATCATCATTATTACAGTTCCAGGTTGAATTTTAAATTCTTCTATTTTAGATTCTTCAGCTAGAACTTTTCCAGCATAAATAAGTCTGATTTGTTCTTTTGGAATTCCTTCTTTTTCTTGAAGTGTTTCTTTTATTTCATTTATTTTTTGAGTTGGTTCAAAATCTAAAGATATTTTTCTTCCTGAAAGTGTCTTTATGGTTATTAACATATTTATATATTTTTTAATTAAAAATGATATTTATATTAATATTTCAATATTATCTATTTTTATTAATAAAAATAACAAAAAGAATAAAATTAAATTCCTAAAAATAAATTAATTAAAATAATATAAAAAATTTAATTAAATGAAAAAAATAAGTGAAGAAGAAGAAAATAACATTGAACATAAAAACACTAAAATAAAAGTAAGAAATGCAATAAAGAAGAATATATCAGAAGATTATATAATAACAATATTACAGAAAGGAGAAAATAAAACAAAAAATGAAATAAGAATATTATCAGAATACTTAAGTTCAAACTTTGAATATTTTAAGAAAATAAAAGAAAATTCAGAAAATCAAAAATTAGAAAAAATAATATCAGTATTAAATTATGAAACATATAAAAAGAAAGATATAATAATTTCTTATGGTGAAGAAGGAGATAAATTTTATATATTATTAGAAGGAATAGTAAATTTATATAAACCAATTTATCCAGTGAAAAAATTAACTTTACAAGAATATATAATGTATTTAAATGAAGTGAAAAATAATGATAAAACAGGAACAAAATTAAAGAGAATAATAGAAAAGAATAAATATTTAAATATTGATTTAAATTTTTATTTATCTATTCCAATAAGTGATATTGTTCATTATGGTCATTTTAATATTTATATTGAAGACTATGAAAAATTAGGAGAATTTAAAAATGGTTTTTCTTTTGGTGAAATTGCTTTAATTAAAAAAACTAAAAGAAATGCTACTATTATTGCTAAAGAAGATTGTAAATTAGTTTCTATTAATAAAAATGATTATAATAAAATTATTAAAGAATTAGAATTAAAAAGATTAGAAAAAGATTTAAAAATATTTAAAGGTAATTATCCTTCTTTTTCTCATTGGAATTTAAATAATTTAATGAGGTTATTTCATTTATTTTCTAAAGAACAATTATATTCTTTTGATTATTTATTTAAACAAAATGAAGAAAGTGATTATATTTATTTTATTGAAAAAGGAAATTTTGAAATTTTTTGTTTTTTAAGTTTAGGTTGGATTGAAGAATATTATAATTATATTATTTATAATAAAAGTAATATTATTAATTATTGTATTGGGAAATTTACTATTGAAGAAAAAGAAATAAATAATTTATTTGATTTAGCTTTTGAGAAAAAAATTAAATCTCCTATGATTTTTAATCCTTTTAAAGAAGAAAATCCTATTATTTCAAAACCTAAAAAATTAAATTTTTTGGATTTTGAAAATCAACAAATTAAAAATTTTGAAAAAGATAATCTTTTTAAAATTAAAATTAATAATATTTGTAATCCTTATTTTATTGGATTTTTAGATAGTTTAGAATTAAAAAATAGATTTTTTTTTGCTAAATGTATTTCTGAAAAAGCAGAAGTTTTAAAAGTTGGAATTAAAGATTTTCATAAATTAATTTGTTCTATTGATGAAGATAATAAAAAATATTTTTTAGAATTTATTAAAAAAAATAAAGAAATTTTATTAAATAAAATTAAAAATGAAATTGATATTAAATTAAATAAAATTAATAATGAATTTAATAAAACTTTTATTGATTTTTTAAAAGCAAAAGGAAAATTTTCATATGATAAACTAGAAGAAAAGAAAAAAAGTAGATTTGTAGTTAAAGAAATCAATTATAAAAAAAATAAAGAATTAAATTCTGAAAGATTATTAAAAGTAAATTTAAAAATAAAATATAATAATTCTCAAAATAATGTTAAATATTTAAATAAAACACATTTATCAAATTTAACATATTCAAATTTTAGACATTTAAATATAAAAGAAAATAAATCAAATGAAAAAAAGAAATTAATTTTTCCAATAAATTTAAAAACAATAGAAAATAATAATTTATTAAAAAAAACAATTTTTAAAGAAAATAATGATAATAATAGTAATTCTAATTTATTTTCTGATTATAAAAATTCAAGAAATAAAAAAGAAAGAAATAGTGTTTTAACACAAACAAATTTTATTAAAATTTTTGATAGTGAACAATATAAAAAAAATTTAGGAAAAAATGATAAATTTTTAACTAATGAAGTAATAAAATTAACAGGAATAAATAAAATTATTCCTAAGAATTTAAATAGAAAAAAAAGTGAAGAAATTATTCATTTTATTAAAAATAAATTTATTTCTCCTCAACCTTCAAAAAGAAATAGAAATGTTATTTTTAATACAATTGATAATTTAACTAATTTCTCTTCTACTAATTTTACTCATTTAAAAAGTCATTCTAATAGTATTAAAAAGAATAAAATTTTTATCAATGATAGAATAAGAGCTGAAATTAGAATGAAAGATTTTCGTTCTTTAAGATTAAAAAAAAAATTTTATTGATAATATATATATTAATTTATATTTTCCTTTATGTAAATTATAATATTGTTTTTATATTATTAAAAAATTTAAAAAATTAATTTTTATATTTTTTTTAAAATAATTAAAATAAATGGATAATAAGAAATTAAAAGCAATAATAAATAATAATAATATTTTACTTGGAGTAATTATTACATCTAATTATAATGATTTTAAAAATTTTATCCAATTTTTTTTTCTAATAAAAATAAAAAAAGGAAATATGTATTTTATTGATAATGAAGGAGATAAAATTTCAATAAAATCTGAAAATGATTTTAATACTTTTTTCTTAAGTGAAAATGAAAGAGGACAAAAAGAATTTATTAAAATATATATTGACAATTCAAATTATGATTTAAATAATAATTATTCTGATTTTATTGATGATCCTGATTTTGAAAAATTTGCTTTATTTGAAAATAAATATTCCGAAGAAGATAATTTATGTTTTAATAATAATATTTTTGAAAGTGTTATTTTATGTAATGATATTTATCAAAGTATTAATCTAAATATAATTATTTTATTTTCAATTGAAAAAGAGAAGATTATAAAATTTATTAAATTAATTCAAAAAAGTTTTAATAAACAAATATTTAATAAAATTAAAAATTTAAAAGAAAAAAATAATAATAATAAAAATAAAAATATATATTGTAAAGTTTGTCATATTTCTCCTATTATTGTAATAATATACAAATGTAAAATATGTGAAAATTATAATTTATGTTCAAAATGTTACGAAAAAAATATTAATTTCACTTTTCATAATCATCAATTTGATATAATTAGAGAAACATATGAACAAATGTTAAAATATAATTTTTCTTATTTAATATTAACAAATAATTTAAAATTTATATTTAAGAAACGAAGATTAAAAGATGAAATTTACATTAATGGAATTTTTATGAAAAATAATTCAAAATATGAATATTTAGGGAATAAAGAAACAAAATTTAGAATTGATAAATTAAAATCAACTATTTTATGTGAAAGTATATTTTTACCATCATTAAAACCAGATGAAAATTATAATTTAAATATTCACTTTTTTAATATGAAAACAGTAGAAATTGGAAAATATGAATGTTACTTAAATTTCATTGTCAATAATGAAATATTTGGAGATCCATTGGTGTTGAATATTGAAATAACAAAATAATAAAAATAAATTTATAAAATTAGAAAAAAAAATAAATAAAATAAATGAATATGGTATTATCATTATATAAAATTAATAATATTTTATTAAATATGTTAAATGATAATAAATAAAAATCAATAATTAACATATAATTTTATTTAATGTAAATATTTAATTTATTAGAATCATAAAAAATTTAATTATTAATTTTTTAATTAAAAAAAATTAAGTTAATATTTAAAATATTATATTATTTTTAATTAAATCATCTTCAATTTCATTATTTCTATTATTAATACAAATAATGTTTTCTTTAATTTCTTGAAAACAATTTTCTAAATTTTTATATTCATTCATTAATAAATTTTCAATTTGATTAGTTTGAGCATTTATATTTTGAATTTGTTTTAAATATAAATTCCCATTTTCTTCATTTTTTTGAATAAAATGATTAATAACAATATCAATAGGAAAAGAAGATTTAACATTATCTTTATTATTTTTAATAATATTAATTTTAATTTGATTTATAGAAGGAGGAATTGGATAATTATTAAAAAATTTTTTTGTACTTTCTTTAAATAAATTTTCATTATTTATTATTTTTTTTTCAATTTTTGGAATTTCTTTATCATTTAAATAATTTTTTTTTTCTTTTACTTTTTCTAATAATTTTTCATCTGTTTCTTCTTGAAAAAATAAAAATTCTTCACTTTCAATTTTTAAATCTTCTTCTTCTATTATTTCTTCTAAAAATTTCATTGTTATATTATTTTGAAATTTTATTCTTTTTGATATTTTTGTAAATGTTTTTTCAGGAAGATTTTCTAATATTATTTTTAATTTTTCTTTGTTTTCTTCATTCTTTATATATTTATTTAATTCATTCATTGATTCTTGACAATTTATTTTTTCTGAAAATTCTGTTATGAAATCATCTAAATTTTGCTTTAAAATTGTTAATTGAGATTTATTTTGAATTTTTATTTTTGAAGACATTTTTTTTTTCGAAAAATTTAAATTTAAAAAATTATTTAATGTATTTTATTTTTTTTTATTAATTTATTTATTTTTAATTAATATATCTTTCTTTAATTAATTGAATTAGATTTTTTTATATTTTATTTATATTAACAATATTTATTTTATCAAATTCTTTAAATCTATAAAATAATTCTAATAATTAAACAAATAACCATTATACCAAAATTTCTTATTTAATTTAATAAATCAAATATTTAAAAAATTTCACATGAACATCCTACTCTTTGAGATTTATTAAATCTTTTAATTTTATCTTTTTTACATTTACATTCAATATGATTATATTCTTTATAAGATTCTATAAAAAAAATCCCAATTGAAGGATTAAAAGAAACTTTTTTTTTACATTTACAAGTATTTGATTCCTTTGATTTTAAATAAAAAGTTTGAGAACATTCCGTAGATAAATCATAAACTTTTGACATTATAAATATAATTTTTTCTTGTTTAAATAATTTTATTAAAAAAAAATTCCTTTGAGAAAAAAATTAAATATAAAAAAAGAAAGAAAATAATATAAATTAAAAAAGGAAAAAAAAAAAGAAAAAAAAATTAATTTATTTAAACAAATAAATTTTTTAAAAGGAAATAAAAAATGAGTAAAACTCAATCAAAAAAATTATATGATTCATTAGGAATGTTAAGTGTAGCAATGGCAATGTCACATTTAAAAGATAATATTCCTAAAATAAAAACAGAAATAGAAAAAGAATATTTAGAAAAAAAAAAAGAATTAAGTAAAAAAGAAGAAGAAGAACAAAAAGAAAAAAATGAAAGTTTTAATTCTAGTAAAATATCATCAATAAATTCAAAAAAGAATTTTTTTTCTGAAAAAATACAAAATTCAAATTCTAATAAAAATAGTGAAGAATGTAATAAAACTTTTTTTCCTATTTCTGATGATGATATTGAAGTTATTTATGCTTATGATAATAGTAATTTATTTCAAAAAAAAAAAATGGATTTTTATGAAAAATGTTTACATAAAAAAGAAAGAATTGAAAATAAAATAGAAAAAAAAAGAAAAAAAATTCAAAATATTGAAAATCAACAATTAACTCATAAACCAAATATTAATTTAATTTCTCAACAAATTATTTTAAGTAAATATAATAATAATTATGTTCCTATTTTTAAAAGAGGAATTCATTTAAGTAATTTAAAACATACTCAATATATTATTAATGAACAAAAGAAAAAATTAGATGCTTCAAATTTAATTAAAAAAAAAAAAATGAGTGAAGATAAAATAAATAGTTTTATAAAGAATCAATTTATTTGGAAAGAAAAAATAGAAAATAAAAAATTAAATTTACAAATGTTAAAAAAAATAAAAAGTGAAGATAATTTATTTAATGAAAATAAAAAAAAAAATAATAATATAAGTCAATTTTATTTAAGTGAAAAAACAGAAAATTTAGCAAAAAAAAAAATAAATGATTTTTGTAATAAATATAATATAAAAAGAAAAAAAATATATGAAAGATTATATAAAGAAGGAATAACAAAAGAAATAGAATATGAAAAATTAAATGAAAAATATAAAAATAAATTTCAACCTTATGTAAATAAATATAAAAGTAATTTAAAAGAAGGAAAACAATTAAAAAAAAATCATAGTGATATAAACTTAATGGAAAAAAAAATGATTGATGTAAATAAAAACTCTAAAAAACTTTATTTACAATCAAATTCAATTTCAAAAAGAGAAATTTTATATAATAAAAGTTTAATAAAAACTAATTCTTTAAATAATGAAAATGATAAAAAAGAAGAAGAAGAAAGTAAATTAAATTATGTAAATTTTTTATTAAAAAATCCTCAATCTACTTTTAAAAGTTTATTTAAAAAAAATAGTTTAAGTAAATTAAATTATGATTCAAATTCAACTAATTTAACTAATAATAACATTAACATCGATTCAAATTCAAAAAGAGAAAATTCAAAAATAAAAGATATAAGTAATTTAACGATTAATAATATTAAAAAAGAAAAAGAAGAAGATAATAATCAAAAAAATAATAATAATAAAACTTTAATTTCTTTTAAATATGATTTTGATGAAAATCAAAAAAGTTTTGAAGAAAGTGATAAATCAAATTCATTCTTAAAAAAAAAAGATTTTGAAGAAGAACCTTCTTGGAGTAAAAAATTAATTGAAATTTCTAATGTTAAATTAAATATAAATAATGATGATAAAAATAAATTATATCAAATTAATGTAGGAAATTCTTCTTCTACAAAAGAAAATAAACCTTTTACTATTATTGGAAATAATGCTATTTTTAATTCTTTTTTTGCAAAAAAATAAGAGTTATTTTATTTTATTTTTTTTTATATTATTATTAATTTTCTTATTGGATTTTAATTATATTTTTTAATTTTTTTTCTTATGATTATTTAATTATTTTTTAAATTTAAATGTCTGAAGAAAAAAAAAAAGGGGATGAAATTTTATTGGAAAATAATATTTTTAAATCTAAAATAATAAGACATAATAATAGAAGTTTTATTGAAGAAAAAAGTAAAAATTCAAATAGTGATTTTAATAAAAATAATTTAGAAGAAAATAATAATAAAGAAGATGAATCAATATTAACTCCTAGAATATTATTAAATTCAATAAATAAAAAAGAAGAAAATAATATTATTAACAATACAGAAAATAAGAATATTCAAACTATTTTTATTGATAAAGATCAATTATATGAAACATTTATTTTATTTCAAAATTTTATAAATTCAAATAATAATAATTCTTCAAGAAGTAATTTAACTTCTTCTAAAAAACAAAATGAAAAAGAAAATGATATTTCTTTAAATAATAAAATAAATGAAAAAAATAATATAAATAATAATAATGATATTAATACAAATAATAATTTAATAAATAATTTCGATGAAATTCCAATTAAACCTTCAAATTCAAATTTTGAAGAATTATTAGAAAAAAATTTAAAAAATGAAAAATATGAAGAGTTAAAAATTCCAAAGAAAAAAATAATAAAAAAAGAAATTAAGAAGAAAATAATATCAATATCAAAGCCTTCAAAAAAAGATAAAAAATATTCTTATTATACTGATTTATTAAATGAAGAAGGTTATTTAGATGAAAAAAAATTAAAATTAGAACAGTATAAAAAAAATGCAAAAATTACAAAAGAAAAAAAGATATTAAAGAATTCTTTTAATCAAATGAATATGACAATTGAAACAGGAAGAAATAATAAAATAGTTAAAAAGCAAAATAAAACTTCTATTTTAAGTGAAAATAATAATTTTGAAGAAAGTATTATTTATAATAATATTAAAAGTTTAATACCACAAATAGAAACTTTAAGTATTACTGAATCTCAAGGTTTAACTAAGAGAAATTCAATGGAAAATTCTCCTAAGAAAAATTATATTGAAAATAAGGAAAATAATATTAATTTATTAAATTTTATTAATAATTCTGAAAATTTAAAAACTCCTATTAAAATAGATATTATTCCTAATCCTGTTAATGAAAAAAATAATACTATTATAATTAATAAAAAAAATAATATTAATAATAATAATATTATTATAAATAAAAATAATTTTAATAATGATATTATAAATAAAAAAAATAATAATATTAATAATAATAAAGATAATAAAAATTTATGTGAAAAATGTAATAATGAAATACTTAATGTAAAATTAAATGAACTTGAAATAGAAATTTCAAAATATAAAGAAGAAAGAATAAAAGTAGAAAAAGTAAAAAATGAATATGAAAAATTAGAAGAAAAGTTAAAAAAAGAAATAGAAGATTTTACAAAGAAAAAAAATGAGTTTGAGAAATTTAGAGAAAATGAATTAAAAAAAATTGATAATGAAAAAAGGATAAATTCATTATTAGAAGAAAAAAATAAAGCATTACTATTAAATAGTAAAAAAGAAAAAGAAACAATAGAACAATTAAAGAAAAAAATAATAAAGCTTGAAGAAGAAAATAAAAGATTAAAAGAAAAAAAAGAAAACAATAAAGAAATTTTAATATCAAAAAAAAATATAATAGTAAATACTTTTGAAAAGGAAAATTTAGAAGAAAATGAAATAAAAAAAATAAATAAAAAAAATTTAACTAAAGCAATAACTTCAAAAAGATTATCAAATCCAATAATAAGAAAAACAATAAGTATAGATTCTGATTTAAATAATTCTTTAAAAAATAATAGTTCAATTAAAGTAATAAAAAATGAGAAAAAGAAAAAAAATATAAATAAAAAAGAAGAAAAAGAAGAATCAATAAATCATGAATATTTAATAAACAAAATGAAAAATTTAAAAGAAGAAAAAATAAATTATAATAATATAATAATTCCATTAAAAGAAGAAAAAGAAGAGAAAATAATAAAAACCTTATTAAAAGAAGGAAAAAGAATAAATATATATTCAAACAATAAAAAAGAAATAATATTTAAAAATGGAATAAAAAAAGAAATATATGAAAATGGAAATCAAATAATATATTTTATAAATGGAGATATTAAACAAATATTTCCAAATGAAAAAATAATATATTATTTTAATCAAACAAAAACAATTCAAATTACTTTTAATAATGGTTTACAAATATTTAAATTTAATAATGGACAAATAGAAAAACATTTTTTAGATGGTTCTAAGCAAATTCATTTTATTGATGGAAGTATTAGATTTATTTTAAAAGATGGTTATCAAGAAACTTATTATTATGATGGTACTATTGAAAAAATTGATGTTAATAATAATGTTTCTACTATTATTAATACTGATGGAAGTAAATTTGTTAATTTTAATCATGAAAAAAATGATTTTTATACTTTTAATCAAGATAATAATTAATATATTGTTTTTTATTTATTTATTTATTTTTTTTTTAAATCTTCTAATTTTTTTATTTAATATTTGTATATTAATTATTTCTTTTATGAATGAAGAAGATTGTAAAGAAAGTTTTGATTTATTTGATTTGGAAATGAAAGGGGAGTTAAATTTAGATAAATGTAAAGAATTAATTTGTTCTTTTGGAATTAATGTCAAAGATGAAGAAATTAATAAAATATCTTCAAATGGGAAAATAACATATAATTCTTTTTTAAATTTTTATAATGAAAAAATGAAGGAACCAAAAAATGATAATTTAGAAGATTTATTTAAAAATATTGTAAGTAAAAAAAATGGGAAAATTTCTGCTAAAAAGTTTAAAAAATTATTAATGAATTTTGGTTTAAAATTTTCAGAAGATGAAGCAAATGAAGTTTTAGAACAATTTAAAATTGATGAAGAAGGAAATATAAATTATAAAGAATTTTGTCAATCTATGTTTACTAAATAATAATAATATTTATAAATTATAATTTTTTATTCTCTTTTTATAATAAGATAAAAGAAATTCAATATTTTATTTTGAACATATAATATAAAATAATTAATTTATGAATAATTTACTTTAATTATTTTTTTTTCTCTTTAATAATTGTTTTAGAACTTCATAAGACATTTAAATGAAATAATTCAAAAATTAGTTTTTTTTTTTTTCTTCTTTCGAAAAATAAATAAATAATTTTATCGTTTGATAAGTTCATTAATTTTTCAAAATTTGGGGTAGAATTTATCTATAAATATCCTTCTTCATCTTTAACTTTCATATAAGGACTTTCAAGTTTTTTCACTAAAAATATACTATAACTATTATTAAAAAGACCATATAATTCTTTAGAATTATCTTTATTTGGTATTTCAATTTATTGTAAATAATCAATTTCACAAGAAATCACTATTCTCATTTTAATATAATAATATGGTTTTTTATATATTAAAAATAATCCTTTTTCTTCATTTAATATTTTTGGATATTTTCCTCCAATAGATTCCAATCCATACTATATAAAGAAAAATAATTA
>JAEEGL011754069.1_pt1 | contig 14232 bp, 27 predicted proteins | sample 9134231 | NCBI WGS metagenome assembly JAEEGL01 (sample SAMN16246548, study PRJNA631951) | gut metagenome | biome: gut microbiome; feature: rumen; material: fiber-attached | host: Bos | place: Iran: Karaj | collected 2018-10 | reverse complement strand
TCAATTCACAAGATCTGCCTATTCAGGTTAATATATATGATCCCATCATAACTTCTCTAATTGACGGAGACGGGAGTACGTATAAAGCAACGATAACAGCATAAAGCCATCACCGCCCCACCATGGGGCGGTTTTTATATGCTGTCCCTCACCTGCACAAAATAAAAAGGCGTGTAGCACAAGGGCCACACGCCGAAAAACGCACTGCTCTCATGCTGCCACACATTGATTTTCTGCCTCGTTAGAGAACGCGAAAACAGAGAGTGCATTTTTGCTATAAACAAAATGCGCTCTAACGGGCTGAATTATTCCAATGTGTGGCACATCCAATATAGCATACGTTTTTCAATTGTTCAAGCAAGGTTTAGTATTTCTTCATGTCCACTGGCTCCTTCCTATATACTCGTCAATGCTAATGCCCAAGGCATCGGCCAAGTCGGCAACCATGTATATCCCTGGGCAGCGATAACCGCGCTCATATGCGCTGATATTCGAGGCGGCCACATGGGATTTCTTGGCCAATTCCGAGATTGACAGACCCTTAAGGATGCGGGCGGCTCTCATGGCCTGGCTGATAGGCTGCAGCTTCTCGGTTGCAGGATCTCCCAACTGATCAGCAATGACTTTCTTCACTCCTTTGATGGTTGCTGCCCGGCCCACATATCTGCCATCAATTGCAATGACAAATTGATCGGCAACATCATCATGGGACACGGCAACTTCATGGCCGCTGTAATCTTTCTTGATCATTGGCGCCTCCCATCATCTGCCCGTACTCCCAAACCCGGCAGGGCCGCGCTCGGTTTCCTCCAGTGAATCCACCAGCTCGATATCCTCCACTGTGATGGGCAGGACAACAAGCTGGGTGATCTTGTCCCCCTTGCGCACTCTATAGCTTTCCGGGCCGTGGTTGTACAGCACGGCTTTTATGCTGCCTGTATAACCAGAATCAATTGTGCCGCGGCTTGTGATTCCCTTTGTCATCAGCCCGGATTTGCTGGTGATCAGCCCGACATGGCCGGGCGGGATCTGCACATGGACGCCAGTCTCAAAAATCCGCTGGCTGCCCGCAAACACAAAAGCATCCTCCGTTGATTTCAAGTCCAGGCCGGCATCGCCAGGATGCGCCCGTTCCGGCAAATATGCGCCGGGGTCAAGTTGCACTTTCATCTTTGCTTACCTCCCTGGAAATGCTGGGGATTTTCCACTTTTCACACGGGCTATAATTGTTTGCGTGCTCGGCCTTTCGGATCTGCACGGTTTTGCACTTGTCGTTCCTGGCACAGTTTGTGCAATTGCGCATAGCACGGATGATTCGTTGCTGCTCTTTGATAATCAGCTTCGCATTTTCAATGATTGGATACAGATCCGCTTGCATTTCCGTGGTGCTGTCGGGCGTATCTTCTGGCTTCCAGCCAATAGAAACGGCGCCGGTTTTGGAGTCGGAAAGGATCTGCACGAAGCAATTGTGATATTCTTCTACACGGTCAAATACCGGGATTTTCTTTGCCATCGGTTCCCTCCTTAGTTACTTATCTGAATATGTAGAGTCTCTTTCTTGCACTTCCAGCAATAAAGCGGCTTGCGATGGCCGGGCGGTGTGCGCCGGTCAATTCTTTTTGTGGCCGTGTTGATCGTTTTGCACACCGGGCAGCGGAAGTATCTGCGGTAGTAGGGGACAAACTTTCTCCGGCGCCTGCTCATGCCTCCACCTCCTGTTTCAGATAGTCAAGCCAGCATTCTCCGCAAGTCATTATGGAACACTTGTATCCATTGATTGGCGGGCATGTTTCTTTCCTGCTTGCGATCCACTGTGCCAGTTCCTCGGCGCTCATAGCGTGGATCTCGTCGTAGTGGGTGGTAGGCTTGCGCTTTTGCTGCCGTTTCATCTCGATGAAGTCTCTGATTTCAGACAAGTCTACTTTGAAATGCTCTGCGATATTTGAGAGACGCGCTTCGTCCGCCTCATGGACGATTCGGCGGGTTATCTCCATAATGTCATCGCGCCAGCTATAAGATTCTTCCACACGGGAAGTGTCAATCATGTCTTGCCCTCCTTTTATGTGATTGTTTCCCAATACTCAACGCCTATTTCTTTCCGATATGCCAATCTCTCCGGCCTTGGCTGATAACCTTTTTCGTTTTCGCCAAGAGCATCAATCGGGTTAAAAACGAAATCTTTGCACTTGTTCGTACGCTTGATGGTCTTGTCGGAATAACACGCTTTCCGTACTGTGCAATAGTTGGCATCACCACAGACCATGTTTGAACAATATCGGCAGTATTGCCTTGCCATCACTCGTCCCTCCCTCAACAATTCACATCGGGATCTGCTATCCACAGCTCACCGCGCACCATAATGATTTCCTCAAACCGGCACGGATCGAAGTCTCGCCGCGCAACAAACTTGATGCTGTCCGTCAATGCCTCGGCCATCTTTCCTTGAATATCGCGCTTCGCGTATTCGGCTACGGCTTCGGGATCGCGCTCGCCTATTTCCATTGGGAACTTTGCTTGGCAAACGAGCTTGCGGATGCCGGGACGCACAACCAACATTTGCATAGGCTGGCGTATAACCGTTCCGCAATACTCGCATCTGCCATAACCGCTTAACGGTGCACCGCAATTCGGACAGTTCGTGATATAGTCTTTTGCGCTCATGCCTGCTCCCTCGGCTGTTCAACAATTACAAGGCTCTTCGGTTCGTGAATGATTTCCTTTCCCTGATACCTTGCATAATTCACTTCGATCAATGCACCGGACGATTTATTCCAGTTGTCAAGCGCATATACAGCATCAGCAACGCCAATCATTGCAAGGCAGATCGGCATATAGCTGTCGCCTGGCATGCCGTCGGGCAGCTCCGCAGGATTCAGAACGATATATCCCTCATCGCGCAGCCTTTTAGCCGCCGCATTGAATTTCGCTTTTCCCAGATCTGGCAGGTTGGACATCTTGCCGGCGATATATATGATCATGGGGTTAATCACACCTTTCTATTGCGTCATACAGCGCCATATAGCACTCCCGGCACTTCAAAAAATGCCCTTTGTGGATATACAGGAACCGATTGTGGAGAGTGCAGAAGTCTTGACCTATTGCGTCTTTTTCTTTTCGATAACAATTCCCGCACCACGGAGACATAGGCACATTCACTGTCTTCTTGACTTCAATTTCCATCAGCTTTCCTCCATCCAAGCCCCGCAGTTGGGGCAGAAGTTTGACCTCACGGGGAATAGGTCGCCGCATACCGTACAGCGAGGTCTCAAATCGCGGGGCGGAACATTAGGCACCCATGTTCCCCTTACTACAGGCCGCACATCGGCGGCGGGAAAGTCATGTGCAATTTTTCGTGCCGTCTCCAAGCCGTTATAAAATGTGTTCGGATACTTGCGCACAGCTTCACGGATGGCACTGTTAAGTGCCTCGGCATCAATATATTTTCTCTCAGCCATCTTTCTCCTCCGCATCAGCGCAGTAGTAGTTTCTGTTGGTGATCTGATTCCAAGGATGATCGTCATGCTTGCACACACCCACCGCATCATAGGCAATTCCGGTTTTCCAGAATTTGCACTCTCCGCATTTGACGATCTTTTTCAAAAGCCGCTTGGCCTCTGCCCTTGTGATGGGGTTACATTCCCATTCCGTGCAGCCGTCAGCAGAATGCCAGATACATTCATCACAGTTCATGGCTCAGCCGTCCAATCCCCATTCTTCCGGCTTTCCGTGGTCCAGCTCGGCCTTGATTTCGTCATATGTAGCAGAAAAACTTTCATCCGGGATATATTCATCATCGGCCACATGCATAGGCAGCAGGGGCGATTCTTTGGAGATCCAGCGGCAGAACACAACGCCGCAGCCGACAAAGCCAAACACGGCCAGCACACACAGAACGACCATATATGCCCGGTATTTCAGCAGATACAGGCCAATGATGATCAGGGCCAGCATAAGCGCCATCAGCGCAGTGACAAAAACAGCTTTCTTTTTGCTCATGATTTCATCCTCCGTTTTATAGTTTTCTCTTGGCATATTCGGCCATCAAAAGGGCCTCCGCCATGCCGTCACTGTCTATGCGGCTTTTCTCTGTCGCCAGCAAAGAGACGCTGGGAAATAGCCGCCTGCATACATCAATGCTCTTGGCCTTGTCCGTATTAAGGCCAAATTCTTTTTTCCACCGCTGGGGCGGGATCTCCTGGTACGGGATGCCGCAGATCTCCAGCACTCCCTTGATAAAGCCATAGTTGGCGCCGAAACTGAATGTGCTTGACACTCCCTGTTTCGGCATGGCGTGGACTTGTTCAAGGCAGCAGATCACATCCCGGTGATCAAGTACCATCTGCTGCCCGATTTCTGACAGGCAGCGTTTGAGTGCTTCATCAGAATAGGGGATTGCGAACGTGGTTGAGTGCTCATTGATTACGCCGATCCCGCCTTTCTTTCCAGGATCTATGCCTATGTAAATCATGTTTCATCCTCCGGGAAAAACTCATTTCCAGCTCTCATACGGCTATCACCCTCTCAAATTCTGCCATGCTGCCGATGTTTATGGCCCACTCCGGGAAGTTGGCACGCACGACGGCGCTTGCCATAGGCGGGCACACTGCATTCCCACAGCGGGCTACCTGCTGGGTCTTGGGGTATGGCTTGCCGGTGTAGTCTCGGTCGATAATATAATCCGGCGGGAATCCCATGGCCGCATAAAGTTCTTTCGGCGTCAGCATCCGCATTGTGATGTCGGAGATAAACCAAAGCACCCCATTGATCTGCAACAGCAGGATTTCATCATCAGCGAGCGCATAGCCGCAATACTTATTTAACAGGTCGCGGATCTGCGGCCACTTCCCGACATCAACGCCGGGAATATATTTGCGGATCAGGGTTCCGGTTACTGCAAATTCACCGCCTCCCGCTGTGATTGTCCGAAGCGGTTTCTCTGCATGCTGACCCACATCTTGTCCTTTGAATTCGACCACATGGGCCGCTACCAGAGATTGACCGCCGGAGGATGTGATTGTATTGCATGGCTCTGTTGGCGGCTTCCCTTTCCCGTGCTACCCGCCGGCGTGAAACGGCTGCAGCAATGCCGCTGTCAGTGCTTCCCGGTCATGGGCCGTTGCCGTGTGCATCGGCTCCCACACATCCAGGGGATTGCCGTTTCCGTAGTATTCCGTCAGATGCGCCACAGCCAGGCCGTAGCGGTTGGAGGCGTCCACCGTCGGCATGGGTTCCGTCAGTCCATTCGCCCGTACATTCTCCGTCTGTTCCGTGTGGTACTGGATCAGGTTCGCCGAAGCAAGGATCTGGCCGCCTGCGGTCCGCACCGTCCCAATCGGTTGTTCTGCCGGAGTACCGACGCTGCTCCCTGTGTTGGAGAAGGTGACCGGCGCGATGACCGGCTGCACAAGGCTCTGCTTGCAAGTGGAGACTATGGTCGAGAGAGGCGCGTCGATATCGTGCACCCGCGGTGCCTGCCCGGCTCGCTCTCCGTACCCCGTCGGGATGATGAAGGGCTTCCCGCTCTTGATGGTGAACTTGTCCACGCCCCGGATGATGCGCCGGAGCGTATTGTCAGCCAGAGGCCGCACAGCGTTGACACCGCATCGGGCCTTGATCTCCTGCTTTGTAGCGAAGATGGAATACATGGGCACTGTCCAGTCGATGATCTCGGCGGCACTCCGCCAGGGCATCAGCTTCCCGCTCTTGACCTCGATGCTGTTCCGGGGAGCATGCGTCCGCTCTGGCCACACGATAGGCCGTCCGTCGCAACGCGCAATAAGGACAAAGCGTCTGCGTGTAGTCGGTGCGCCGAAGTCGGCGGCGATGAGCTCTTTACACTCCACCTTGTACCCAAGCGCTACGAGCTGTAAAAACCACTTTTGGAAAGTCTGCCCGGCCTTTTTCTTGACCGGCTTGCCCTTTCGGACAGGGCCCCAGGTTGTAAACTCTTCCACGTTTTCGAGGATAATAACCCGTGGGCGCACCGTCCCGGCCCAGCGTAGCACAATCCACGCGAGGCCACGGATATTGCGGTCAACAAGAGCGCTGCCCTTGGCCTTGGAGAAGTGTTTGCAATCCGGGCTGAACCAGGCCAACCCAACCGGGCGTCCTGCACAGACCTCTACAGGATCCACATCCCAGACAGAAGCCTGCAGGTGTAGAGTGTGGGGATGATTCGTCTTGTGCATGAGGATTGCCGCCGGGTCGTGGTTGATGGCAATTTCAACTGGTCTGCCGGTCGCAAGCTCTATCCCCGTGCTGGCTCCGCCGCCTCCGGCGAAGTTGTCCACTATGATTTCATCCAGCAAGTTAATTTGTGCGTGTGTCTGTTCTCTCAATGTTGTACACCTCACTGGCTCGATGGCTCATCCGTTGCAAACAGTTCATCAAAGGACATGCCGCTCTTGCTTTCAAGCCGTCGGATCTGGCTGAGTGAAAGTGTGCAATCACATCCTTTTAGAAGTCTCCTTGTACGCTCGACGGCCGCTTTCCCCGCAGAGCCACAGATTAAATAGGTCAAGGCTGACAATGACATGTTGGGATTTGCCTGGACGAAATCGCGCAAGCCCTTATAGGGGATGTTCTGGTAGATTCGCGTATATCTGCGAGGCGTGATCCTATGCCTCGCAAACAGATCGAACACCGCCTGCCTCGACACTCCATATTTCTGTCCAATCTCCTGGAACGTGCTGCCATCAAGTCGCATTTGGACAGCATCGTCAATGTCTACGATCCCCGCCATATCAGCCTCCATATTTCTCCAGCATGGACACGATGGCCGCTTCTATGAAATCCTGCATGGTCGCAAAGCTCATCCGGGAAACAAGGGCATTGACGCGCTCGAACATGGGATCGCTCAGCCGCACACACAGCCGGCGGGGCTTGTCCTTGTTGTCGTGGCTCTTGCGTTTCTTGGCGCTGATGGTCAGCCCAGGACCTTCGCCGAACACACTGACCAAAAGGGCCTCCGCTTCCGGCAGCAGGCAAACACCATTCTTTTCCGGGTTGTTTACCATGCTGTGCTGGGCTTTGCTGTACTTCGGATATTTGCCGCGCAGAGTACGGATGATATCGCCGTTGCCAATCCCTTTTGATTCGCGGAATGCGTTATAATTTGTCTGCATATCTATCCCTTTCTTGTTCCATGTCGAACAAATTGTATTGAGCCTGAAACGGCTCGATCATTTCTTCTCTGGCCCTCTTGCACATTTCCCGGCTGATCTCAAAACCGTATGATGGCCGGCCAAGCTCAGCCGCTGCCCGCAAGGTGCTGCCGCTTCCGGCGCACGGGTCAATAACTACATCGCCGGGGTCCGTGAAAATGCGGATTATGTCTTTCAGTGTTGCCACGCTCTTTTGTGTTGGGTGGATCTTCGGAATGTCCTTTCCGTCCCGCTTCCACTCCAACCAGTTAAACACCATATGACCGCCGTTGTTGAACTTTGGCAGCTTGTCCCGGTAAAGAATCAAGGCGTATTCCGTCGCACCTACAACGCGCATATTCGCTTTCAGGACTTGCGGGGAATAGTTCTTGATAAACACCAGGGGGATGTACTTCACAAAGCCATACCGGGCGCCGTACTCGATCACCGTTTGCATCTGCTCAAAAGCACAGAAGACGATCATGCACGGGGCTTTCCCTTTCTCTTTCGGCTCCGGCTTCACAAGGCGGCTGCAGAAGTGGAAATACTCTGCAATTTTGAAATAGCCGTCAGAATTGAAGAAACTCTTTTTGGCTTTCTTGCTTTCGCCGTTCTTGTTGTCACCGCCGATGTACCACTCCGGGCTTGAACCGTAGGCTTTATCCCCAACGTTATAGGGGATATCGCAAATCACAAGCTGAGCCTTGGGGATGTTGTACTTCTTGAAGTTTTGGAAATTGTCGTTATACAGCTCCGCCTTTACGCTCATGGGCTTAATCCTCCGCGGCTCTCTGGCGGGTCACCTTTGCATGCAACTCTGCCGGCGGCGCCGGAACAAAGAATAATTTCGCCAAAGCATCGCCCGGTTTGATCAGAAATGCGGCGTCGCGTAGATTGATGAGTTTAACAATCACAGGCCGCGCATGGCCGCTTCCAAGAGTTCCGAGGGGTATAATTCCATCCGGCAGGTGCAGGCTACTGTCACCGCACAGAAAGCCCATATAGCCGCTCGGCACATCAATGCGGATCCCCGTGTCTATGTCGGTCGCGGTCAGCCGCTGGAGATATCCGGCCTGCCCGGCACGGACTGTATACCCGGCACATTCGCTCGCTGGCGGAATCGGGGCATATGTGCCCTTTGGCGTGTATACTTGAAAAGTCACTACAGGATCACCGGCCATTTCATCCGTTGTGACATGCAGGGCCTTACAGATCCCTTTCAATCGGCGGGGGCTTAGTGCTACTTCGCCTTGCTCGATCTTGGATACGAGCGTTTGTGTAATTCCGGTTGCCTGGGCTAAATCTTCTTGTGTTATGCCTCGGCTGTGCCGGATAAACCGGATCTTCTGGCCGGTTGTCATGGCATCACTCCCTCATATGTTCTCTATTGCTTTGCGCAGTTCCTCGGTGGTCATTGGCTTGCCAGGGTCATACTCCGCCGCAGTAATTACCCGATTCGGCTTTGCACTGTTTCGGTTTTTTGGCTTTAGCCGGTCAAACGTGATTCCCTGGTAATTTGATGCCATCGAAGATCTGATAACATCCGCCATGGCGGCGTCGCCGTATTGAGCAGCGTTTTTTTGGATTTGGTTCAGTAGAGTGTTCCATCCAGTTGTGGTATAGTTCTGCCGCTTCTCTGTTTTATAGCGCAGCCACTCATTCACTGCAGCCAAAAGATCACCTTGAAAACGGTTCTCCGGTTTTTCGGCGGAAGCATCAATACTTTCCTTTGATTTTCTTTTATTTCCTTTACTTTCCTTTATGGCTTTTTTCCCGGATTTATCGGCATAAATCCCGGATCTATCCTCGTTTTTCCCGGATTTATTTTCCCCGTCGCGCACTTTCACAAAGGGTTCGGTTTCCGAATCACTCAAAAGCCAAATCCTTTTATCAACTGCAATATCTCGCCTGCGGCCCTTGCAGGATTCTTGATACTGCTTCTGTATGCCGTGGGAAGTGATAACCTTGACCGTTTCAAGCAGTGTGCCATCAAGCAGTGACTTGCCGGAAAGGTAGTTGATCATCAACCCTATTTTCTCAACGGTGCATTTTAGGTCCATTGCCGCGTCCTCGATAAAGTCATCAGTCAGCGGGATGTAATATCCCGAAGCATAGACGCGGCAAAGGACATAGATATAAAATGCGGGGCCGTCTGCGCCGAACCGAGAAGTAAGCCGCCGGATCTGATTGCCAGGATCAGAAAAGAAATTTGTTTCGAGGGGGAAGTAAGCAAGGCCCTCTTTTTTCTGGCGGCTCATATCAGCTCAAAAAGGAAGTTCGCCGTCGCTGTCGTCGATCTCGGCAAACTGCTTTGCCTGGCGCTGCACATAGCTTTCGGAATCCGTGATTTTCTTCTGGATCCACTCGGGCAGCTTTGCGATATCTGCCGGGTCGCTTTCGTCGATGTCGTAAACGATAGGCTCCAGCGTGGCTTCTGGGGCTTCAAAGCCTTTTGGCAGCTTTGCCACTCCGGCAAGGTTGGAATACTGCCGGCCATCATCTTTTTCCGTGGTGGTGACAGTGATAAAGCAGGGGGCGCCGACGATGTTTTTAAGGTCGAACGCTTTCAGTTCATCCAGGGTAAAATCCCTGCCCCGCCAGGCTTTGAGCGCACTGCGCAGTTTGCTCTTGGAATCAAGACTTGCGGTGTATGTATTGAAAAAGGTCCGGGGCTTTTCTTCGCCGTCGATGGTCACGGTCTCGCCGATGACCTCCCAACCAACCACCACCTGTTTGCTCTTTTTGGCGAACCGCTCGTTGTACTGAACGCCGATGTCTGCCAGCAGATAGCAAACCGCGGGATATGTGCCGTCAGCCAGGGGCGGAATGACGGGCTTGTTGTTCTCCGAAATTGTCAGGCTCATTTTTCGTCTCCTTCGTCTTTCAGAATGTCACATAGCGTTTTCAGCAGACCCGCCAAGGGGTGATTGCAGAGTTTTTCCCGCACGGCTTCCTGCCGCTCATCTTCGCTCATCAGTCCAAAATCAAATGCTTGTTTTAGGTCTTTCTGTGCACGATCTTTTGAGGCGCCCGCACCGACCAATGCCTCAAACATTGATTCGGTAATGGCTGAATAATCCGCCAAGATATCCAGCCCGGAGCCATTGATTTCGATCTTGCCTTTTTCCGCTCTAATCATCGTTTGTCCTTTCCGCTTCGCCCGTATCTCCAAAAGTGAGGGGGCAATAGCTTCCTATATATTTATCTGGGAATTCGCATATCCTGTGGTTGATCCCGCACCGCTGTGTGGAGCGCCGGAAAAACTCGCAGTTCATACATACAACATGAGGAATCCCGCGGGTATCTACGGGGAAAGCAACTGAAAGAGTGCATCGCCCGTAGACATAGCCGGAAACGCCGCTTTCAAAAATCGGCATCGTTTTCGTCCTCCGTTTCGTCGCTGTAGTCGGGCCGGATCCATGGCGGGTATCCGGTCCGCTCAATGCTGGCAACAATGGGATCGTCAGGAATCGGAATCATCCGCCGCCTCTACGATCTCGCCATTTTTCAGCGTGTACCAGGTATCGGGCTTTATCGTTTCGCCGTCTACGATTACCGCCTTGACGGCAACGGGGACATATTCATCCTCTGCGTTCCCTGCCCATTCCGTCAAAACCAAGACGGAACGAAGCCCGGCTTTCATCCGGCAGCCGTCGCGACCAACGATGAGAGAAGAAGCACCGCCGGCCAGGTTGCTCCAGTCACCGCCGGCCAGGTTGCTCCGGGCACCGCCGGCCAGGTTGCTCCAGTCACCGCCGGCCAGGTTGCTCCGGGCACCGCCGGCCAGGTTGCTCCAGTCACCGCCGGCCAGGTTGCTCCAGTCACCGCCGGCCAGGCATCCTTTGTATCCGGCCTTTTGGCCGGTTTCAGCTTTGGCGCGGGTGTATTCAAAATGTGCCTTGATCAAACCAGGCAAGCCGATTTCCGCGCCGATCTTGATTTCGCTCGATGCGGTCTTGTCCGGGTTCCGGTCAATCACGCCGGATTGCTCAACCTCAAAATAACGGTTTCCGTCTCGGTTGGGATAAAATCGCAGAACATTCAACGGGGCCTCACAGGCATGAAAGCCGTTGTCACAGCACTGGATTGGACCCTTGACCGCATAAGAGCCGCCCGGCTCATACTGGAATCCGCCGTATGCGGTCATGTCTTTTGACATGCCCTTATAGGCTTTGATGATTTCGCTCATGTCCGGCCCTCCTTAAAGCCCAAATTCACAACCGCGCAGGGAAGCGAAGGTGACGCCCTTTGCGGCCAGTTCCAGCCCGCGCCGCTGGAGGCGGTGAAGATCAGCCAGATAAAGCTGGGCTTCTTCCTGCATTTCTTCTTCCATCTGTGCCAAGCTGACATAGTATGATTTCTCCAGCTCGGCAATCTCTGCTTGCAATTCTCTCAGCGTTTTGTCGTGCATTTCTTTCTCTCCTTTTCCTTTTGTGTAATAAAAAATTGCAGACATGAACTGTCTGCAATAAATGTAAAACTCTATATGATCCTGAAACCTGCAAAGTGATTGTTGACAAGCGGCGCTGAAACCGTTATAATATGACTGTTAAACAGCCAATTCATTGGCCCTTGAAGCACCGCAAGGCGCATTTGGAGGGAGGGAAATAAATGTCTGAAATCTACGTCAAGGAGAACGAGTCTCTGGACAACGCTCTTAAGAGATTTAAGCGCAGCTGCGCAAAGTCCGGCGTTCTGTCGGATCTGAGAAAAAAAGAGTATTATCAGAGCCCCAGCGTGAAACGGCGCAAGAAGTCCGAGGCCGCCCGCAAGAACAAGAACAAGCGCTACTATTAAGGAAACACAAGGCAGCACCGCAAGGTGCTGCCTTTGTCGTTGCCGTAAAATAGTCCGCGGGCTTGCTGCCCGCGGACTTAATATTTACGGTTTCCGGTTTGCTTTTTTCTGCGTCTTCGGCGCCTTGGGCGCCTTGGGAGACTTGCCTGCTTTCCCGCGCATGATCAGGACGTAAACGATCAGCGCAAGCAGAACGACGGAGGCGACCATAATACTGATCCAGAGGCCCACATGACGGTCGTCGCCGGTCTTGGGCTGGCTGGAATTGTTTTTGGTGGTGGTGCCGGCGGTGATGGTCAGCTTGCCGTCCACCTTGGTGATCGCATAGTTGGAGGTGACATCCTTGCTGCCCTCCTTGATGGTGACCGTGGTGATGCGCTTGGTATAGGTGCCCACATTGACCGCGCCGTTTTTGATCACGTTGCCGTCGCTGTTGGTGACCTCATACTCTACGTTCAGTACATGGTCCTTGCTGGCCAGAGCCGTGGCCCGGACGTTCCGGTTGATCAGCGCCTTGCCGTCATAGGTCTTGCTGGCGGATTCGGCGGTCAGAGTCAGAGGCTTTTTGGTCACTTCCATGGTGCCGGAGACGGTCGTGATCTTGTACTGGTCGGTCACATCCTTGCCGCTGGCGTCCTTCACCTTAACATTGCTCAGACTCACAGAGATTTTCTGAACGTCGGTGATGCTGGTGGTGGGACCGAAGCTGGCCTCCAGCGTGTAGTTGGAGGGAAGGGTACCCTGGGTCACCTTGATGTTGCTGTTGCTGATGGTCAGAGGCGTGGCGTCGTAGACCTTGCTGGCGGAGGCGGTTACGGTGATGGGGGTCTGAGAGTTGTCCTTGGCCACGATCCGGATCTTGCCAGCCACCGTCTTGATCTTATAGTTTGCGGTCACGTCAGTAGTGCCGTCAAGGATCTTCACCTTGGAGGCGTCGATATCGGTGACGAATTCACCTTCCTTGCCGCTGCCGGTGACGAAATCGCCCTGGAGCTTGTGGCCTTCCAGCAGGCCTTCCGCTTTATAGCCGCTGGTATAACCGTTGCCGCTGTAGTTCTTGGCATAGATGGTCTCGCCTGTGGCAGGGACCGGCCCGCTGATGGCGCTGATGGTGATGGGACGCTTGTTGATGGTCAGCTTGCCGTTCTCCGTGCTGATGTTGTAGCAGTCAGTCACATCATCGTTTCCGTTGCTCACGGTGATTTCAGCGGGCTTGTCGATACTGGTGGTGTAGTTGCCGACGTCCTTCCCTTCGCCGTTTACGGTGATGGCGCTGAGAGTCTGCCCGGAGACAAGACCGTCGACGCCCAGGCTGTAGCCGTCGGTGAAGCCTGTTTTGCTCAGCTCGCTGGCCTTGATGGTCTGACCGTTGTACTCTTTGGAGTCACTGATGGCGGTGATGATGAGACTGCGCTTGTTGATGGTCAGCTTGCCGTCTGTGGTTTTGACAGTGAAATGCGAGGTGACGTCGTTGTTGGAACTGTCAGTGATCTTGATCGCACTGGCGTCCACATGGGTGGTGCCGGCGTCGCCGGGTTTTGTGGCCTCACCGGTGACTGTCAGGCCGGTAACGGTATAGCCCTCCAGCGCGGGGAGCTTGTAACCGTTGGTGTAACCATTTCCATTGTACTCAGACGCCTTGAGCGGCGTGCCGTCATAGGTTTTCTGGGCGGTCACGGCTTCGATGGTCAGTTCCGTGGGCGTCAGAGGCTGTTCTTCCGTCCATTTGGCGTAGAGCGTAATGGGGCCGGTGATGGAGGTGTCAAAATTAAAGGGATTGGTGCACTCAGCTTCGGTATACCAGCCGCCGAAGGTATAGCCCTCCTCGGAGGGAGCGGTGGGAGTTTCTGCTTTGCCGCCGTTGGCTACGGACTGGGATTCGGGAGCGGTCCCGTGACCGTTGGCGTTAAAGGTGACGGTGTGGCTGCTTGCCGGGATCTCCTCAAAGACCGCCTTGATTTCCACATCCGCAGTACCGATGGTGAACTTGTTGTCCGAAACGGTCACGCCGCCGGCATTGACCTGCCATTCCTTGAGCCGGTAGCCGTCGTTGGGAGTGGCGGTGAGGGCGACTTCTGTGTCGGCAGCGCCGGAAGTGGGGGAAGCGGAGGCAGTGCCGTTGCCGTCATTGCTTACTGTGACGTTAAAGAATTCATCCTCTGTCCCGCGATCGTTGTTTTGCGGGCTTACACCGGCCGTGAGGGGAGCCCACTTGGCTGTCAAAGTGCAGTCCGCATAGGGCAGGATCTCGTCGCCTTCGGCCACGATGGTATGGGTACCATTGCCACAACGG
>JAEEGL011350422.1_pt1 | contig 14232 bp, 12 predicted proteins | sample 9134231 | NCBI WGS metagenome assembly JAEEGL01 (sample SAMN16246548, study PRJNA631951) | gut metagenome | biome: gut microbiome; feature: rumen; material: fiber-attached | host: Bos | place: Iran: Karaj | collected 2018-10 | reverse complement strand
GGCAGACGCTCGCCCTCGGCATGGCGGCGACGGGTTGCCGCGGCTATCTCGCCGTCCGCGGCGGTATCGACGTGCCGCTTGTCATGGGCAGCCGCGCCACCGACGCCAGCGCCCGGATCGGCGGCTTCGAGGGGCGCGCCCTGCGAGAGGGCGACCGCCTGCCGGTGCGCGCCGACGACGGCTGGGTGCCGGCAGAGGCGCTGCCTTTGGAGGCGCCGAACTACGCCGGGGAAATCAGGACGCGCGTCATTCTGGGGCCGCAGGACGACTGCTTTACAGCGGCGGGCGTCGCGGCCTTCCTCACGTCGCCTTACGAAGTTTCCCCCGACAGCGACCGCATGGGCATCCGGCTCGACGGGCCGACCGTCGACAGCCGCGGCGGGACGGACATCGTTTCCGACGGCATCGTTTTCGGCTCCATCCAGGTCGCTTCCGGCGGCAAGCCCATCATCCTGATGGCCGACCACCAGACGACGGGCGGCTACGCGAAAATCGCCACCGTCCTTTCCCTCGACCTGCCGAAACTGGCCCAGGCGAGGCCCGGCGACACGATCCGCTTCGTCGCCATGACGCCCGGGGAGGCCCAGGCGCTTTATCAATAAGGAAGAAGCCGTAAAACCGAGATGCACGACATAAAAAGGAGATGCACAGCATGGAGTATTCCCAGGCGAATCCGGCCGAGGTGCGGCGGCTGATCCGCGAGGGCAGGCTGACCGGGCAGACCTCGGGCATGTGCGACGGATACGCCCAGGCGAATCTGGTGATCCTGCCGCGGGACGTCGCCTACGATTTCCTGCTCTTCTGTCAGCGCAACCCGAAGCCCTGCCCGCTGCTTGAGGTCAGCGACGCCGGTTCGCGGCGGCTGCACATCATTGCCGATGGCGCCGACGTCGCCACCGACCTGCCGAAATACCGCGTTTACGAGAACGGCGAGCTGACGGGCGAGCACACCGATATTTCCGGCCTCTGGCGGGAGGATTTCGTCAGCTTCCTGATCGGCTGCAGCTTTTCCTTCGAGGGCGACCTGCTGGCGGCCGACGTTCCCGTGCGCCATATCGAGGAAGGGCGCAACGTCCCGATGTACGATACCAATATCCCCTGCCTTTCCGCCGGGGTTTTCCACGGCAACACGGTCGTTTCCATGCGTCCGATTCCCCACGCGCTCGTCCCCAAGGCCACCCTCATCACCGGCGCGATGCCGCGGGTCCACGGCGCGCCCGTCCACGTCGGCGCCCCGGAGGCCATCGGCATCCGTGACCTGGCGCATCCCGACTATGGCGACGCGGTTACCATCCGGGAAGGCGAGACGCCCGTCTTCTGGGCCTGCGGCGTGACGCCGCAGAACGTCGTCATGCGTTCGCGGCCGGCGTTCGTCATCACCCACGCGCCGGGCCACATGTTCATCAGCGACGTCAAGAACGTTAATCTCAAATATTAGGAGACGAGGAATCCATGATCAAAGTCGATCTCAACTGCGATATGGGCGAGAGCTTCGGGAACTACGTCTGCGGCCTCGACGGGGCCGTCGCGCCCCACATCTCCTCCGCCAACATTGCCTGCGGCTTCCATGCCTCCGACCCCCTGGTGATGGAGAAGACCGTCGCCCTCTGCCGGGAGAACGGCGTCCGCGCCGGCGCCCAGCCGGGTTTTCCCGATCTCGTGGGCTTCGGGCGGCGCGTGATGGAAGTCAGCACCGATGAGCTCCGCGCCATGGTCCTCTATCAGGTGGGCGCCCTCAAGGCGTTTTGCGAGGCGGCGGGCCTGAAGCTCCAGCACGTGAAGCCCCACGGCGCGATGTACAATATGGCGGGCAAGGACGAGAAAATGGCCCTGGCCATCTGCGAGGGTATCCGGGCCGTCGATCCCTCGCTGATCCTGCTGGGCCTGTCCGGCTCGAAGCTCCTTTCGGCGGCGGAAAAGACCGGCCTGCGGGCGGCCCGGGAAGTCTTCGCTGACCGCGCCTATGAGGAAGACGGTTCGCTGGTCTCCCGGAAAAAGCCCGGCGCGATGATCGAGGACGAGGACGAAGCGGTGGCCCGCGTCATCTCGATGGTCAGGGAGCGGAAGGTCAAGGCCGTCACCGGCCGCGAGATTCCGATCCGGGCTGACAGCATCTGCCTCCACGGGGACTCGCCGCAGGCGGCCCGCTTCGCGGAAAGGATTCACGCCGCGCTGGAAGAAGCCGGCGTCACCATCGCTCCCATCGCCGACGTCATCGCCGGATAGAGCCGTCACAGGCGCAGAAAAAAGCCCCGCCGGGGAGAGGATTCCTCCCCCGGCGGGGCTTTTTTCTGCCTGTGTCATGCCATGCTCTTGGCAAAGGCTTCCAGTTCCTTGATGGCCTTCGTGACTTCGGCGAGATTCGCCGTGATTTCCTCCGTCGAGGCCGCCTGCTCCTGGCTGATGGCGCCCGTCGTCTCGATGGCGCGGGAAATCTCGGTGACAGCGGAGTTCATGTCATTCAGCGTCTGCTGGATCTTCTCCGTCGCTTCGCGGGACTGCTCCGCGAGCTTGCGGACTTCCTCGGCGACGACCGCGAAGCCGCGCCCCTGCTCACCGGCGCGCGCCGCTTCGATGGCGGCGTTCAGGCCCAGGAGATTCGTCTGCTGGGCGATGCCGTTGATGAAGTCGATGACCTTGACGGTGTCGGCGTTCTTGTCCTTCAGCGCCGTCGCCTGCGCGATCGAATGCTGCCCCGCGTCCGCCAGCTCGGTCGCGCTCCGCGCCACCTGCTCCACGGACTCGTAGACCGTCTGCGTCAGCCGCGTGATGGAATTGATGGTATCGATCAGCTCCTGGCTGCCCTCGATGTTCAGGATCGTGGAGAACATGCCAATGACGCTGCCGTGGTCATCCTGCAGCGGGACGTTAATGACCTTGACCGTGATGCCGTACTTTTCCCGGTTTACGATGTATTCCTCGCGGTGGTTCTCCTTCATGCAGTGCGCCATGCGCTGCGTGATCGGATCACCGACTTTCGTATGGATATCGACCTTGTCACCGGCGAGATAGGCCAGGACTTTCTCCCGGTCCGTCAGCCGGATGGCCATATCGTCCCGTGTAACCGGGTTAAAATAAGGCATGATCGCCTTAAAGGAATTAAACAGTTCTTCCGCTTGCATGATACATTTCCCCCTCTTGCCCAAACGATTGAGATTTCGCGGTTCCATTACCTGTCTTGCATAATATTTTCATCTATTATTATTCTACGCGAAAGACAGAATCCCTGCAAGGGGAAAAAATAAATTGCGGGAATGAAAACCGCGGCGTGATATTCACTCATTATCCGTTCCGGGAGAGCCCGGGATTCTTTTTCATGGAATGCGCCGTCGTCTTCCGCCGGGCGGATTTTTTTTCCGCCCGGCGTTGTTTTTTGTCCCGGCCTCCGGCATATACCCTGCTGAAAGGCCGGTGGAAGGAGGACGGCCGGAGAAAGCGGTCATAACGGGCAAAAGAAGAAAGGAGACAGAGTTTATGTCAGTGGAATGGGATTCAATGATGCGGGGATTTTTCGGTGATTTCTGGGAGAAAGTTGCGGCCAGTGCCGCGCTGGCGGCGTTGGCGCGGCAGCACGCGGTTCTCCTGGCGTGCTTTTCGCTGCTGGTGTTCCTCGACTGCCTGACGCGCTGGGTGGCGCTGGCCTATGCCTGTTGCCGGGAACGGGGCGAGAATGTGACGTTCTGGGGCGCCGTGCTGGCCATTCCGGCGGCGCGGCGGGCGGGGCGGATCGACAGCCGCACGATGAAGGAGCGCGGCCTCGGCAAACTGCTGCTCTACGCGGTCTGCGTCCTCGTGGCCTGCCTGGCCGACGGCATGATGGCGGCCATCGGGGCGCCGGGCTGGATGCTGCGCCTCATGGTGAGCTACATGGCGCTCACGGAGTCGCTGTCGGTGGTGGAAAACCTCAGCGACGCCGGCGTGAAGTCGCTGGCCCAACTGGCGGCGAAATTGAAAGGGAGGGTATGAGCATGACGGAAGAATTGCCGGGCAAGGAAGGGATCGACGTCTCGGAGCACAATGGCCCGGTGGACTGGGAAACGGTCCGGGCGTCGGGGATGGCCTTCGCCGTCCTGCGCCTGGGCTACGGGCGGCGGCACCTGGACGGCCGCTTCGCGGAAAACGTCGAAGGGGCGCGCGACGCCGGGCTGGCGCTGGGCGTTTACTACTACAGCTACGCGCTGGACGAGGCGATGGCCGAAGCGGAGGCGCGCTTCCTGACGGATACGCTGGCGGCTCACGATTTGGGGATTGGCGATTTGCCGCTGGGCGTCTGGCTCGACATGGAAGACGCCGACGGCTTCAAAGCTGGCTGCGGCCTGACGGACGGGGCGGCGCTGACAGACCTCTGTTGCGCCTTTCTGGACGTCTGCGGGCGCCGCGGCTATCCGGCCGGCGTCTATGCCAGCTTCGACTGGCTGGAGAACAGGCTGGAGACGGCGCGGCTTGGGCCTGATGTTCCCGTCTGGTGCGCCCAGTGGACGGACGGAGACTGTGAGTGGCCGGACGCGGCCCTCTGGCAGTTCACCGACCGGCTGGAAATCGGCGGCCGCCGTTTCGACGGGAATCTTTGCCTGGGGAGGTGCGGTCGTGAATGAAACGGGCAAAAAGATTCTGCTGGGCGGCCTGCTGGCTCTGCTTTGCGGTCTGGCTCTGGGGCTCTTCCCCGGCGCTGGCGGCGGAAAGGACGTACCCGGTCCGGGAGGACGAGCTGACGCGCCTCGAACAGAGCTTGGAGGCGCTGTCGAGCGAGAACGAAGGGCAGCGGACGAGGCTCATACGCTTGCAGGAGACGCTGAGTGCCTCCGAGGAGAAACTGCGGGCCTCCGAGAAGAGCTCGGGCGAGCTCGGCAGACGGCTGGAGAGGCTGTCGGGGGAACTGACCGGGCAGCGGAACTCATTGGAGAATGCCAACAGATTATTGCAGGCATACGAGCGCGAGGCGCAGCGGACGCGAAAGCGCCTTGAGCGCCAGCGCAATCTCGCTTACGCGCTGGCGATTCTGGCGGCGCTGCTGGCGGCGCGCTAGAAGGCCGCGGAGCGGTGGGGGCCCCCCACCGCTTTTTTTGTGGGCTGCCGCAAGCAGGTATCACGAAAAAAGCCCCGCGTTTTGCGGGGTGTAAGAGCCTATTTTTTTTCGATAGGAGCGTAAATAATCCTGCTATTTATGAAAAAAAGCCATGCAGCATGAACTGCATAGCGATTTTTGCTCGGAGCTTATCGGTTGTTTGATAAGATTCCTGTTTTATGCCGAAATTCGTCGGGGTAAAATTAGAGGCATCATTAGAATATGCGGGTAAAACTGGTGGCTATGCCGCTTCATAATCCCACGGCAATCGAACACCAATATCTGAACATCGAAGCCTGATCATAGCAATCAAGTTGTCGATGTTCCTGAACCCATAGACCATAATGGGGCAAGCGCCTCGAATTCCCGCGTGAACCGGGAGCCGTGTCTCGCCCATGGGACCGCCGCCGTGACGACGCTGTGTTCTGGGCAACATACACGAGGGGCGTCCGCAACGATATAGACCTTGTGGTTGTTCCCATCGCAGGTGCGCCATGAACGGCTGTCAAGGCCCTGGTCGTAAAGATCGGCAGGGGACGCGTCGGGAATACTCATAAGCTCCCTGTTGTCGCCCTTGAGCTTCCTGAACGCGTCCTCGCTGTAATACGGGAATGAGCATGCTCGCCGTTCTTATTGTATCCGGCCTGTCGCAAAAAAGAAAATGGTTTCATTTGCGCCTGTTACGCCAGCGCCCTGGCGACCTTTTCCAGTTCCTCGCGAATCCTGATGTGTTGCGGGCAGGCTTTTTCGCAGGCGCCGCATTTCACGCAGTCCGCTGCGGACTTCCTGCCGTGCATATTCACGAGCCAGTTTTCCTGATGCTTTGCCGCGTCTTTATCTCCGTACAGCGTCAGGTAATTCATCGCGGTAAAAGAGCCGGAGATGCCGATATCCTGCGGGCAGACCTTCGCGCAGTAGTTGCAGGTAGTGCAGGGGATGACGGGGATTTTCGCCAGCGCCGCCCTCGCCTGTTCGACGGTTTCCTCCTGCGACGGCGTGAGCTTTTCAAAAGCCTTCATGTACGAAAGATTGTCCTCCATCTGCTCGACGCTGGACATGCCCGAAAGCACCGTGATCAGCCCGTCGAGGTTGGCGGCGAAGCGCACCGCCCACGACGCGCAGGAGGATTCCGGCTCCGCCGCCTTCAGGATTTTCTTTACGCTTTCCGGCGGGTTCGCCAGCATCCCGCCTTTGACAGGCTCCATGATAACCACGGGTTTTCCGTATTTCCGCGCCATCTCGTAACAGGCGCGGGACTGGACGGCAGGGTTCTCCCAGTCGCCGTAGTTGATCTGGAGCTGCACGAACTCCATTTCCGGGTGCGCTTTCAGGATTGCTTCCAGTTCCTCCGGCGTGGAATGGAATGAGAAGCCGACGTGACGGATCAAGCCGGCCTTTTTCTTTTCCTGCACGAAAGACCACATATCGAAGTCGTCGAAGAACTTCGTTCGGCTCTCGCCGAGATTGTGCAGCAGGTAAAAGTCGAAATAGCCCGCGCCCGTCTGTTTCAGCGACGTCTCGAACTGGGCGACGGCGTCCTCCCGCGTCTGGCAGTTGATCCAGGCCGCGTTTTTCGTCGCAAGCTGGAACTTCTCGCGCGGATGGCGCTCGACGAGAGCCTGCCGGATGGCGTCCTCGCTGCCGGGATACGCCCAGGCCGTATCAAAGTAAGTGAAGCCTGCCGCAAGGAACTTGTCCACCATGACCTTCACCTGCTCCAGGTCGATGACGCCGTCCTTCTGCGGCAGCCGCATCAGCCCGAAGCCCAGCTTCCTGATGTTCTCTCCCAAATACATGAAAATCCCTCCTGCTTTTCAATCTCTTATTTGCCGCGTTTCTTCCCACCAACGGAAGAAGGCCTGCCCCTTTTCAAAGATGCGTTCTTCGTTCCGGAAAAGCATCAGAAGAATTGGCAAAAGAGCCTGCTTTCCATACGGCAGGCTCTGTTTTCTTTCATTTCACATAGCCGAGTTTTTTCAGCCAATCCATGACTTCCTTTTTCGCCTCGTCGCGATTCTTTTGCGCTGTGGCGCCTTTCATTTCCAGCGCCCCGGTCACTTTCGCCTTCGTCGCGTCAGCGATGTAGCGGTCGGTACCGGAGAGACCGCTGCCCTCGTGGGTGCAGAAGGGAGCGATGGTCTTGCCCTCGGGTTTCACCCTGTCAAAGAAGGTGTAGCAGGCCATCGGCAGATCTCCCCACCAGATAGGGCAGCCAAGGAAAATCACGTCACTCCTTTTCGATTTGCCATCGGCCGCGCTGTTTCCCGGGCGCGAAAGAGGATGGTGTTTTATTCATTATAGTCCCTGTTGACTTTGCCTGTCCAATACTTATTGTTTATGAGCGAATATGCCTTGGTTCTATATCGGGATGGCAAAGGAGGCCGGCCCGCTGGGGAAAGCGTCACGATTCGCGGGCCTCTCGTCTTTCATCTCCGGGCGCCAGGCGGGCGATGGCTGGCGACGGCGCGGTTTTCCCGCGGGCGTCAGGGCAAACCCTTTGCGACCAAAAGGAATCTGTGCTATGATAGGAAAAGCAGCGGCAACACCTGCCGGCAGCGGGCGCGACGTTGCGGAAAACGGCGCCCGAAGGCGGCGGGTATGGCCGGCCATTCATGATTTCATTCTGCTATAGGAGGAATTTCCTGTGAAAAAATCCCTTATCTCCACGCTGGCGACAGCGCTCGTCGTTGGCGCCGCCTCGACGACTTTTGCCGCGGCTAACCCCTTTGAGGACGTTCCGGCCGACCACTGGGCCTATGACGCGGTGGCGCAGCTCGCCGCCGACGGCGTCATCGAGGGCTACGGTGACGGCACCTACCGCGGCGATCAGGAAATCACCCGCTACGAGATGGCGCAGATGGTGGCCCGCGCCATGGCGAAGGGCAGCGTCTCCGGCGCCGACAAGGCCATGATCGACAAGCTGGCCGCCGAGTTCGCCGACGAGCTGAAAAGCCTCGGCGTCCGCGTCGCCGCCCTCGAGAAAAAGGCGGACAACGTCCGGTGGCAGGGCACGGTCCGCTATCGCTACATCAGCGACCGCCATTACGAGAATAACCATTCGCCCTATCCCGAGGATAAGGTTCGTACCAACTATCAGTACGTCACCCTTCGTCTCGAGCCGGAAATGAGGATCAACAAACACTGGACCGGTCATGCCCGTATCGACTACAACACGGACATGAACAGCGCCGTTAACACCACGGGGAACGTCAGCGGCTGGGATGTCGATACCAACGGGTTCCGGGTGGAGCGCATCTGGGCGCAGGGCGACTACGGGAGACTCCATATCCTGCTGGGCAAGCTGCCCTATATCACCAACGTCGATGGCGGCATGCTCCTCGATGACAATGTGTCCGGCGGTCAGATCACCTTCGGCAACAAGGTGAAGGCGACGATAACGGTGGGGCGCTGGAACGAAGCGGCGGATCTGAGCCGGGCGGAGTACGACGAGGGGTTTGTCCAGTCCCCCCACGGCCCGACCAGCAGCTACCAGGGCATTGAGATCTACAATGACCGTGACGACAGGATTACCTGGGGCGTCGGCTACCATCATCTCGCCAACCGGGCCATGGGGGATTACCGGCTCGGTGACGGCAAGAAAGCGCTCAATATCTGGGAAGTCGGCCTCGGCTGGAAGATGACGGATACGCTCGCCCTGCGCGGCGCCTATGCCTGGGACACCGCCGTTGACGAAAGCCTCCCCTGGATGAAAGACAGCAAGCGCGCCTTCAGTATCGAACTCGCTTACAAGGGCGCCAACCCCACGGATAAGGGATCCTGGGGCGCGTTCATCGCCTATCGCCGGCTGGGATCGGCGGCGGTTCTGATGCCGACCTATGACGCGATCGGTTTCGAGCAGCAGGGATTCGAACTGGGCCTTGACTATGTGCTGATGAAAAACTGCCAGGCCTCGTTCAAGTATTTCACCGGCAAGGATTTGGGCGTTGGCGCCGGTAAGGATGATAAAGCCAATACCTTCTTCACCGAACTCAACTTCTTCTTCTGACAGGCGTCTTTGCCGCCGGACGGAGGACGTGGGTATCGAAAAAGCTGTCCGCCGGGGGACTTTCCCTGGCGGACAGCTTTTTTATCGCGTTTTTCCCCAGTCCCGACGGGACGGTTGGCGCTGCCACCCCCTGGCGTCCATCGCCGGAGCATGACCGAACCCGGTTGACCGTTTGCCCGCCGGCCCCATACAGCTCGCGTGTATTCCCGGTGATTCCGGGGTTGTCAGCGACCGCGCGTCTGACGGCACGATTTTGGCGGCGACAGTCTGCCGGCGCTGCTTTTTTTCCTTTGCAAAACGCGCGGCACGGGATAAAATAGAGACAGAAAGGAGTCTTTGCTATGACCATGCAATCAGGCGCGCGAAAAGCCGCCGCGCTCTTCCTGACCTCCCTTGGACTGCTCCTGCCGGGCTGCGGTTCTCCGGCTGGCGGCAGCGTCCCGCCCACGCAGCAGCAGAAACCCGCCGCCCCGGAGCAGACGCCCCCCGCGCCGCCAGCGAAACCCGCCCCGGAGCAGAAACCCGCGTCGGAGGCGAAGCCCGCCGCCGCGTCCGCGTATGTCACAGCGGCGGATGATTTCGGCAATCTGGCGCTGGATACGCCGGCCCGGCCGGTGTACGACCGCTATACGCTCCGGGAGCGGCGGGCCAAAGGGCTGCCGACGGCGCTTCCCGCCATCGCGCCCTACGAGGAACAAAAGACGGCCTATCTCACCTTTGACGACGGCCCCGATGAGAAGAACACCGACGCCATCCTGGACATTCTGCGGCAGGAAAACGTCAGGGCCACCTTCTACGTCGTGGGGCGGAACGTCAACGCTTATCCCGCCACGGCCCGGCGCATTTTCGACGAGGGCCATGCCCTGGGCAATCACAGCTATGACCACGACTACGATCGCCTCTACGCCTCGCCGGATAACTACCTGGAGGAGATGGAGGAGGCGGACGAAGCCATCCATCAGCTGCTGGGCGTGCGCCCCCTGATCACCCGCGCCCCCGGCGGCCGCATGAGCCATTTCACCGCCGCCTACGACGCCGTAACCGCTGACAACGGCTACGTCGAGCACGACTGGAACGTAAGCTCGGCCGACTCTGATCCCAACGGCCCCGTCGCGCAGGATTTCATCGACAACATTGCCGGCCAGGCGGTGATGGACAGCGCCATCATCCTCATGCATTGCTCAGCGGGCCACGAGGAAACCGTCAGGGCTTTGCCGGAGATCATCCGCGTCCTGCGGGAAAGAGGCTACGCCTTCGGCGTGGTAACGCCGATGACACCGCCGCCGTGGTGAAGGCGGCGGAGAAATCCCTTGTCTTTAGGCGCTATTATGGGTATAATCAAGAGTGAAGATTTTCGCGGAGTTTTCTTTTTTTCGTTTGCGAAAACGCCTACCATTTCCTGAAGGAGGTATCCTGATGAACAGCCTGACGATACGGCAAAAGCTGCTGGCGGTCTTTTCCACGCTGATCGTGGTGTTCCTGTGCGCGAGCGTTTACTCGGTGTTCGCGCTGAAGAGCATCAACGACGGTGCGATGCGCATCGCCACGACGCACCTGCACAGCGTTCTCGCCGCCAGCGACAACGGTGCCGCCATGACGGAGTATCGGGCGCTGGAGTACGCCATTGTGACCGCGCCGAAGCTGAAAAACCGCGCTTATTCGGAGAAAAAGGCCGCCAAGCTCGGCGACCAGATCGACCTGACCTTCGACGCGCTGGAAAAGAGCATGGAGGGCCGCGCCGACGCGAACCTCACCAGCCTGCGCGAAAGCTGGAAAAACTACCGCGGGCAGCTCAGACAGATCAGCGACCTTGCCGACAACAAAAGAGGTCCGGAAGCGGTGGCGATCCTGGACGCCTCGGTGGCGAAGTTCGAGGCCCTCAACGCCACCCTGGTGAAGGTCATCGACGCCCGCAAGGACTTCATCAACGAGGAAACGAAAGCAGCGGCGGCGGCCTATAACCGCACGCGGATGATCCTGATCGTCTCCGTCGCCATCGTCGTCCTGCTGTCCGCTTTCATGGCCTTTTTCCTCAGCCGTTCCATCAATACGTCCATCGGCTACCTGATGGATATTGCCCACGAGATTGCCCAGGGCAATCTCAAAGTGGACGTGACCGCCAAAACCGGCGACGAGTTCGGCACGCTGACCATGGCCTTCGCCGACACGGTGAAGCAGCTGCGCGGTCTGATCACGAATATCATGACGACGTCGGAAAACGTGGCGGCGTTCTCCGAGGAGCTGACGAGCAGCGCCGACCAGTCCGCGACGGCTACGCAGCAGGTCGCCAATTCCATCGGCAACGTCGCCGAAAATACGAGCCGCCAGGGCAAGGATATCGGCGCCTCGGTCGCCGACATCCGCAATATGTCCGACGATATGAAGAGCTTCGAGCAGCTCGCCGACCAGTCCTCCACCGCGGCGAATCATGTGGCGACCATCGCCCAGGAGGGCGGCAACTCCATCTCCGGCGCCGTGCAGCAGATGGAGGAGATCGCCTCCTCGGTGGCGGCGTCCGCCGACGTCATCAGGAAACTCGCCGAACGCTCGACGGAGATCGGGCAGTTCTCGGAGACCATCGCCAATATCGCTGACCAGACGAACCTCCTGGCGCTGAACGCGGCCATCGAGGCCGCCCGCGCCGGCGAGCACGGCCGCGGCTTCGCTGTCGTCGCCGAAGAGGTGCGCAAGCTCGCGGAGGGATCCGCTCAGGCCGCGGCCAAAATCGCCGAACTCATCACCTCCATACAGGGCGACACTTCGCGGGCGGTGGACAGCATGGCGAAATGGACGGAAGACGTAAAGAGCGGCAAGGAAATCGTAAACCAGGCGGGCAACGCCTTCGATACCATCGTGGACGCGGTGGAGGGCCTGACGAAAAACGCCGAAACCATTCTCGACGCGGCGCGGGCTTCGGCCGGACGCGCCAACGATCTGGTCGGCATGATGGACAGCCTCAAAGGCTCCAGCGACGAGATTTCCGAGGAAACCGGCTCCGTGTCCGCCGCGACGGAGGAGCTGTCCGCTTCGATGGATGAGATCGCGAACGCGAGCCGCAACCTCGCCGAGCTCGCCCAGAAGCTCCAGGACTCGACGACACAGTTCAAACTGTAGAAAGGAGTTTTTGCCATGAAGCGGAATCTGTGGAAAGCGGCGCTGACCCTCGCCGTTTTGCTTATGTTGATACTCTCCTCCGGATGCGGGCAGGAAGACACGGGCAAGAAAGTCTATCTGCTGTTCCCCGATCCCAACGCGGGCGGCCCCTGGAAATACGTGGGTGAGACCTGCCAGAAATACGTTGCCGACGCGGGCTACGAGGCCACGATGGAGTTCTGCACCTCGCCGGACGATCAGGTGCAGCGCCTGAAAGCCGCCATCGAGAAGAAGCCCGCCTGCATCGTCATCGGCGCCCAGGACACGATGATCTTCGGCGACGCGCTGAAAGGCGCCAGGGAGGCGAACATCCCCGTCATCGCTTACGACCGCCTCATCATGCACACCGACGCGATTTCCTACTACGCTTCCTTCGATAATCTCGCCGTGGGCGAATTCATGGGACGCTACGTGGAGGAAGCGTTGAACCTGAAAGGCGGTGCCGGGCCGTTCAACATGGAGTTTGTCGCCGGCGACCCCGCGGACACCAACGCGCCGGCCTTCTATCAGGGCGCCTACGACATTTTGAAGCCGTACCTCGATAAGGGCCAGCTCCTCGTCCCCTCCGGGCAGAAAGAGTTCTCCGCCGTGGCGACCAAAGGCTGGAGCGCCGACGCCGCGAAATCGAGAATGGAAACGCTGCTCCGCCAGCATTATAACGGCAAATCCCTCGACATCGTCATCGCCGCCAACGACGATCTGGCGAACGCCGTGCTGAAAGCGCAGCAGTCGGTGGGCTACGCCGGGGCCCGGACGCTGATTACCGGCCAGGACGCCAGCAGGGAAGGGCTGGATAATATCCGCGCCGGGCGTCAGGCCATGACGGTTTACAAAGACCCGAACGTGCTCTGCACGAAGATCGTCCGCATGATCAAGGCGGTGGTCGAGGGCAGCCAGCCCGCCATCAACGACGCCACCAACATCAAAAACGACGTCATGACGGTTCCCAGCTATCTGTGCATCCCCGTGATCGTTGACCGGGAAAACGTCGATATCGTGAAGTAACGCCAAAAGGAGCGGCGCCGCGACGGTGCCGCTCCTTTTCCTTTGCTCTGTCCTGCCGCTCTTCGGCGGGCGGCGGCGTTCTGCCCGCCCCGACGTCGTCCTGCTCCTTCACACCAGCGATCTGATCTGTCCCACCGGGTGTGATTCCCATCAGGACAACTATGATTTCCGCTGAAAAACAGACCGGCGCCAGGGAAACATCCCCGGTGCCGGTCTGTTTTTGCCCCGGCGTCGGCCGATCCTTTCCACTCGGAGGACGCGCTTGCCGAAAAGAGCGCGCGCCTGAAAAAAGCGGTGCTCTCTGCCTCCCTCCCTGAGGGAGGTGGCGGGCTTGCGAGCCGGAAGGCGTTCATCGCATAATAAAGCTGCGCCGGTGTATAAGATTTCTCTGAGACGCACAAGAGCAGAAGCCAACGCCCCGGCACAGGCGCAGCCGCGTGAGATTCCGCGCAAAACCCTGAAGGTTCGCGCCGCGCGTCATTCCTGTTAATTCCGGGTTGCATTTGCAATTTTCAGAAGAAGCAAAAGGCGACACCGCAAAGTGCCGCCTGTGGATACCCATGTTTTCGGAAAAGTGAATTCTATCCCTGTTTTGGGAAAAGTAAGTTCCGGTTGGTTCATTGCCGAAGGTAGAAGTTAACTTTTCAACTGACACTTCATTTGCAAAACCTCCGTTTTTCCTTGTTTCTTTACCGATTTTTCAAAAACGCGCCCGCCGGGACTTCGCCGCCCTTCGGGACGACGACGAAATCTTCGTCGAACTGTTCCCGGGCGATTTTGCGCAGGACGCCGCAGCTCCCGTGCAGCATCGTCATGGTGCCCTGCAGCAGTTCCACCAGCGGCGCGACGTAGTCCTTCACCGTCTGCACGTCATAGCAGCCCGTGTCGATGATGTAGAACTTGTTGCAGGTCCTGTAGAGGCGGCGCAGGAAATCGTCGGCGGCCTCCCGGCCTTTTTTCGCCCGCAGTTTGTCGAGGTCGATGTCGGATTCCCTGGAAAACT
>JAEEGL010859928.1_pt1 | contig 14232 bp, 13 predicted proteins | sample 9134231 | NCBI WGS metagenome assembly JAEEGL01 (sample SAMN16246548, study PRJNA631951) | gut metagenome | biome: gut microbiome; feature: rumen; material: fiber-attached | host: Bos | place: Iran: Karaj | collected 2018-10 | reverse complement strand
TTGAATCTGCCAGTTCCTCCAGCTTTTCCTTGTCGAAGTTCTTTCTCGGCTGATTTTTGTCAGGGTCGATTTTACTCATCCGTATATAGAGTACTCTGTCCCTGGTGCTTTCTGATTCTGCAGTTTCTGGTTTACTGTCCGAAGCAGTCTTTGTGCTGCCTTTTCTGTCATCAGCTGCTTTTCTTTTCGCCCCTGCCTTCTCCTTGCCTGCCGCAGACGGTTCTTTGGAAGCACCGCCCTCTGAAGGCGGCTGTACCGGAACACTCTGCCTCGGAATCAGAGAGTCCAGTCCTCTTCCCAATCCTCTCTTTTTCGCCATATGCACCTACCTGTCCTGATTATGATACTTTATTTCTGCAGCTATTCTTTCAATCACTAATAATTTCTGCCGCCAGCCTGCGGTACGCTTCAGCTCCAGTCGAATGACTGTCATATATTGTGATCGGCTGGCCATAACTCGGTGCCTCTGCAAGTCTGATATTGCGTGGAATTACTGTGTCGTAAATTCTGTGCTTTACATTTGCCTTTACGTTCTCTACAACCTGTGCGGAAAGATTCGTCCTGGCATCAAACATTGTAAACACGATTCCTTCAATCCCGAGTCTGCTGTTCAATCTCTCTCTTACAAGATTAATTGTATGAATGAGCTGACTCAGTCCTTCCAGTGCATAATACTCGCACTGAATAGGAACAAGGACAGAGTCCGAAGCCACCATGGCATTCACCGTCAGAAGATTCAGTGATGGAGGGCAGTCGAGTATAATAAAGTCATAATCATCCCTGACGAAATCAAGTGCATCTCTCAGGATGAACTCCTTCCTGTCGACACCGATCAATTCAATCTCCGCTGCCGCGAGATTAACATTTGACGGAATAAGATCCAGATTCTCTATTACTTCCTTTTTAATTGCCTCCGTAATCGTACACTCATCAAGAAGCAGCTCGTAACTCGTGTTTTCCTCAATGTTCTTTTCAATATTAAAGCCGCTGGATGTATTTCCCTGAGGATCCATGTCCACTACAAGGATCTTTTTTCCTGCCTCAGCCAGAGCGGCACTCAAGTTAATTGTTGTTGTGGTTTTTCCAACGCCTCCCTTTTGATTGGCAATTGAAATTATTTTTCCCATCTATATCTCCCGGCTGCAATTTCAATGTTTCACGTGAAACATTGGGCAGCGTCTTTCTATTAATCTGTAACTGTAATATGAGGCTCTTTTTTCCGTGTCATATAATTCTGGTTATAAAGAGCATTTGCCCGGCGTATTTTGACCGGCCGCGAAAAATGTTTCACGTGAAACATTATAACGGACTTTTGGCAGGTGTGCCTGCTTTTCTCGGATACCTTGCCGCCGTAGTCTGTTTCTTCCTTATATATATGAGGGTCCTGTTGTAATCTGTTCCGGGCAGTGTGAATTCATCTATGAATTCGACTTTGCCGCCCAGGAGAAAAACCGCATTCTTTGCAGCTGCTATTTCCTCACCGGTGTTGTCTCCCTTATAGGAAATGAATAGTCCATCCTTTTTGACAAAGGGCAGGCAGTACTCGGAAAGCGTGCTGAGATTTGCGACCGCGCGTGAGACCACATAGTCATACTGTTCCCTGTGTTTCCTGTCTCTTGCCAGTTCCTCAGCCCTTGCATGGATGCAGGTGACATTCCTGATGTCTGCCTTCTGCAGCGTGTCACTTAGGAAGTTGATTCTCTTATTCAGGGAATCCATGAGGGTTATCTGCAGTTCCGGATATGCTATTGCAAGGACGAGTCCTGGAAAGCCTGCACCGGTCCCGACATCGATCAGTTTCTGCGTCCGCTTCTCTTTGCCTTCACCTCCATAACCGGGCAGTCTGACCGCGAGACTGTCGAGAAAGTGTTTTTCATAGACATCTTTTTTTTCGGTGATTGCCGTCAGGTTCATGACCTTGTTCCATTCGACAAGGTTCCCGTAATATATGGACAGTTTATCAAGCTGATCCTGCGAAAGGCAGAGCTCAGGACGGAGCTGTCCAAGCGACTTCATGAAGTTTTCAACAACAGAATAGTTAACTGCGGTCAATTCAGTATCTGCTCCATGCCGATTTTCTGCTTAGTCATGCCGAGGCTCTCATAGAACTTCATGGCGCTTTCATTGCAGGTCCAGACGTTCAGGGTCACATTATAGCAGCCTGCTTTTCTCGCATAGTCTGTGACGTATTCATACAGGCTTCTGCCGATATGCTGTCCGCGGGCATTTTCATCGACGCAGATGTCATCAATGTAAAGAGTCTTTATATCTGTAAGGACATGGTCGTTTATCATCTGCTTCATAATGCAGAAAGCGTGTCCCTGGACCTTTTGGTTCTCATCCTCATAGACGAACACAGGCGTGCTGTCGTCCTCAAAGATTTTCATCAGCTCATCGGCATTGTATTTTGTCGCCGGTCCGTTAAACAGATCCGGCCTTCCGATGTGATGTACCATATCTACCTGGACCAGCAGCTCAAGAATTCGTTCTGTGTCCTTTATTTCAGCTCTTCTGATCATAATGCTCCTGACGATTCTATCGTAATGATTTGTCCTGACTCTGCTCCTTATGCTTTCTCGCCTTCTTTATCTTCTTCTTTTCCGGAGAGCAGTTCTATTTCAATCTTATATGCCATAAGCCGCAGAAGATAATCCGGCATCTGACGGTTTCCGAGTTCCCAGTCCTGAATAGTTCTGTAAGGAATTCCGAAATACGCAGCGAACTGTGCGCGGTTCATTCCGGTCTTCTCACGCAGGGTCGTCAGCTTCTGTGTCGTATTCTTTTCTCTGCTCATTTATATTCTCATTCTTTCTACCTGTTTTTTCAAGGTATATCAATAATACCGCCACATCGGCCGGAGTTACTCCGGACATTCTGGACGCCTGTCCGATCGATGAGGGGCGTAGATCTTTCAGTTTCTGTCTTGCTTCCAGCCGGAGACTTTCTACGTCGTCATAATTGATATCTCCGGGTATTCTGCGGTTTTCCAGTTTTTCAAACTGCTCAACCTGCTTTTTCTGTCGTTCAATATAACCTTCGTATTTAATGTCGATCTCTACCTGCTGTTCAATCTGTTCTTTCAGGTATTCGGTGAGGTATTCCGTATTATTTCCGCAGACCAGCGGCATGAGCTCCGCAGAGCCCAGAATCTCTTTCTCCAGCTTTTCAGGCTCAGGGTCTACACCCTTTAACAGCCGGTAACTCATCTCCGGTCTGCACAGAAGTTCTGCGAGTGAAACACCGGTTTTCAGTTCGCTTGAACCGATACTCCGCAGGTATTCCTGCGTCTTTGCCGATGCTCCGATTTTTGTGTCCTTGAGTCTTTTAATTTCTTTTCCGATAATTTCCTGTTTGCGTTTCACCGCAAGATACCGCTCTTTTGAGACAAGTCCTGCTTCATAACCTGTTTCTGTAAGACGCAGGTCGGCATTGTCCTGTCTCAGCAGCAGACGATACTCCGCACGGGACGTCATCATCCTGTACGGCTCGCGGTTGTCCTTGCTGACAAGGTCATCGATCAGTACGCCGATGTAACCTTCCGATCTTTTAATAATGACCGGGTCTTTCTTCTGCAGCTTTCTGACAGCGTTGATTCCCGCAATCAGTCCCTGGGCAGCCGCTTCTTCATATCCGCTGCTGCCGTTGAACTGACCTGCACAGAAAATGCCGTCGACTGTTTTCATCTCCAGCGAAAGCTTAAGGTCGTTTGCGTTAATGCAGTCATACTCGATGGCATAGGCATTTTTGACAATGACACAGTTTTCAAGTCCCGGCACTGTCCGGTACATTCTCTGCTGTACATCGTCAGGCATGGATGAAGACATCCCGTCGACATAGACTTCGTTTGTATCCAGTCCCTCGGGCTCAATGAAAACCTGGTGTCTGTCCTTCTCGGCAAACTTGACTACCTTATCCTCGATTGACGGACAGTAGCGCGGACCTGTTCCTTCAATAATGCCCGCATAGATCGGCGAACGGTCAAGGCTCCCCCTGATAATCCTGTGCGTTTCTTCGTTCGTATAGGTCAGATAGCAGGGAACCTGCTCAATCTGTACGCTCTTTGGATCTGTCGAATAGGAGAAGGGAATGACCTTCTCATCTCCGTACTGCGGCACCATCCTGGAATAGTCCAGTGTCCTTCCGTCCATCCTGGCGGGAGTACCTGTCTTGAAACGTCTCATGTCGGCCCCCAGCCGGTCAAGACTTTCCTTCAGGAAGGTAGATCGCTGCATTCCCCCGGGCCCTGTCTGGGTAATAGATTCTCCGACAAGACACCTCGCGTTGAGATATGTGCCGGTGCAGATAATCACAGCGCTGCAGTCGTAGACCGTTCCGGTGTGGATCCTGACCCCGGTCACTCTCTGCTTTCCGGATTTCTTCTCCACGGGTTCCGCATCACTGACATCTTCCGTCAGGATCTGTGTCACTTCCGCCTGCCGGATTGTAAGGTTTTCCTGACTCTCAAGAACCTTGCGCATTTCCCTGGAGTAGGCAGCCTTATCCGCCTGTGTACGCAATGAGTGCACTGCAGGGCCTTTTGATCGGTTCAGCATTTTGGACTGGATAAAGGTCTTATCGATATTTTTACCCATCTCACCGCCGAGTGCGTCGATCTCGCGGACAAGATGTCCCTTCGAAGATCCTCCGATGTGCGGATTGCACGGCATCATCGCGATGCTCTCGACGTTCATGGTAAAGATAACTGTGCGATATCCCAGTCTTGCAGCGGCAAGCGCGGCTTCACACCCCGCATGGCCGGCGCCGATGACACAGATATCTGTCTGAATATGATATTCTGTCCTGACCTTGCTGTGATCGTTCACTCCCGAATTCAGTATTTCTGTATTCGGCATTCCCGTATTCAGTTTTTCCTGCTCTGTGTCTTTCAAGCTTTCGATATTCCCTGAGTGTTTATTTCCCGAGGCAGAATTTGGAAAAGATTTCCTCTACAAGGTCGTCCTCTACGGTTTCGCCGATGATCTCTCCGAGACTGGCATATGCATTCTGGAGATCAACCGAGAAGAAATCCTCCGACATTCCGCTGTCGATGCTGTTTATCACCATGTTCAGCGAATCCATTGCATCCTTTGCGTCCTGGATCTGCCGCATATTGGACAGCAGTATTTCGCTGTTGTTCTCAATTTCACCGATCCGGAACATTTCACGGATGGTGTTCCTTAACTCATCCATGCCGTCCCCGGTTTTTACCGATACCTGGAGTATCCTGCCTTCTTCCCATCCTCCGGCGCTGCCGGTGATGCCGGAAAAGAAATTCTCAGCCTCCTTATCGGTAATCTTCCTCGGCTTATCAGTCTTGTTCATCAGCAGGATGCACTTTGCGCCTGCCTCTGTCTGCCGGCGCACTGCCTCTGCCGTCTCCCTGTCCTCACCGGTAATCTCACCGGAGGAGTCCAAAAGAAACAGAATCAACTGCGCGTTCTCTATTTCCTTCAGCGCCCTCTCGACGCCGATTTTCTCAATCTCATCTTCCGTCGACCGGATACCTGCCGTATCGACGATCTGCAGAAGAACATCTCCTATCCGGATGGTTTCCTCCACTGTATCCCTGGTCGTTCCCGCGATGTCCGTGACGATCGCGCGCTCATATCCGGACAGACTATTTAATAAGGAAGATTTTCCTGTATTCGGCTTGCCTGCAATGACTGTCCGGATTCCCTCCCTGAGGATTCTCCCCTCCTGGGAAAACAGGATCATGCCGGCAAGCTTTTCTTTCAGTTCAAGGCAGATCCCGCGCAGCTTTTCCGGATAGCCGTCCAGAGAATAGTTTTCCGGATCATCCAGTGCGGATTCTATGAAGGCAATCTCATACAGAATCTTTTCTCTGAGCGACCTTACACAGGTCAGTACAGAGCCTTTGATCTGTTTTGCGGCAGTTTTCGCGGAAAAGGAATTCTGCGCGCTGATGATGTCCATCACGGCTTCTGCCTGTGTGAGGTCGATCCTTCCTCCGAGGAAGGCGCGCTTTGTAAACTCTCCCGGCTCTGCCGGACGAACGCCTGCGGAAAATACAAGGGAAAGTATCTTCTGCATCAGGTATACGCCGCCGTGTGTATTGATCTCCACGGTGTCTTCCGTCGTATAGCTGTGAGGCGCGCGCATCACGGATACCATCACCTCATCAACAGTCTCCTGTGTATCCGGATCAACGATATAGCCGAAATGAATGGTGCCGGGCAAAAACCCGGAGAGTACTCTTTCTCCCTTTTTTGACCTGAACAGCTGATCGGCGGCGCCGACAGCATCAGGTCCGCTGATTCTGATAATTCCTATTCCTGCGTCAGAGGCAGCCGTGGCAATCGCCGCGATTGTGTCCTTCTGCAGACTGTTGTAAATCAGGGACATATCTATCCTTCCACTGTCGCGAATAATAAAGCACCTGCCGGATAGTAGCTTTTCCGTTCAGGTGCCTTACCTATTTATTTTTTCAGTGTCACAACGACTCTTCTGTTCGGATCCTCCCCCTCACTGTAAGTAGTGACATGTGGATCACCCTGCAATGTGGAATGGATGATACGTCTTTCATATGGATTCATGGGCTCGAGCGCCATGGATTTTCTTGTTTTCTTTACTTTAAACGCTATATTCTTTGCCAGATTCTCCAGTGTCTTCTTTCTTCTTGCCCGGTAGTTTTCCGTATCCGCCTTTACGTGGACATAACCTTCCACATCCCTGTTCACGACCAGCGATACAAGGTACTGGACGGAATCAAGAGTTGCTCCTCTCTTGCCGATAAGGATTCCCATGTCGTCGCCTTCAAAGTCGACGGTGAGAATGTTCTCACTTTTATCAAAGGTCTCCGTAATCTCAACATCAATGCCCATCGCATTGAAGAGTGCCGAGAGGAATTCGTCTGCTCTTTCCTTGAACTGCGCGATCTGTTCGTCAGTATAGTCGACCTTCGGCTCCTTCTTTACTGCCGGATCATAAACGGGGATTTCGACATCCGGATCGTCTACGATTTCAAAATAGTTTCCTTCGGACTTTCTTCTGTCGCTGTATCTGCTCTGTCTTCTTCCTCCGAAATCTCTGGATTCCCTGGAATCTCTTGAGTCTCTGGAATCTCTTGAAGAGCGGCCTGAGTCCTTCCTGGATCTGCGGCCTCTGTCGCCCCTGTCGTTCCTTCCGGACTCTCTGCCATAAGATCTTCCGTAGGTTTCCCTGTCAGAGGAGTCTCTGTCATCTTCCCTTGCGGGCGGAAGAGCCGCTGCCCTTGCCTCTACATCCACATATCCGAACTCGTCGATCGTGCTTCTTAAGAACTCTTCTTTTTCTTTAGCTGTTTTTTCAATGTCGGCAGATTTATATTCTTCCTTTGCTTCTTCGGGCGCGCTGTATTCTGTCTGCCGAGCCTTCTCAGCTGCCGGCGAAGTGAGCGCGTCGCCCTGCGTCTTCGATGCTTTTTCAGGATTTTCCCTGACTCTTGCGCGGATAATGGCTTTTCTTGCGTTGAATCCAAGGAATCCCGCGCTGCCCTGGTCGATTACTTCATAATCAAGCCTGTCACTGGTAACAGATAATTTCTGGCATGCGGTCGTAATACAGTCGTCCAGTGTTTTCTCGGATACTTCAATATATCCCTGTGCGTCGTTCACTTTATTTCTCCTTTGTATCATTATACCGGCTTACCATATTTGCCTTAGAAGCAAGGGAGCCTTCCTTATATTTCTTATTCTGGTTATTCTGCACGGCCTTCTCAAAATCTTTATTCTGGCCTGTGCTGCCCGAAGGTACCGAGGCCTTTTCACTGATTGACCTGCGAACGGGTCTTGAGGCTGCGTTTGCGGCATCGATATTCTTTGTCTTCATACCGGCGTAGTCCTGCATGCGCTGTGTCATGGTAGGCCTGTCGCCGCGCTTCTCATCCTTGATCTTCATCTTCTCGGCCTGCTTTGCGATGTAGGCTTCAATATCCATCTTGTCGATGCTCTTGTTGATGAAAACCTGCTGGATGGAACGGATTACCGAACCGGCTACCCAGTACAGTCCCATACCTGCGGGAAGTGTGAAGCAGAACCATGCGGACATGATGGGCATCATGTAGTTCATGGTCTTCATCGAGTTCATCATCTGATCCTGCTGGGCATCGGCTCCCTGGCTGGGCTGCGGCATAAGAGCCACGTTGATGAGCTGCGTAACTGCCGCAAGGAGCGGAACGATAACCGCGGCGATAATTCCGATGACGGACTTGTCAGCCCAGGCTTCACGCATGGTAAACCACGGCGAATTTCCGATGTTCAGACCGAGGAAATTGTTGTAAACATCCAGCTTGCTCGCTGTAGCGGCAACGTGCTGGGAAAGTGACGAGAAGTGCTCGGAAAGCGCATTCCAGTCAGCAGTGGAAAACCGGTTGAGGACATCGATAAATGTGTTCTGCACATAAGATGTCACACCGCTTGTAAAGCTTTCATTTGTAAACTGTCTCTGGAACTGGGCGGCAGCGGAGAATGTCTGCAGATATTCCGCGGCCCCGCTCTGTGCAATCAGCTCGTCCACAAGAGGGAAGAACGCTTCCTTAACCTGTGTGACATATGCGGGAAAATTGTAAATAACACGATAAAGAGCGAACAGGATCGGCATCTGGATCAGAAGCTGCACGCAGCTGCCGGTAGGAGAGACGCCGTACTTTTTGTACACGGCCTGCGTCTCCTCGTTCATTCTCATCATCGAGTCGTTGTCTTTTTTGTTTTTATATTTAGCCTGGATCTTCTGGATCTCCGGCTGCATGATTGTCTGGAGCTTGCTGAATTTCTGCTGCTTTACGGTCAGCGGCATCATCAGCATATAAATAATGAAGGTAAACAGTATAATCGCAAGTCCGATGTTGGGCAGGCCGATCTTATCCAGGATGAAAAAGATGGCGTTCATAAGATAGCCCAGAATCGTTGCGACCGGTCCTATAATAAAAGAATTCGATTTTGTCAAAAGAATAGGATTAAACACAAAACCCTCCTTAGAATGAGGTTAACCTGCAATATGCATAATCATGACAGACATAAGAAACAGACAGTCAGGGAACCGGATCATAGCCGCCGTGGGAAAAAGGATTGCACCGGATAATTCTCCACAGTGCGAGCAGTCCTCCCTTGAGCGCTCCGTATTTCTCTACTGCCTCCAGACCATATTCCGAACAGGTCGGAATATATGGGCATTTCGTGCTTTTGAGCGGCGAAAGATATTTTCTGTAAAATCTGATCAACGCGATCAGGAGTTTTTTCATCATAACCGCGGAATCTCTTTACTGTTATTGTTTATGGAACTGTCCTGTCTTATGCAGTTAAGCTTTGAAAGATTCTTCAGCAGCGCTCTTTCGATCTCGTAATAACTGGCACCGTTAGCCGATCTGCGCCCTACCACCACAATATCCGAACCGCTATCGGACATAATCTTTTCATTGAGGCGGAAGCTCTCTCTGACGAGCCGTTTAATCCTGTGGCGAATTACGCTGTTCCCTACCTTTTTACTGACAGAAACCCCTAATCTGTTCGTCCCCGTTCCGTTATCCAATACGTAAACGGCGAGGTATCTGTCCGCCCTGGACCGGCCGTCCTTATAGCATTTCCTGAAGTCTTCGTTTTTTTTAATAAGCTGCATCTTCAGTATTTCAGTATAAAACAAAGCCGCATTTTCATGCGGCTTTGCGGAAGGTCATTTAAACCGTTAATTCTTTTCTGCCCTTTGCTCTTCTGGCTGCAAGAACCTTTCGTCCGCCGGCTGAAGCCATTCTGGCTCTGAAACCATGAACTTTGGAGCGCTGTCTTTTCTTGGGCTGATATGTCATCTTTGCCATGGGAATACCTCCTTTATAATAATCGAATCACTTCCTCGAAAATGAGAGCTTCTGACCATCGTTTCCGAAGAAATGTATTAATCATTCTTATGATCAATATACACCTGAACTCTGGTAAGAACAGCTTTATCATTATATTAAATCAATAATTGTGAGTCAAGCATGAATCTTCGAAAAACCTTGAAAATACAAGGTTTTTCGAACACTACATCTGGTAAAAATAAATTTTCCGGATCAACATTTTGTGCTCTTTTTGTCCTCCGGAAATTCCCAAAATAATTTTCACATTATCCACATTTTGTGGATTTTCCGTGGATAAACATTCCGCTATCCGGAATACCGGATTTCCATCCACAAATTTTCGTCATGAATTCGACTTCCGGATGACCCCTGAAGATGTGTACATAATTATCCACATTTCCACATTTTTTAGTCCGATAAAGTGATTTTGGAGCCGGATATGCACATTTCCGGTCATTTGAAAGAACAAAAAAATTACGATATGATGTATTTCGCCTCAAAGCGGGGCAGATTTGGATAACAGCGACAATGAACACAGATAAGATAGATAAAAACTGGACGCAGCTGCTGGAATACATCCGGGACGAGTACAATCTTACCGAGGTTTCCTACAACACCTGGATCCGGGGCCTTAAGCTGGGAGCTGTGGAAGGCAGTCAGTTTCATATAGTAATTCCCTCCGATAATTCTCTGATGCTCGGATATTATAATAAGAAGTACAGAGAGTTTTTTGAGGCTGCCATCTCCGAGCAGCTTAATAGTGCCTGCGAGGTTCTTTTTGTGCTGCCCGATTCACAGGCGCAGGAGGATCCGTCCGCTGCGCAGAAAAAGTCACTGCAGATTTCCCATGCCGAGGCGGCGGGACTCAATCCGCGCTACCGGTTTGATACCTTTGTCGTAGGCAGCAACAACCGCCTTGCGCAGGCGGCAGGCCTTGCCGTTGCGGAATCTCCGGGCAATGTGTATAACCCTCTGTTCCTGTACGGGGGCGCGGGACTCGGCAAAACGCATCTGATTCATTCCATCGGCCACTTTATCCTTGAACAGAATCCGGAAACCAAGGTTCTGTACGTCACAAGCGAGCAGTTCACAAACGAAGTCATCGAAGCGATAAGGAGCGGCAACGCCGCCACCATGTCGCGGGTCAGGGACAAATACCGCACGGCGGATGTCCTCCTGATTGATGATATCCAGTTTATTATCGGAAAGGAATCCACACAGGAGGAGTTTTTCCACACCTTCAACGTGCTGCACGCAGCCGGAAAACAGATCGTCCTTTCCTCCGACCGGCCGCCGAAGGAAATGGAAACTCTCGACGAGAGGTTCCGTTCCCGTTTCGAGATGGGACTTATTGCCGATATCCAGCCGCCGGATTACGAGACGAGAATGGCAATCCTTCGCAGATACGCTGAGGAAAAGAACAAGATCCTCAGCGACGACGTCCTGGACTATGTCGCCAAAAATCTCAAATCCAACATCCGTGAGCTGGAGGGCGCCGTCAATACAATCATCGCCTACAGCAAGCTGAACAACAGGGAAGTCGGCACGGAGAACATGGAGGAGGCCTTAAAGGATCATATTTACACCGGCCAGAACTCGAAGGTGACGCCAAGACTCATCGCCCAGGCTGTCTGCGAGCATTATGATGTCAAAATGTCTCTTGTGGCTTCACGCAAAAAGAGCGCGGAATATGTTCTTCCGAGGCAGGTCATCATGTACCTGTGCAGGAAATACACAGATTCCACACTTGAGAATATCGCAAGGCTCCTGGGAAAGAAGGACCACACCACGGTTATCCACGGAATCGACAAAATTTCAGACCTTCTGGATACGGATGACAGTCTTCGCAACGACATAGACATCCTGACTAAAAAACTCAATTTGTGAAAAATGTAAAAAAATGGCCCTTATTTCACATTTTGGAGGTCTCGTTATACACACCACACGAGGCCTCTTTTTTATTGAAAAAAGCGGCAAAAACAGTTATAATAAGCAAAGTTGTACTCATTTTCACCCGTACTACTACGAAAGATTATTATTCACTCAGATAAAGGACCCGACCATGAAGCTTCGTATCGAAAAACAGAATCTGATCAGCGGCGTATCCATAGTATCCAAGGCTATTCCGTCCAGAACTACGATGTCAATCCTGCAGTGCATCCTTATAGACGCATCTTCTTCGGACATAAGGCTGATTGCCAACGACACCGAGCTCGGCATCGAAACCATAGCCGACGGTATTATTGAGGAACACGGGATCATAGCTGTCAACGCGGATATTTTTTCCAATATCGTCAGGAAGCTTCCGGACGGAGAGATTGAGATATCCACGGAAGGTTATGAGAAGGTGATGATTCGGAGCGGAAAGGCAAAGTTCAACATCCTCGGCAGGGACGGATCTGATTTTACCTATCTTCCCGACATCAGCAGGGAATACGGGATTAACGTCAGCCAGTTCACGCTCAGGGATATCATTAATAAGACCATCTTCTCCATTTCTTCCAGCGACAGCAACAAGATGATGAACGGAGAGCTTTTTGAGATCGACGGGAATAATCTCCGCGTCATTGCTCTGGACGGCCACAGGATCGCCATCCGCAGAGTCGAGCTCAAGGAGAGCTATGAGAACCGCAAGGTTATCATTCCCGGAAAGACCCTCTCTGACATCAGCAAGATCATCGGCGGCGACATGGAGAAAACTGTTTCGGTCTATTTCACGGACAAGCATGCGATGTTTGAATTCGACAGCACCGTCGTCGTCTCCAGGCTGATCGAGGGAGAGTATTTCAAGGTTGACCAGATGCTCTCCAACGATTTTGAAACTCATGTGAGGATTTCGAGGCAGGAACTCCTTTCCTGTCTTGACCGCGCGACTCTCCTTGTAAAGGAGGAGGATAAGAAGCCGATCATTATGATGATCAGGGAAACCTCCATCGAGCTTAAGATTAATACGACGCTCGGCAGCATGGATGAGGAGATCATGATCGACAAGGACGGCGACGACATGAATATCGGCTTTAACCCGAAATTCCTGATAGAGGCGCTGCGCTCGATCGACGAGGACGACATCGATATTTATCTTCTTTCATCCCGCGCTCCCGCGTTCATCAGGGATGATTACAGTTACTGCTACCTTGTCCTTCCGGTCAACTTTATTACGATCGACTGAGTTATGAATGAAATTAAGATCAAAGATGAATTTATAAAGCTCGGGCAGGCACTGAAGCTGTCCGGGATTGCCGAGAACGGCGCCGACGCTAAATTTATCATTGAAGACGGATGTGTCCTCGTGAACGGGGAAACCGATACCCGCAGGGGACGCAAGCTTTATGACGGCGACGTCGTAAGGGTTCTTTCGGATCCGGAGGATGAGAGTGCCGGCGTGGAAGAATTCCGGATCGTGAGTAATCAGAATTAAGTCAGGTTTGTATGTATATTCGTCAGCTCCAACTCTCCAATTTCAGAAATTATGAATTTCTGGATATAGGCTTTTCAGAAGGAACGAATATTATTCACGGCGATAACGCGCAGGGCAAAACGAACATTCTTGAAGCCCTGTATATGATCGCCACTACAAAGTCACATCGCGGTGTTTATGACAGGGATATGATCCGCTTCAATGAGAAGGAGGGTCATATCCGCACAGTAATAATCAAAAACGGCATCGATTATCAGGTCGACATGCATCTTCGAAGCGGCGCGGGAAAAGGAATTGCCATCAACGGGCAGAGAATCAGGCGCGCCTCGGAGCTGATCGGACTTCTGCATATCGTATTCTTTTCGCCCGAAGATCTGACTATTGTAAAGAACGGCCCGTCCAACAGAAGACATTTTCTGGATGTCGAGCTGTGTCAGCTGAATGCCAATTATCTCTATGATCTTGGCCAGTACAATAAGATCGTTGACCAGAGGAACAAACTCCTGCGGGATATCGGCAGCGAACCGTCTCTGGAGATAACGCTCGATGTATGGGATGCGCAGCTGGCAGAGTTCGGGGAGAGAATTATTGCCGAGAGAAGGAAGTTCATCTTAAAGCTGAACGAGATGATTTCCGATATTCACGCGTCATTGTCCGGAAACAGGGAGAAGCTTTCCCTTGTTTACGAACCGAATGTGGCGGAAGGGGAAATGCTGGGGAAGCTTACGGAAAACAGAGAGAGGGACAAGTATCTCAAGTCCACCGCCTGCGGACCTCACAAGGATGATTTTTCTTTTCTCTGTGAGGTATCCGGCAGCTATGAGGGAAAGATCGATTTAAGGAGATTCGGCTCCCAGGGTCAACAGAGGACCTGCGCCCTTTCTCTCAAACTCTCGGAAATCCGCCTGGTCTCGCAGATGATAGGAGAAGAGCCGGTCCTTATGCTCGACGATGTCCTGTCGGAGCTTGACAGCGCGAGGCAGCA
>JAEEGL010630260.1_pt1 | contig 14232 bp, 9 predicted proteins | sample 9134231 | NCBI WGS metagenome assembly JAEEGL01 (sample SAMN16246548, study PRJNA631951) | gut metagenome | biome: gut microbiome; feature: rumen; material: fiber-attached | host: Bos | place: Iran: Karaj | collected 2018-10 | reverse complement strand
TCATCTTCCGAAAAGCCAGTTTGGTCGGCAAAGAAGGGATTGACAAACCCCTGCTCGCGGTAAAGCGCATAGGGGAGCGTGAACTTACGGCCCATCGTACGGTTGTCGCCGCTCTGATTCTTCGACTCTGCTTCGGTAGCAACGGCCATGCGGGTAATGGCGTGTTCGGACGAAAGCACCGGATCGACGGAACGGGCGAAGGTCATCTGAACCGGACCGCGAACTTGTCCGGCGTTGTATTCCTTAAGGGACATGACGGCGCCGAAGGTGCGGACGTCAAAGAAGTTCTGGCACATCCAAGCTTTCGCCTCTGAGGCGTGTTCTGGTTTGTTTTCCAGCTTCAGCGCTTCATAGGCCTTCTTCTGCTGGTTGGTCAAAACGGCCTTTTCAGCGACATAGATGTCGTAGCCGGGTTTCCCCTGTTGGGCGAGACCGATATAGTTGCGGACCTTGCGCTTGAGGCACACGTCAGTGACGAGGCCATTGTTCGTCTCGGCGTCGACGCGCGGTAGGTTGCCGGCGTCGGGATCGCCGTTGGGGTTGCCGTCCTGCACGTCGAAGAGGAGGACGAATTCGTAGCGGTTCTGAAGTGACATGGTTGAGTCCTTTCGTTGTCCTGTGGGTTAGTTGTTGTCGGCGGAAGGTTCCGCCTCGGTTTTCTTGGTGAAGAAGGCGCGCATCTGCTGGTAGTAGCCTAGCGCGAAAAGGCCGCGGTCTTCCAGCGAAAGCTGGCTTGGAAAACCCTTGGTTGAATCGATGTCGTCAAGGATTTCGCCGACCAGCTTATCGCGTACTACGGCGAGGCCTGGCTTATCGGAGGACAGTTTCTTGATCCATTTCCGGAACATGTCCAACATCGTCGGGAAGACGATGCGTGGCGTCGAGGAAGCGGAACTGTAGAACTTGTCGCCGACTCCGGCATTGACGCCTCCAGACGCGTCGTTCTGGGTCATCTCCAGAGCCGCAAACAGGCGACCGAGGAGATAGGCGGGATTCTTGTTTTCTGTATTGAGGGACATGGTGAGTCCTTTCTGGTTGGTGTTACGGGTTAGAAAAGCCTTGATGACTGACGCCTGACAGTAGGAAACCTTGCCGCCGACTTTGTATTTGTCATGCGTGACATTGACGCGGTTGAGAGTAAGTTGGAACCAGGATTCCGGATATGGAAGCCCCTCCAAGACGGATCGGAGAAGTGATCCCGGCAACAAGGGAGGAATCTCTTTGGCCTCTCGAACCGTTTGCTTGAGCAACAGCCAAAGCGGAATATGGTCCGGTTCGTTCGAAAAAGTCTTTTGGATCGCCAGGTCCTGCGCGTGGCGACGAAGACGCTGGATGAAATCGCCAAGCGAACTTTCGTGCCAAAAGCGGACGACGATGCGGGCCGCGTTTGGTTCGATGCCGAGCATGTAGAACGGCGTCGAGGTATCGTCCCCCAGTTTGGTCAGATCGGGATCGCCTGCCTGCGAAACGATGAACCAAAACGCTTCTATCTTTTGCGCCAACGCGGGATCAATCGCTTGTTCATCCGTTTTGTCGGGAGGATTCCAAACCCACGAAAGCAGATTTTCCGTCTGCGTTTTCTTCGCGGTCCAAAAGACAACTGTGGTGTCGGCGAGCTTGAAGTGATAGCGCGAATCCGCAATCAGCAGATTCAGGGCGTTATGGGCCTTGAAAGCGGCCGTTTCTGAAAGCGGCGCATTGAAGGTTTGTTCCTTTCCGTAGGATTCGTAGGCGGGAGCGTTGAACGAAGCTATGGCGCCTCCACCGACCGAGGTTCCTGCGAGTTTTACCTTTGTCTCTATGGTAGAAACAAGTGGAACGTCGGACTCTCCGGTGATGAGGCACATGCCGCGCGGCGCTTTCAGATCCGTTTCGAGCATTTCGCGCAGCGCGGCTTCCATAACAGCTGGCGATTCGTAGACATATCCGGGTTTGCCCTGAATAGCAAACGTGCCGAAATTGTCACCAAACCGTTCAATCTTCTCTCGAATGTCATCGGGAACATCATCCGGATTCCACGAATCCAGGAAAGTGACAACTGCGTCAAGGCCGGGATCATGGAGGTTGTTCGCATCGCAAAAATGCCGATGTCTTTCCCGAAAAGACGGGAACAGGGCGCGGCGGGCCTTCTCTTTGTCCTTGTCGTTCTTTTTCGCTTTGTCGGGATAGCATCCGAAGATGTAGGCCGTGCTGTCCCAAAGGAGCCGTGGGGTTGGCGCAGATCCCGAAGGATGTGCGCCGCCTGGTACGATGAGGTCCCGTGTCTCAGAAACGACCTTCTCTTTTCCTCCTTTTTTTGTCGGAGGAAGGACTTTCTGGATTTTGGCGTCCTGTATGTCGAAAAGCTTTCCGTCCGGCGTGAGGACAACGATGAACGACATCTTCTGCTTGCTGGTCCCAAGCCGAGGAAGAGCGCCTTCGAATTCGGGGTCACGCTCCAACCGCCCATATAGTTCGTAAAGTCTTGCGAGAATCATGACACGACCTCCTTTCCGTCAAGATCGGGAACAACGATGACACCGTCCTTTGCGACGGCGTGGAAGAACCGGGCCTCTGCCGTGAGCTTGCGTCCTTTGTTCGACTCGATGATCTTGCCCTTCTTGTCTTCGCGGTAGATGAAATCGTGAAACATCCAGCCGAAGTCCTTATTGCGCTGGTCGCTCGGAAGCGAGCAAGTCGGAAGCGGATCGCCATCGGCAACCAGCGCGAAGTGGGCGGGAAACTCGCGGCATCCGAGATATGGCTGGTGGAAGGCCTGGCCGGACGCGGCGCGGCGGTTGAACATGGAGATGTGCTTTGCCGCGCAGACCTCCTCCGGCATTTCGGGGCCTCCAGCTTCCAAGGTCCGCTCAACGACGTCGAAGTGCGCCTCGATGACGTAGCCGACATCGCGAAGAACTAGGGAGGCCCGTTGCTGCCGATCGTCCTCGGGGCAAAGACCAATCACCGCCTTTTCAAAGCCGTTCATGATGGCGGCGGAGGGGGTCACGGCCTTTGAGGCGACCTCGTTTCGCCGAACGGACAAGAACGCAATCGGCTTAAGGATGCGGATGCGGTCCACGACCCAGCGAATTTGGGGCTTCCAATATATTGCCGTGAGGACGTTCCGGGCAGCCGAGGGCGTCATGATCTCGTAGGAGACACGCTCGACCTTCATTTCAGGGCGAGTGAAAAGCGCATACTCGCCCCAGACGTGGAGTCTTACACCTTTTGACATGATGTTCCTTTCCTTTGGGTTAATCTGGCTAAACCATCAGCAAATCGCACGCGGCTTGTCCGCGAATTCCAAAGTTCTTGTCGTAGTATTGGCAAGCATTATCCAATACCCACCAGGTATCATGGACAAGTGTGGCAATGAGATTGCCGTTTTCATCCCGTGGTTCGGGCCCGTGTAAACTGACGGCGTAGCGCTGGAGTTTGCGGACGATTCGCCGCTGATCTCCGATGGCGTAGGTTTCACGAAGTTCCTTGCACAAACGGCTTCCCTCCTCGCCATACGGAACGAAGATCGAAATGGACGGCTCCGAGATCAGGCGGAACTGTTCCCCGAGCGTTCGGAACTTGTAGACGAGGAAATCGTCATGTTCGGATGGCATGGAAGGGGGGATGAGGTTGGTCAAAACGGAGAGCCGGTCAAGACCTTGCGGGCCGTCACCGTAAAAGCGATAGAGGAGTTCGAAGTACCTTGTGACAAGCTCGGGAGCGAGGAGATCGTCTGCGAATTCCGGAAGAGAGATTACTTCGGTTCCCTTCGCCGCGGCCGCCGCAAGGAAACCAGGTGGCGAATGGTTCTCTGCCGATACGAAGAAAAACATTTTTCCTGGTTCGGAAAGTCTTCCCTCCCGATTGCAACGACCGGCCGCCTGCGCGAGGGAGTCCGCGCCGGCCATCTCACGGAACACGCAAGGGAAGTCGATATCGACGCCGGCCTCTATAAGTTGGGTGGAAACAAGAAGGCATGGTTTCCCGAAATGAAGCAAGCCTTTGACAATTTCCAGTATTTCCGCCCTGTGCTTCGGACACATCTGGGCGCTCAAATGGAAAACAGGCCGTTCGGGGAAGCGGACACATGCGGCTTCGAAGAGTTCGCGTGCATGGCGACGGGTGTTGACTATCACCAAGGCGGACGAATGGGGCGCAACATGCTCCAGCAATTCCGTATCAGCAATCTTTCCAGGAATTCGTTCCGCCGTCACGCGCCGAAGCCGTTCGTGCAAGTGTCGCTCAAGGGGAATGATCTCACGACAACCATTGGGGCCACCGGTCAATCCTCCCTTGGCCAATTGCCCTGCCAGTACGGCCGGCTGGGTTGCCGTACATAGGACGACGCTCGTCCCATAGTGGCTGATAAGTTCGTCCAAGGAACGAAGACACGGCCGGAGAAGGTCGATTGGGAGTGATTGTGCTTCATCCAAAATGATGACCGAACGGGCAAGGTTGTGCAGTTTGCGGCAAGCAGATGCCCTGTTGGCGTGAAGTGACTCGAAGAACTGAACGCTCGTGGTGACGACAATTGGCGCATCCCAGTTCTCCGCCAAAAGTCTCATCCTCGTATCGCCGGAGTCATAATCGACATTGCCGTGGTGCTCCAGAACGGCATCGTCGCCGAAGACATCGCGAAACACTTTCGCGTTTTGCTCAATGATGCTCGTGTATGGGATGACATAGATAACGCGGTCGAATCGGTGATCATGCTCGATGGCGTGGCGGAGAGCGAACGCCATTGAAGAAAGGGTTTTCCCTCCTCCCGTTGGAACCGTGAGCGTGAATAATCCCGGCGGAAGGCATGCGGCTGCGATGCAATCCGCGCGTACCTCTTCACGGATGCCGTTGACGGGAGAACTAAATAAGCCAGCGGCTGTTGCTTTTCCTGCAAGACGATCTAAGTAGTCGTCCAGTCTCCCTTGCAAGGAAACGAGGTCTTGGCCAGCGACACTTTCACGTTCCTTGGAACGATTGCCATCCATGAAGCGTTCTGTTTCCAAAAAGTCCGCGTCGACGAGGCACGAGAACAGCATCCGCGTCAAGAATGCGAGAGAATATCCATCGCCGGACGAAAGGAATGGGAGAATCTCCTGCCTTATTGCGGAAAGGTCGCATTCAAACAAATCAGTGGGTAGTTCCTGGCGAGCCTTCGGCTCCCAGTCCTGTAAAGCCTTACGCAGACGGTTTTCCAATGAAGACGAGCCGATGCCGTCTGGAATTCCACCATGGTGTCCGGCTGCGGCATAGGCCAGAAGCAGTCCAAGCCCTGGAATTGCCTTCGCCAAAAATTGTGCTCCTGCCGACGAATGATCCGGTCCGCGCTTTTGAAGAGCATTTCTGTCAGGTTCATCTTCCTCTGAGCAATCCCCTGCCGCAGACCAGAGGTAGTCTTGAACATTCAAGATGGCTTTCCCAAAATCATGCGATCCTCCAACAAATCCCGCCAGAATTCCACAGCCGAAACGGATTCCAAATTCCCTTGCACGCAATTGTACGGCAGTTGCATGCTCCGACAAAAGTTCGGTGCGAGTAGGATCGCCAGGATCAACATGCGCAATAAGAGGTCGGCCATTCATTTGTTGGCCTGATGTCCATTCTGGCGTTAAACCGTGTTGCTCGTTGTTGCTCATTGTCACTACTGCTTTTGCAAGGTTGACGATACTCTTTGTTCTGAAAAGGGTAGGGGCAATCCACACCTCGTTTCAATAACAACTTATGTTTCAATTCACATTAATAGCACAATGAACTTGCCGGGAAGATGGCTATTAAAGACGGCTCCTATTATAGCGAATATCACTTCTGATGTCAAATAAATTTTCATAAGTTGTTATTGAAAATCGAGCTAGTCCTCAAAACCTTGGTCTTCACTAAGTTCCCGCCTCAATCGGATTCTGCCAATTGTTACGCATAAGATGATACATCTTTTCACATTGTGTTCAGGTCAATTGGGAATTGACATTTTCATGCATCGGGTCATGTTGATCGTCCAATCAAGTTGGAAACATCATTGTAGCATAGGCCTAGATTGTTGAGGCGGTTAGGGTTGCATCCGAGTGAAATGAGCGTGTCGACATAGGCCGAGACATCCTCTTTGGCAAGGCGGTGACAGTTGTGGAGAAGATACCAGATGGGCGTGTTGCCAAATGGGTCGATGGCGCTTGCCGCAGTGCCGGGTGCCGCCTTTTCGACGGCGATGGCCAGTTCACGCGCACCGGCCAGATCGCCGAGGGTCGAGGCGTGGAAGAGCAACTGCGCCGGTGTCAGGCAGCCTTTCATCGTCCCGTAATGCTCCGCGACGATGTAGGCGAGACAGCGTATTTGCCCAGCGTCCATCAGCGCTAGCGCGGAGGGGACGGTATCCACAGAGAGACCGGCGAGATCCGCCATGAGCTTGAAGTACGCAGGGTTGGAGTCATCGGCCAGCGAGACGAGTCTGCGGGGCTTCTCCCTGCGCGATTTGAAGCCAGGCGAGTATGCGAATGCGTCGAATGACGCGGCAACGATTTCATGCCCCGCGAATTTGTTTTTGACATACGCACGGCGCACAAAGGCACTGTCGCAAAAGGCTGCCTGAAGACGAGGATTGACAGCCATGGGGTAGTCTGGAGACGTACTGAATGCATCTCCCCGCGATGGACGTGAGAGTCCCATTATGGAGTCGGGAAAGGTTGCATCGCGCCCGAGGAGGCATCCCTTGAATTGAACCTTTTTTGCCTTAAGGATGCCCAAGCGGGAATATGGCTTGAACGCGTTGAAGAACGCGGCCTTCGCACTTCTCGCCAAGGAATCGGAAAGCATGAGGCAGGCGAAGAGTTCCCGCGTCATGCAGCGAGTGCGTTTTGGCGCATCGGAGACTGTTTCGAGGCATATTGGAGCAGTTGCCTCGTCGAGAAATACCGCGGTCGGAAAACCGAAGGGTGAGAAGATGACATGCTTTGCGACAGATTGTCCGTCAGGGGATCGCCCACGAAGGAACTCGCGCATCAGTTCAAAGGTCTTTTCCATTTCGGCCAGACGCACGGAGGACATCCGCACAACGGCGGAGTATCCGGGGTTGAGATGTCCATGGCAGGCTTTCAGGGCCGAGCGCGTCCGCCGTGACATTTCCAGCAGTCGGCGGGGGGTGAGGAGCTCGAAGAGGCGAAGAATTCTCGCCAGTGTTGCGGGCAGATACTCGTCGGCTGCGGCCAGATGGCGCTCAATTTCTGCAGTCTGGGCCTTTTCCGCCAGAAGGCAGTCTATCGCCGCGGCCTCGCGCGAAGCATCGGCAGCCCGCTCTTCGCAGTCGTATTCCAGCAGATTCGTTCCGACCTCCCTGGCCTGATACTTGTTTCGCCTTCCCATGAGGAAACTATCGATTGCCAAGCCCATTGCTTACTCCTCCCCCTTGAAGAATGCCACGTCGCCCCAGGGAGCCGGGATCCTCCCATCGCGTGTCAGCAGCCAGAGAACAGGATACGGTGGTGGGGCCGAAGGCGCTTCGCCGTATCCGTCCGTGAGGTATACGAGGATCGATGGGGGTCTTGCGAATTCCGCGGAGACATGGTCGAAGACCGGAAGGAAGGACGTGCCACCACCGCCAACAAGGTCATATTCCGAAGGGATGGCTGGCATGTCGGAGTCGAAGACATCGACTTTCCGCACTTGGTCATCGCACTGCATAACGCATATTTCGTAGTCTCCGAAAGTCCGCAGAAGCCCTTCGAGTTCGCCGAAGAACTGCGGGACGTCGGGAATGGTGCTGCCGCTGGTGTCGATGGCGACAGCGGCTTGGAGCCGCTCATGGCGCGTACTTTGAAGATAGCCCCCTCTATGCACATGGCGGCGGTTGGGCGGCAGCCAGCGGCGGGAACCGCCGAAAGCCGAGGTGACGAATGCGGCAAGGCGTTCACGCCAATCGAGTTCGCCTTTTACGAGATGGTTGACGATTCGTTCGAGATGCTTTGGAAGCGCCCCCCTGATTCGCCCGATTCTTGCAGCGGCGGAGAGGGCGGATTGCCGGATTGAATCGGCGCTTCGCCCCAGGACGAGCGGGACGTAGTCCGGGTCGAAGCCGATTTCGCCCCACGGGTCACTCGGCGGCGGTATTTCTTCCTGTGCAAGTGTATCCCCAATGACGGAGGCCCCACTTGGATTGACATCCCCGCATTCGTGCTTATCGATCAAGTCGCCGCCGATTACCTCGGCGCGCCCGCTTGCCGGCGCCGAAAGAAGCTTTTCGTAGATTTCCTCGGCAGAAAGGTCGTGCAAACTGGCATCGGGCATAAGCGCGTCCGTGGGGACATTAAAACCTTCTTTTGCGAGAAGGGCATTTGTCTCCATGTCGATTGCGACATTGAACAGCCGCATGTCGCGGTTTTGCCTTCTGAACAAATGGAGGAGGATGCAGTGCCATGTCTCGTGAGCAAGAATGAAGCGCCTGATTTCCGGCCTGCCGTTCCAGTAGGCGATGTCATAGTATATCTTCCGGCCGTCAGTCGAGGCGGTGCGAAGGCGGATGTCGCGGACCGGCACGAGTTCAAGCCCCATCATCACGGAGGCCGTGAACGGATAGTCCATGAGGATCCGCTGCCGGTACAAGGCCATTTCGGCCGCCATTTCCGCCTTGGCGTCTGCGAGCGTCGCCGGAGCCTGCCTTGTCTTGTCCGGCTTCATGGAAGATTCCCCTTGAGGCGCTTTTGCATGGCACCGCCGAATTTCGCGGTCCACCTGCCGTATGCAGGGTGTGCGAATATCCTGGAGGCGCGAGAGCCAAGTTCGCCTCTTGCATCGGATATGACATCCATCATCAGCATGGTCGAGAAGTCTGGCGGCAGTTCCATGGCGATTCGGAAGAACCCGCTTATCCGGGCCGCTTCCCCGTCCTGGCCGGATCCACGCCAGAGGAGATAGGCCACGGCCGAGCAGAGCGCGAACCTTCCTTCCGCGCTTTCAGGAATCCTGATGCGCGCGGCTGGATCGTCGAGCATGGCGCGTACATCGTCGAAATGTGTGTTGGCGGAATGAAACGCCATGAATTCGAGACCCGCTTTCTCACCTACGAGCCCGTAGACGGCCGTGCGCAGCAAGGCCTCGTCGTCGCCGAGGAGTTCGACCATGCGCCCGACGCGCTCCCAGGCGCGCGGCGAAGGCCATCCGCGCTCAAGGTTCTCGCCAGACTGTCTGAAGAGGCAGACAGGCCTGAATCGAATGAAGCCGATGACCGAGGGATGCACGCCCGAAGCCATCGCCCATGAAACCCAGCACTCGGCATCCTCGGCGAGTTCCACATGCATGAAGCGATTGGCGAGGGCGCTTGACATCGTTGTGGCGACGGCGCGGTCCGACACTTTGTTCCCCGCCGCGCAAATGTACCAGCCGTCCGGCACTTTGTAGAGATCGCCCAGCCGCCTGTCGAGTATGAATTCATAGGCGGCGACCTGAAGCGAACGGTCGGCGGCCGTGATCTCATCGAATAGGATTATCCCCTTCGACCTCGGATCGCGCGGCCACTCGCTGGACACCACCCATTTGACGCCGTTCTCGTCTGGCACTGGGAGACCGCGGATGTCGACGGGCTCCCGCTGGGCGAGCCTGACGTCGATGAAGCCGATGCCGCGTTTTGCCGCGGCCTCCTTGAAAATCGCCGATTTGCCAATACCCGGCGATCCCCAGACCATGAGAGGCGGGAGGGACGCCGCCAGATGCGGTTCTCCGTCCAGCGCGTCTAGCATCCCGTCAAGAAGACTGGCCAACTTTTGCGAGTCGATTCTGTTGTGCAGATCAAGAGTTGCCTTTGCCGAGTCCATGTTGATTCTGTCTCCTCATAGTTTAAGAACTGAGTAGAGGCCTCCCTTGGGGGAATCCGATACCGCGTCAACCATCGCCCAGCCGGAGACCATTACCCGGTCATGCAAGGCGAAGTTCAACGTGTGGCGGTGAAACACGGGCGTTGCAACAGGTATGTTGTCGAAGGCGACACTTGTCATTGCCCCGGGAAGACCAAGCCCGTCCATTTCAAAAACCGATGTCGCACCTATGACGACTCCCGAATCGTTGAAGCGTCCCGGGACGCAGGTCATGGCGTGCGTGGCGACGTCATTGCCGGAACACTTGTCCATCCCGTCGGCAAAGATGGAGAGACAGGTCTTGTATAGTTGCGCGGATTCAAACCAGAAACGCTCGCTGGCGAAGAGGGGGTAAACGGCGCTTATGCGACCTCCGGTGACGAACCCGAACGATCCGTATGCGCACGTTTCATCAAACCAAGGGTTCCAGTACATCGCCTCGGTGTAGCATTTGAAATCCATGAGTGAGAAAAGTGGAATCTGCGGGAAAAGAAGGCAGGACACACCAGCGGACGGATGCATCACCTTGATGGCCATGAACCCTAATTTCGCAAGGTGATTGTCGACACCAAGGATTTCGACGTTGCCGTTCTCGATTCCGAACATAGGCTGGCGCATTTCGCGGCCCGCCCCGTCGTATGGCGTCCCCCAGTCACGGGAAAAGGCGTAGGCGTCGGCGCTTTCCTTTGGGAAAAGGGGACGCCCATCCTCGTCGCATCCCAGCCAATTCCAGAGTTCGTCATGGGACATCCCCCTTTCAGGGCGGCACTCGACAATTCCGACTCCCCTGCGTCCGTCCCGGGACGGAATCGGGTGCGGAAAACTATTGAGCATGTCCGACACGGAACGGCCTGTGAATGTCTTGAGCAATTCAATGTCGAGAAGTCTCCCCCTGGCGTCCGGATTCGGATTGGCGACCCGTTTCGAAATCGCGCGGAAGATTTCACCGAATCTGCAACCGGCGTTTTGTTCCCGCATTTGCCTGCCGGTTAGTGCCAGTGAATTGAACTCGTCGTCGCCAAGCTCATCAAATGACGGATCCCGTGGCAGACTCTTCGCGTAGTCAGTCAACTCCAGAAAAGTGTTAAAGCCCTGCGGCGATGCTATGTTTCTGCTGTTGCGAAGCCAGTCTAGGCAGCATTGGCGGACATCCCCGCGCGTTATGGTCCCTTTCCCAAGACCGTTTACTCCGCTCGACGGGTCTCCCAGCCGAAGACACTCGTTTAGCGCGAAAAGCGCGAGGTCGTAATTGCCGGTCCTGGAGGAGAACTCCCATACGAAATGCCAGTCGGCGCGCCACGGGATTTCTTCCCGCGAGGAAAATCCCCGGTAGGCACACCAAAGCAAAGCTTCACATGCCTCGGTAAAACCGCATTCAGCCGCCATGCGGGCGAGACTCAGAAACAACTCGCGGCTCCTGAACAAGGACACAAACTCACATCCTTGGGGATCGTACTCGAAAAACGCCTTGGCAAATGGAGCAAGAAGCCTGTTCAGCGCGGCGTTGCGGCGATGCCCTTTTCGCGCCTCGTTCCAAGCAATTGCCGTGAAAACCGCAAACCTCTTTTCGATAGGGTCGTCGAGTTTGAACTGGATCGAATAGGAGTTGGTTTGGAAGAAAAAGTCCTCCTTGATCCCAAGGGGTTTTCGTACGATTGATTCGTCAATTCCTGGAAGATCGACGACTTCACATCCGCTTAGTTCCATGATTTCGCCCGTGGCAGGTTCAATGCGCCAAGCCCATATCCACCTCGCCAGGACAAGACGTCTCATTGTCGGGTCGGTACGCATCGCGTGGAGTCTTCTTCCCTTTGCGTAGGCGAATCTTCCGCCAGGGCCGACGACATCATTGTCGAGCGTTTCGCTGACGGCCATTGCGTATGTCATGTCCCCCTTGGCTTCGTAGCGCAGCCAGCATGAATCTTCAGACCGTACCTCCCGTGTGTTCTCAACATCATTGGTGCCAGGCCCCATGCCCGGCGTATAAAAATCTGTTGAATTCCGCCAGCCAGCCCTTACAAGAGCGTTGGCGTCGATAAGCGCGCCCGCAATCTTGAAATTCACCCTCAATAGAGGCGCTACGTCATGGCGTGGGACGGGTATCCAGCCAAGAATCGTTTCCGGCATACCGCAACAGGCTTTCGCGTTCACTTCCTTTTCACTCCACTCTTTCGAAAACAGACATAAGAATGATACTCCTTGTGCACCCTCTTTAAGGTCAATTGGCAATTGACATTTTCAAGCAGGAGAACTTGGTCTTTTGATACAATGGTGAGGAAGGATTGGAATGGCAATATGTGGCTGAAAGATTGGATTGACGGATTGTCCGTGGATTTGCCGCCCCGCGCCGATGCCGAAAGCATTTCCGCGGCAGAAACGGCATTACTGGAAATCGTAGGGAAAATAGTGCCTCCAAAGCCGGTGCAAGACAATGGCGCGCGCTTCAGGAGGAGTTCGCGCACCACAGAATATGAATATCCAGAGGTGCGCTTTAGCCGTGGCGACTATGTGGCTGAAAGCAGTGACAACAGTTATTTGCCAAAGGCGCGCTTTACCGCCGACGACACCGCTCCCCAGGCGATTTCAAAACAGATTTCCGCCAAGCCAAAATGCGAGAAGTCATTCGCCCAGGAGCTTGTCGCATTCGTAAGGACAAAGTGCAACGGCATAGCCCCCATGGCCTACAAGCGCGCGGGAGTCAGCCGGCAGGCCTATTCGCGCATTATCTCCTCGACATATTCGCGTGTCGACAAGACCACCGCCATGCGTCTTTGCATTGGACTACAACTCAATTTCGACGAATCAACAGTTTTTTTGAAGGCGGCGGGCTACGCCTTTTCCGACTCCCTGCCTTTGGACGCAATCTTCGCTTACTGCATCAAGAACCGTTTCTGGAACATCTTCGACGTCAATCGCCTGATTGCGTCTTCCGGCCAGCAACCGCTGGATGTCGTCCTCTGACATGTGTCAGTTACTCCACGCTTGTGTGCAGGAGGAAAATGTCATGCTTTCATCTTGCCCAAAGACTGCGTCCGCATCGCCTCGGCGAAGGCGGCGAGGCGGTTCCAGACCTTGAAGTCGAGTTCGGCGCGGTCGTGGATGCACTCGGTCCAGGCGCAGCATTCACCGCCGAGGACTTTGCCGGCGCAGGCCGGTGGCACGAATGAAAGCGGGTCGAAGGCGCGGAGGCGCGCGGACGGCAGAACCATGCCGGACTTCATCACCCAGGCGCGGTAGCGGTATGGGTCGCCAGGGAGTCCCTCCGGAATCGAGAGGTATGTGTCATGCAGGGGCGACAGGATGATGTCGTGTCCCTTTTGCGCGGCGGCGGCCGCGTCCGCGGCAATGTCGCCGTGCCAGAGCTGGATGACCGTCGAGGACGGCAGGTCGCCGCCTGTGAGGATTTCGCTCCAGCCGACGGCGCGTCGGCCGCGGCGCGCGAGATGCGCGACGAGGCGGCACGTCACCCAGCCCTGCAGCGCGGATTCGTCAGCCAGGCCTTCCGCGCGGATACGCGCCTGGCACAGGGGGCAGGCCTTCCAATGCGTCCGCGGGCATTCGTCGCCCCCGATGTGGATGAATTCAGACGGGAAGAGGTCGCAGACGGCGTCGAGGATGCGCTCGCAGAAGGCGAGCGCCGCGTCGTTGCCGGCGCAGAGGACGTCCTCGCACACGCCGTAGGCGCACCAGGGCGTGCTCGGGGGCGTCGCGCCGACACATGTGAACTCCGGATGCGCCGCGAGCAGCGCGCGCGTGTGGCCGGGGAGGTCGACTTCCGGAACGACGCGGATGGCGCGCGCCGAGGCGTAGTCGACAACCTCCCGCACGTCGTCGGGCGTGTAGAAGAAGGGGCCGTAGGGCGTGCCGTCCGAGGAGGTGTCCTCCCCGGGAAGCGGCGAGGAGGGTCGCACGGAGCCGCAGCGCGCAAGCTCGGGCATGCCGGGCAGGTCGAGGCGCCATCCCTGGTCCTCCGTGAGGTGCCAGTGGAAGGTGTCGAAGCCGAGTTCGGCCAGGCGGTCGAGATAGGCCAGAACCGTCTCCTTGCCGAAGAAGTGGCGGCCCTCGTCAAGCATGAACCCCGTCCAGCGGAACGGGGTTCTGCTCTCGTCGGCCTTGCGCGCGTCGGGGGTGTGCGTCGAGGCGTCCATGGCGAATCTGGCTTTCCCTACAGGCAGGAGGCGGCGAGCTCCTCGAGCGTGACGGCCTTGAGACCGGCCTTGCCGAGGGCGCGCTTGACGTAGGCGGAGGCGACGACGAGGAGGTCGGTCTTCGGGTTGTCCGCGCGGGCGGCGACGTACTCGGCGAGCGAGGAGACAAGTTCGGGGTGGAGCTTGTCGAGCACCACGGCGCCCTCGCCGCAGCAGTAGCTCTCCTCGTCGTTCGTGCCGAAGGGCTTCGTCTCGGCCTTGAGCGCCTTGAG
>JAEEGL010107395.1_pt1 | contig 14232 bp, 12 predicted proteins | sample 9134231 | NCBI WGS metagenome assembly JAEEGL01 (sample SAMN16246548, study PRJNA631951) | gut metagenome | biome: gut microbiome; feature: rumen; material: fiber-attached | host: Bos | place: Iran: Karaj | collected 2018-10 | reverse complement strand
AAGTGGCGAGTTAGAAGTTAGGAGTTACAAGTTAGAAGTTAGGAGTTACAAGCGTCCTCCTATACCGCAACTGTTGCGGTTACCAATTTTCAATCTTCATTTTCAATCTTCAATATAAATGGAACAGACACTGATCATTTACAATACACTGACACGTAGAAAAGAAGCATTCAAACCACTCAATGCCCCTCTGGTGGGTATGTATGTCTGTGGTCCCACCGTCTATGGCGACCCACACTTAGGACATACACGTCCTGCCATCACTTTCGACATTGTATTCCGCTATCTCAAGCACTTAGGATACAAGGTGCGCTATGTGCGCAACATCACCGATGTGGGACATTTAGAGCACGATGCCGATGAGGGTGACGACAAGATAGCCAAAAAGGCCCGCCTCGAACAGCTCGAGCCTATGGAGGTGGCACAATACTACACCAACCGCTACCACAAGGCGATGGAAGACCTCAACGTGCTGCCACCCAGCATTGAGCCTCACGCCACAGGCCACATCATCGAGCAACAACAATTAGTGCGCGAAATCATGGACAACGGTTTTGCCTACGAAAGCAATGGCAGCGTATATTTCGACGTTGAGAAATACAACGAGCAACATCACTATGGCATCCTTTCAGGTCGCAACCTCCAGGATGTGCGTGATGCCAGCCGTGAACTCGATGGCGTGGGCGAGAAACGCCATCAAGCCGATTTCGCCCTGTGGAAGAAAGCCCAGCCGGAGCATATCATGCGCTGGCCCAGCGAGTGGAGCGACGGTTTCCCTGGATGGCACTGCGAATGTACAGCCATGGGTCGCAAATATCTCGGCAATCATTTTGACATCCACGGTGGTGGCATGGACCTGATTTTCCCACATCATGAGTGTGAGATTGCTCAGGCCGTGGCCAGTCAGGGCGACCAGATGGTGCACTATTGGATGCACAACAATATGATTACTATCAACGGTCAGAAGATGGGCAAGAGCTTGGGCAACTTCATCACACTCGAACAATTCTTCACAGGCAATCACCCCATGCTCGAACAGCCATACTCACCCATGACCATTCGTTTCTTTATCCTCTCGGCACACTATCGTGGTACAGTGGACTTCTCCAACGAAGCCCTCAAGGCCAGCGAGAAAGGATTGGAGCGACTGCTCAACGGTATTGCCGACCTGCAGCGAGTACCCGTGTCGAAGACTTCCGACGAAGCCACCCACAAAGTTGCAACAGCCTTACGCCAGAAGTGTTACGATGCCATGAACGACGATTTCCAGACGCCTGTGGTCATCAGCCATCTGTTTGAGGCATGCCGCCAAGTAAATATCCTGCTCGACCACAAAGGCACTATCAGTCAGACAGACCTCGATGAATTAGCAGCCGTGATGCGTCTCTTCGCTTTCGACCTCTTAGGTCTGCGGGCAGAGCAAGGTAAGTCCAACAATGCACGCGAAGAAGCTTATGGCAAAGTTGTAGATATGGTGCTCGACCTACGCGCCAAGGCCAAGGCCGCCAAGGACTGGGCTACCAGCGACCAGATACGCGATGCCCTCAGTGCCGCTGGTTTTGAGGTTAAGGACACCAAGGATGGTGTCACCTGGAAACTCAACAGATAAGAGTATAGACAACAACACATCATCATCATGAAAGATCGTACAGCCAAATGTCCGAAATGCGGGAAGGAAATCTTCCGGTATGCACAGATATGCCCGTATTGCAAAAGCGAGACTAAATTTGTCTCCATCGATGACGAGCAATCACAATCTCGCGTGGAAGAAGAGATGAAGATTACCTCGGAGGAAGAATCTGCATCCTCTGAGGAAAAGAATTTGCCAGCGGCCAAAGATCAAGAGAATGCCACCGAGTCACTTGAAAAGAAAGGCAAAAAGAAGCACGAGGGACGTATGAAAAAGTACGTGGACCATCTCAAGGAAGACGCTGAGAAGGTACACGAGAAATACGACGAGAAAATCGGCCGTCGCTACTCCAAATCGACCATATTGATTTCCACTGTCATCATTCTGCTTTCCCTCACGGTATTAGGACTGTACATTGCTGTTCAAATGATGCAACATGAGACATTCGGACAGAGCACAACCATTGACCGGGAAATGAAACTGAGAATCGACAGTGTGGAAAACAGTGTATTGAAAGACTCAAAAATTCTTGCTAAGTTCCCCGATCGCAAGCGCCACTGTCTGCTTTACCTCCAAAACAATGAATTGCATTATTTCAATGGTGCCACAAAGGTAGATAGCACCCTTAACCTGCCAGAACTCAACTCGCAGGCTGTGGTAGATAGCGAAGGTGGTATCCTCGACGCATATCTGAGCACTAACGAGCAATATCTTGTGATGATTGTGTCGCGCAAGCCGGGAAATACGGAGTGCGGTCTCTATCGCTTGAACATCGAATCCCGTCAGTTGGATGTCATCGACCAAGGTCAGGTAATACGCGAGAAAGATGGCTTCAAGGTGACCAGCGGCCGCCGTACTGCCATCTACGACTCCACCGGCGATAAAATCAGCGGTATGACGGGCAAGGAGATGGATGATTTCGAGGCGAAATTGGCTGCAGAAGCTGCTGCTAAGGCTGAGAAAGAAAAAGCAGATAAGAAGAGCGAAGAAAAGAAGGAAGAACCCAAGACTGAGAAGGAACCTGAACGGGAAAAAGCCACTGAGAAAGTGTCGAAAGACGCCAGTGTCGTAACCAAGCCTGTGGAACCCGTTGTCCCAGAAAAGATTGACATTAAAATCAAATGATGAAGCGTTATCTTAGTACGCTGGCATATTTATTAGGCATCCATTTGCTCGGACTGGTATTCCTTTCTGTTTTCAGACTGGTACAGTTTTTTGCATTGCATGGTATGCTGCAACCCGATGGCGATGCATCACAACTCACCGCTTTCGTCAAGGGTGTATGGTTCGACAATGTCATCGCCTGCTATCTCATGGTGGTGCCTTTGGTGGTGCTGCTATTGGCAGCAAGCATCGGCTATTGCCACCGATACTTGCGCAGGGGTGCTGCCATCTGGTTTTGTGTACTATACGGTCTGGTTTTAGCCATATCTGCTGCCAATATCCCCTATTTTGCCTATTTCTTTAAAAATCTCGATGCCTCCATCTTTGGGTGGTTTGGCTATGTAGGCACCACCACAGGGATGTTGTTGGGCGAAAAATCCTACTGGCTGTATATCCTGCTTTTCATCCTCGCGATTGTCGCCTTCGTATGGCTTGTCAGAAAAATGCGCCGACGTGCCGACAGACGTATCGGAGAGGCATTTGTCCGACAAGATTGGAAGACTATGGCAGCCTGTCTATGTATCACCGTGTTGATGACTGGGCTTTGTATCTTTGGCATCCGTGGCCGCACAGGATACAATCCCATCAAAATCAGTCAGGCATACTACTGCAACGACCCCTTCCTCAATCAATTAGGCATCAATCCTGCATTCAATCTTTTTACAAGTACACTCGACGGTATGCGTAAGGAGAATGCCGAACTGCATCTGATGCCCTACAACGAGGCGGTAAGCTACACACGCAATGCCCTAAGCATCACCGGGCTGGCCGACAGCACAGCCATTCTACATCGTCATGTCAGTGCTATGGGTGAAACCATCCGCCCCAACGTGGTCATCATCCTCATGGAGTCGATGTCGGCCAATTTCTTGCAGACATTCGGACAAGAGGATGTTCTCACCCCTACCCTCGACAGCCTCTACCAGCATTCCTTGGCATTCACCCGTTTCTATTCTGCCGGCATCCACACCAACCACGGTCTCACCGCCACGCTTTACTCTTTCCCGGCCATGATGATGCGCAACCTGATGAAAGGCACGGTGACTCCTCACCGCAGCGGACTACCCACAGTGCTAAAGGAGCAAGGATACCACAACCTTTTCTTCATGACTCATGAGTCGCAATACGATAACATGAATGCCTTTTTCCGTACCAATGGTTACGACGAAGTATTTGCCCAAGAGGACTATCCGTCCAACGAAGTGGTCAACAGCTTCGGGGTGCCCGACAAATTTCTTTTTAACTATGCTTTGACCACCATCAATCGTACGGCAACCACTCAGCAACCATTCATGGCCACTATCTTGACCATCAGCAACCATCCTCCTTACATCATCCCTGATGGTTTCAAAGCACGAACAAACGACCCAGAGACTCAAATAGTGGAATATGCCGACCGCTGCATCGGTGACTTTCTGGCACAAGCCCGTCGCCAATCATGGTACGACAATACCATTTTCGTAATCTTAGCCGACCATGGAAAACTGGTTGGACAAATGGACTCCGAGCTGCCACAATCCTACAACCACATCCCCTGCCTCATCTTTGGCAAGGGTGTGGAGCCAAACCTCTACGATGGTTTAGGTACACAGATAGACCTCATGCCCACACTGCTTGGCATAATGAACATGAGTTATGACTACGATGGTTTTGGTGTGGATTTACTTCGTGAGCAGCGCGACAGAGTGTTTTACACTTCCGACACGCATGTGGTGGCCCGCGACAGTGCAAATGTCTATCTTTACAGTCCGAAAATGGAAAAGGATTTCTGCTATGACCTAAGTACAAATGGTCAACTGCATCCCACAACATTCAACAATCATTTCCAACTACTCCGCCAATATGTCTTCGCCATGGAGCAGACAGCAGAGTTTATCAATAGACATGGGAAATATTGATAATTGAAGGGTAGTTAAAGGGTAGTTAAAGAGTAGTTAAAGGGTAGTTAAAGGGTAGTTAAAGGGTAGTTAAAGGGACAATACTATTGAGGATTGAGGATTGAAAATTGTTTTTTTTCGATATGTCGTTATATCGATATGTCGTTATATCGATATATCGTTATGTCAACACACTCCTAACTTCTAACTCCTAACTCCTAACTCCTAAAGCCTTACATGCCCCTGTTCTAAGTCGAGGAGGAAGCGCTTGGCATCCAGCCCTCCGCCATATCCTGTAAGTTTTTTATCGCTTCCCACCACTCGGTGGCAAGGCAAAAGAATGCTTATGGGATTGGCACCATTGGCATTTGCAACAGCACGAGCAGAATGGGGCATACCTAAGCGGCGCGCCTGCTCACCATACGAAATCGTGCGCCCATAATGGATGTTGGACAATGAACTCCATACCATCCGCTGGAAGTCTGTGCCTACCAATTTATAGGGCACGCTGAAAGAGCGGCGCTGGCGTGAGAAATATTCTTTCAGCTGCTTTTGTGCCAGAGCGATGACAGGTGAGGTGCCATCCACAATCTCCGTTTTCAAGGTCTTTTCCAATCGCCGTAACGTCGAATCGACCTTTTTGCCTACAGCCCAGTCGCACATGTACAATTTTCCCTTGTATGAGCAGAGTATTAACTGTCCACACGGGCTGTCGTATGTTCCGCGGATAATCTTCTCTTCCATAGGCGGATTCCTTTTGTGGGTATTTTGTTTAGGTTAACGTGGCGAAGCTTCAAAGCCACTACATTTGTTGGCGAAGATAGTAAATTTTTCGGAAAACACAAAATTTCAGCGCATTATTCTTTTTATTGGGCAAAAATTCACCGTTTTTGGCCGAAAATGACTACATTTGCAGAGGTAACCGACAAACCGTCAAACAATAACTGCTAAAACAAACCACTCGATGAAAAAAATCCTCGTTTCTCTCGTCTTGCTATGGATATCAGTGTTTGCCATGGCACAATACATCCCCTATCGTGAGCATGTCAATCTCGCAGGTGAATGGGGCGTATGGCTCAGCCCTTCGTCTATTAATGAAGCCGTCAGCGCCACCAAAATGCCACAGAGCATCCATCTGCCAGGCACTACCGACACCAATGGCCTTGGACATGCACCACAGTCCACCGATGAGACCACGCACCTCACACGCCTCCATTCCTTTGTAGGCACCGCCGTCTATTCTCGCGACGTAAAGATTCCCGACAGTTGGAAAGACAAAACCATCACCATCACCCTGGAACGCACCAAACCCACAGAGTTTTTTGTCGATGGTGTAAGTGTAGGCAAGAGCGACGATATCACTACAGCACAAGTATATGACCTCAGTCAATGGCTCACTCCTGGCACGCACCATATCGCCATAGTGGTGGACAATGGTGAGAGTGTACCGCCTCAGCTGCTGAGCAACTCCCACGCCTATACCGAAGATACACAGACCAACTGGAACGGTATCATCGGCAACATGTTTATAGAAGCAGTCTCACCCATACATTTCTCCAACATTCAAGTGGCACCCGACGCACAAAAGCGAGAGGTGACCATACGTATGTCGATTGTCGGCACCCCAAAAGCACACACCCATATTCTTGTGGAAGCAACACCAAAGAAATGGAACGGCAAGATACACACAAACGACCTATGGACCGTAGAAGGTAAGCAAGACTATACGGTTACCATTCCTTTGGGCGACGAAGCCCAATTCTGGGATGAGCACCATCCCGACATGTATGACTTAACCGCTACAATCGAAGGACACGATGAGCTGTATCGTGTTTTCGGGCTTGTCGATTTCCGTGTCGACGATCATCATTTCGTGGTGAATGGCCGAGAGACATTCCTTCGTGGCAAGCACGATGCCTGTGTGTTCCCTCTCATCGCCCATGTGCCTATGGACCGCCAGTCATGGCTCGACTATTTAGGCAAATGTCGCAGTTACGGCATCAACCATGTGCGCTTCCATTCCTGGTGTCCACCTGAGGCTGCCTTCGAGGCTGCCGATGAATTGGGCATATACCTTCAGCCAGAGTTACCTTTCTGGGGCGATTTCAACCCCGACGACACAAGATTGATGACCTTTCTGCACAAAGAGGGAGAGCATATTTTCAGTGCCTACGGCCACCATCCCTCGTTTGTAATGTTTGCTTTAGGCAACGAATTATGGGGGTCGATAGAAAAGATGGGGGAATTTGTAGATGACTTCCGCCAGCTGGCTCCCCATAAGCTTTTCACATTCGGTTCAAACTATTACTTGGGTTATCAAGGTGTAAAGCCTGGCATGGACTATTTCACCACCTGCCGTGTGGGTGGAGAAGCATGGGGAGCATTCGACACCCATACTCGTGGTTCCTTCGCCTTCGCCGACACCTATGACGGAGGCATCATCAACCACACACACCCAGGCACATTGGTGAATTTCGAGGGTGCCTGCGCCAAGTCGTCCGTACCCGTCATCAGTCACGAGACGGCACAATTCCAAACCTACCCTGATTTCGACGAGATACGCAAATACACCGGGGTGCTCTATCCTTACAACATGCAAGTGTTCTACAAACGACTGGTACAGGCGGGCTTAGCATCACAGGCAAAGGACTTCCATCGCGCCTCGGGACTGTGGAGTCTACAACTCTACAAGGCCGATGTAGAAATGGACATGCGCACACCAAACATGGCTGGATTCCAACTGCTCGACCTGCAAGACTATCCCGGACAGGGCAGTGCCTACGTAGGAGTTTTAGACGCACTGATGGATGAGAAGACGTTTATGAAAGAAAATAAAGGTTCTCAAGTGTGGCGGTCGTTCTGCAACCAAGTGGTGCCACTGCTCGAGACCGAACGTTTCTGCTATGCTTCGAACGAAACTCTGAAAGGTCATATAAAACTTTTCAACTATGGTTCGGGCGAGGAAGAGACAAAATTCCTGGACGGGAAACTGGAATGGGTGCTTGCGGAAGAAAACGAGGAGATTATCTGGCACGGTATCATGGACATACCTGAAGACTGTCACGGCCTGGTGGATGTGGGCGACATTGCTATAGATTTAAGTGATATAGACAGCCCCATGCGATTGAACCTCTCACTCCATGCCTATATCAACGCCTCGAAAGGTGAATTCTCCAACAGCTACCCCATCTGGGTCTATCCTGCCGGCGACAATATCGAACAGCTGAAGAAAGACATCATCGTCACCCATCAATTGGATGCCACTGTGGCACGTCGCCTGAACCGTGGTGCTAATGTGTTGTGGATGCCCGACACCACCGAATACAAAGACCATGTGGTGGGAGGGCTTTTCCAGACCGACTATTGGAACTACCGCATGTTTAAGACTATCAGCGAGAACAACCACCGCCCCGTTTCACCTGGCACCTTGGGCATCCTCACCGACCCCAAGCATCCGCTATTGGCCGACTTCCCCACAGAATTCCATTCCAACTGGCAATGGTTCCCCGTGGTAAAAGCCAGTAGTCCCATGATTCTCGATAATCTTCCACAAGACTATCTGCCCATCGTGCAGGTAATCGACAATATCGAGCGCAACCACAAATTAGGTTTGGTGTTTGAATTTGCCGTAGGCAAAGGCAAGTTGTTGGTTTGCATGAGCGACCTGGAACGTGCCTCGGAATACGTCGAAGGGCGACAGTTCTACCTCAGTCTGCTTCACTACATGCACTCGCCACAATTCAATCCACAATATCGTCTGAAAAATTGTGCAGAGTTGTCCGCCCTCCTCCACAAACCCATCGTGGAACGCAAATTGGAAGAGCTGAACAACATATCACCTTATTAATATTAAATTATATGAAAAGATTACATTATTTTGGTTTGCTTCCACTTATGGCATGTCTCACTATGGCCATCATGATGGGAGGATGTAAGAAAATGAAGTTGCAACATGAAATTGACAGAGTGAATGCCAAATGCCCCATCGATGTCGGAATGGCGGGTAGAATCTACAAGGTGTGGCTCGATGACAACACAGTGGTGTTCGAAGCGCAACTCAATGCCGACTTAATGAATGTGGAGAAGTTGAAAAATAATCCAAATGTGATGAAAGAGGCATCTCTACTCAATGTCGTTGATGAGAACCAGTCTGCTGAACAGATGATTGCCGAAAAAGTCGATTTGAAATATATACTCACCGACTCGGTAAGTCAGGAGAAGCTCGAATTGCTCATCACCAGCGATGAACTCGCCAAAGCCTATCATGAAAAGAAAAACGATGAGAAAAAATTCACCTTTAGAAGAATCGACAACCAGATTGCAGTCACTCAACTTCAATTGCCTATGGCAGTCGATGAGGCCACAATGCTCATTGACTTCTTTCGCGAGGGCGACAATGCGGTATATTTGTATGAGCTGAACAGTGACATGGTGACACTCAATACGTTAGACGAGTCGTTGCCCATGATAAAAGACAATGTCAGCCATTTGTTAGCCGGTAATGACCCCTCTGTCAGTTCAATGGTCAATCTGCTCATCAAGGCCAATATGGGACTCACCTACCGCTACCGCCTTGGCAAGACAGACAAAGAGTTCTCCTTCATTCCACAAGATCTGAAGACATTGAGGAATAAGTAGATCACCATATTAATATACTTTCACCCAGAAAACTCATGCCGATCAACAGGAATACCCTTCTCAGATACAAGACCATAGACAGGATGCTCAGGAATGGCCGACGTGCCACCCTCGAGGAACTGATTTATGCGTGCAACGACGCACTCTATGAGCACAATGGATATGGAGAAGTGAGCAAACGAACTGTACAACACGACATCGAAGAAATGCGCTACTCACGCGAATTAGGTTACTATGCTCCTATCAAGGTGGTTGACCGTAAATACTACCATTATACCGACTACGACTACAGCATTACCGATGTGCCACTCTCTGACACCGACATGCGTCAACTCACCGAGGCTGTGGAACTGCTCAAACAGATGAGCTCATTCCAGGGATTCGATGACGTAGAGGATGTGGTGAACCGTCTCGAAGACCATGTGGCCTCAATGCGGTATCATGTGGAACCGGTCATCCTGTTGGAAGGCAACGAACGGCTGCGTGGACTGAAACACATCACTCCACTCCACGATGCCATCATCGACAAAAAGCCTGTCACCATCGTCTATAAGTCGTTCCAATGGAAAGAGCCACAAAGATTTCTCTTCTCACCTTATATACTAAAAGAGTTCCGCAACAGATGGTTCGTCTTTGGTAGAAGACACGACTCCCCCGAACCAATATTGCTCAACTTAGCGCTCGACCGCATTGAGGATATTGCCGACGCACCCAAAAAGGAACGCTACATCAAGAACAAGTCTTTCCACCCACAGCAGTACTTTAATGACATCATCGGGGTGACACGGATGGCTGAAGACAAAGTGGAGCATATCGTATTTAAAGTGCCCGCCAAAGAAGTGCCATACGTCACCACAAAACCCCTCCACCAGAGCCAAAAGGAAATCAACCGCTTGGAAGACGGTAGCACACTGTTCAGTATTGACGTCATCCTTAACTTCGAACTTGAGCGCGACATCCTCGGCTACGGCGAAAACATCACCATCATCTCACCCGAAACCCTGGCCGACAAAATTCATAAAAGACTCAAAAGCGCCCTTAACAAATACGAAAATGAAGAGGGAGATTAAAATCCATACTGGATAAAACGCGACGAAGAAAACTCATTGTGGATTTCCGTTGGTAGATGATACCACTCCAACTTTTTCTGCAACCACTTCGCCCATTTCACGTCATTGTGATTGTAGGAGATAAATACGTAGTTTCGCTTTGTCGTTTCCATGATGAGATGATTTTGTTAGTTGCCAGACTTCTTAGTTTTACGATTCAAGAAAACAGCATAGAGCAGGCAAACGGCAGCTGTAAATGCTAAATAAGCATAACAATAAGGTAAGGGTATCTCTGGTGGAGTAGTATCCATTCCAGAAAGAGCAATTATCAAAGTTGGATAGCAAGAACCTAATAGAAGTAGAAGTGGGAAAATGATAATTATGGGACGAAAGCCGGCATCACGCAACCTGCGGATAGCGACAGCCAACGTAGGAAACAAACAGAAAAGAAGGAACAGACCTAAGATAACAAGAACAGGAAGGATAATTGAACTAAGCCAATTGAGTGGATTGGAAACCGTATCCGGACCCGCACTATAACGAATGAAGACAAGCAATGCAACCACTCCGAACAATATCCCTGAGACAACTGCGACAAACAATGCCCAATTCCAGAACTCACTTCGCGTAGCTTTCCCACCAAAACTACCGTACTTGCTAATGCAAGTCTTAACATGTACCCAGAATGTTTTCATCGTTCCACTTGTTTCTATACCTATTACTATAACTATTACGTTGCTCTCTTATTGTCTTTCACATACCTAAAAAACGCCTATTTTTAGGCGTTTTTTTTGCTGATTTGACGAAATGATAAGATTATTTCACGAAATGATAAGCGAGAAGAGGACTTTTGCTCCTACCTTTGCATCGTCAAAACATCGATGATATGCCCAATGCCAAATACCAAAACTCTGCAATGGAATATGCCTTATGGTATCAGGAGCACCTGCTCTTGATGGAAAGTTTTTTGGGGAAGAAAATTGAGGCAAAAATCGAAACAATCATCGACAGAAAATTCAATGAATACATCGAAAATGTAAAAAACGAGAAATATTCAAACAAAAACCCTTAATTAAATTATTTAAAAAAGTATTATTAACAATTATGAAAAAGACTATTTTCAGTTTCGCCATCGCAGCTGTAGCTGCTGTAGCTATGGTATCATGTGGTAATAAAACAGACAAAGCTGCTGCCGGTGAGGCAACCGCTGAAGGCGAACAAGCTACAGAGCAGGTGGCAGAGCAGGAGGATGCAAACACGCTGAGCACAGATGCTTTCAGCATGAGCACTCCCGAGGATTTTGAAATCAATGGCAAACCTGAGTATTTGCAGAAGAACCACGAAATCAGCTTCCGCACCAAGGCAGGTGTTGTGCCCACCTATGAAATCAAAATCAATCATGATTCCAACATCACCTTCGACACTCGTCAAGCTGACATCGCCAAGCTGAACGCTATCGACCCCATCAAAGTAGGCGACGTGACCTTCCAGGGCGGTTGGCAGCCAGATGGCAAAAGCATTGTTCTTTATGCTGACCTTGGCGACAAAGGTACTGCAAGAGTATTCATGCCCAAGCCAAGCGGCGTAAATGCTCCTGACGATGCTGCTGTCATCGCTAAGCTGACTGAGCTTCTTTCTGCTCTCAAATTCAAATAAAGACAATCTAAAATTCTTCATTTTCACCTGCCCAGCAACGGTATTGGAATACTGTTGCTGGGTTTCTTCTGTTTTTATCTACGGAATTAAAGGACTAAGACACCTAGTGTCTATAGCATTTAAAGCACGAAAATTCATTTTTCCTTTTAAAAAGCAAGAAAAAGGATGATTTCAGACCAACTTGTCAAAAAAGATAATATCTTTGCATCGACTAAAAGACAAAAAGATTATGAAGAAATCGTACATCCTCTTTCTGTTGGTTTTGCTTACATTTAATGGTGTTTTTGCACAACAACCAGCCGATTTCAACAAGATGTCAAATCATCTTGCATCGCTCTACAACAGACACCAAACAGGTCGAAATCATCAGGCTCCACAATCCTCCAACACATCTGTCAGCGTACTGATGACACTCACCAATGGCGATATGCAGCAATTAGCCAAGCAGTATGGGTTGGAAGTCATCGATAGTATCGGCCGCATCTACATTGTCGATGTGGCTTATGGCACGTTGGGAGTTCTCTCTAAGGACCTCCGCGTGGAGCGTATAGAGGCAGAACCGATGGTGCGACAGGCGATGGATGTGACACCCGGGCAGGTGAATGCCACAGCCGTCTATAGTGGTGAGTCATTGCCACAGGCATTTACTGGTGAGGGTGTCGTCGCTGGCATTTTTGACAACGGCTACGATTTCACTCATCCTGCTTTCCTCGATGACAATGGACAATTGAGGGCCCGCTACTACTACGACTTCTGTTGGCAGAATGAAGACGGAACAAAGGGGCATGCCATGACCACCACCGAGGAAATAGCCGCCTACGGAGGAACGCATCATCCCAACGCCAGTTTTCATGGCACCCATGTCATGGGAATCATGGCAGGGCATGACGTCAATGGCAAATATCCTGGGATGGCTCCCAATGCTGATATCTACGCGGTGCATTTCAATTCGTATCCAGAGGATTTCGAAGCCCCCGACGAGCAGACTTCAGCTAACTGTGTGTTGGGCTTTAAATACATCTTTGATCAGGCTGAAAAAGAAGGTAAACCCTGTGTGGTGAACTTTAGCAATGGTGAGAGTTATACGTTAAGCGACCAACGCCAACTGGAAAGTGAGGCTTTGCTCTCGATGATAGGTCCCGGACGCATCATCGTGGTCTGTGCAGGCAACGATGGCAACAGAACCTCCTATTTAGAGAAACCCACAGGAGAGATACACGCTGGAGCTGGTATGGTAAATGGCGTGGGTGGTGGTGACATTATTGATATGGACATTATCACCCCGGGTAATCAGAACGTACGCCTCGATTTCCTTGGCCTGAGGCTTGCGGGTCTTACTATTGATAAAACCATAAGCTTCAGAACCGACAGCGTGTTGGAGCTCTCGGGTGATACTTGTTCGCTCTCCACCACCTCCATATTGGGCGATATCAGCGTGAAAGTGTGGAAAAGTGACTTTGTGGATGAGCGCGGAGACGTTTTTCATGTGCATGGTCAGCTACCCTCTCCTATCTACATGGTGCTCTGTGGCGCTCTCTTCTTACTTACCAGCGATTCTCCGGCATGGGTCTATTCTGATATAAAATACTGTCCATTCATCAATCTCACAGGAGTTGATGCCTATTGCTTTGCACAACCAGGTCATTCCATCTGGTGGCCAGGTACGCTCCCTGGACTCATCACCGTGGGTGCCACTGGCTACAAGTCGTCGTTCCGGAATATCGATGGTAATATGAATACCGACATGGATGAGTTTGCCCCAAAGGAAATAGGAGATATTGCTCTCTTCTCCTCAAAAGGGCCAACCTATGAGGAACAGATAAAACCCGATGTGACGGCTCCGGGAATGAGTATCAATGCAGCCTTCAACAGTTATGTGGAAATCACCGACCGACTGCGCAAAGAACTCACCGACAAAGTCTATTACAATGGCAAGACATACTACTACACAGCACAAAGTGGCACTTCGATGGCTACGCCGGTGGTGGCTGGAGCCATCGCTCTCTGGCTACAGGCCAATCCCGAACTGACAACGGAACAGATCAAGGATGTCTTCGCACACACTTGTACCCATCCAGAGCAGGATATGGACTATCCTAACAACACCTATGGCTATGGACAGATTGATGTTTACAAAGGTCTGCTCTACATTCTTGGCCTGCCTAATTCCATTCCTGAATTGTCGCAGCAGCAACCTGCCAAGGCACATTTCTCTCTT
>JAEEGL015321644.1_pt1 | contig 14233 bp, 12 predicted proteins | sample 9134231 | NCBI WGS metagenome assembly JAEEGL01 (sample SAMN16246548, study PRJNA631951) | gut metagenome | biome: gut microbiome; feature: rumen; material: fiber-attached | host: Bos | place: Iran: Karaj | collected 2018-10 | reverse complement strand
TTGCTAGGTTTATAAAAGTCGGCAAGCACAGCTTGCCTCTGAGCCATTTTTTCGATAATCCTAAAACGACCCTTTCGGCTCGTTTTTTAACGGATTTTCGATTATAGGCTTATAAATAACGCCACCACCAACAATCACGCCATCTTTATAAATTACGGCAGACTGACCTGGTGCCACAGCTCTCTGTGGTTCTGCAAAAGTGATTTTCCAAGGCTGGCCACGATATTTAGCAGCTTCCTCTTCATCACAAATATATTTTTCAATGTGAGCCGCTGCAGGTCTGCTCGCAAGTCTGATTTTTACCATTGCATCAAAACCTTCTGTTGGTTCGATATCTCCCGGCCATACAAAATCATCTGCAATTAAACCATTTGAATTTAATGCTTCATTTGGAGCAAGTACAATCACATTATTCTTTGCATCAATCGAATGAACATAAACCGGATAATTTACAGCAACACCAAGACCACGTCTCTGCCCTACTGTGTAATGTTCTATACCACGATGCTTTCCAAGAACATGACCATCAAGATCAATAATATCACCAGGGACAGAAGGCTTGTCGGCAAACAGAACATCAAAATATTCTTCACCTATAAAATCCTGGCTTTCTTCACGATTGGCCGCTTCTAATCCTGCTTCATGTGCAAGTTCAAAAACCTCGCTTTTTTTCATTACAGCCAGTGGAAAACGAACCTTTTCCAGAGTTTCTGATGGAACACGATATAAGAAATAAGTCTGATCTTTAGAAACATCCTCTGCACCAGCTACCATACAAGGACGTTTATCCGAACCGAAAAGTCCTGTTTCCGGGCGAACAATTTTTGCATAATGTCCGGTACAGAAATAATCATATTTAATTCCAAGATTTTCGATGCCCTTCAAAAGTGCACCAAACTTAATCATCATATTACAGCGGATACATGGATTAGGCGTACGACCGCTTCTATATTCAGACTTAAAATATTCAAGGATTTCTTTTTTATAAGTTTCTTTTACATCAATAACATGATACTCAATTCCATGAGCTTCACAGAAACGTTTACATTCTTCTATGTTTTCTTCTTCTCCAGGACCAAAACAAGCTTCGCGGGTTTTAGTTCCTGTATGTATTTCAGGCAAACTTCCGTCCCAAAGAGACATTGTTGCACCTATAACCTTACAACCCTTTTGTAAAAGAAGCAGTGCTGTCAAGGTTGAGTCAACTCCACCAGACATTCCAACTACAACTGTATCTCCGGCTTTTGGCATATCCTGCATTTCGTAATTCATATGCCTACTATAGCACAAGGTTGAAAGTTAGAAAAGTAACCTGATAAAAGGATTGTCAAACAGCGTTTTTGTCCGACGTATAAAACGCTGTTTTGACAATCCAAACAGGTGTCTTTAATTAGTTATTTGGTACAAACTTAATTTGTGTTACCTCAATGTATTTAACATCCGCAGTAGAATTCTGAACTGCAATAGCTTTTGCCTGTGTTGAACCAAGGTTTGTTGTATCAATATTCTCCCAGTTCTGCTTACCAAGATTATACTGAGTCTTGATTGTATGAGGACCCCATTCTCCTGTAGCATCATCTAGAACCAGGAATTGTCCCAATCCATAGGCAGCAGGAATTTCAGTATTATCTGCAGCATAGAATTTTGCAGTAATTTCAAGCTTTGAATACTGAGTCAAATCTACAGTTCTTCCAAAATCAATTACGAATCCACTATATGCTGATGCAAATGCTGTAGTATTTTTTGTTGTTTTACCTGTAAGATCAACTATGCCATCCCATTCTTGAGGTGTGGATCCATGATTACAACCTACAAAAGCTAAAGAAGCGATAAGTGCGATTGCACTCAAAAGAATTTTTAATTTTTTCATTTTTTAATCCTCCTAAATGAAACTTACTTTATGCTTAATTATATTTTCCACTTAAAAAAAATTTCCACACAAATTTTAGTTTATATAACAAGATAAGTATTACACCCTAAAGTAAAACGTTTTACAAAAAAATCATGCTACGAGAAATCTCTTAGCAATTTTTCATTTTTTTTATTTTTAAATATCTTTTTTAGAATTTCTCTGTTAAAATATTAATGATTGAATTTAATTAAAGAGGGATAAATATATGGGTATGAGACTTGTTACACGTTCAGATTTTGATGGACTGGCTTGCGGTGCCTTATTGCTGGAAGCTGGAATTATTGATCACTGGAAGTTTGCACATCCAAAAGATTTGCAGGACGGACTTGTTCCAATCGATAGTAATGACTGCCTTGCTAATGTTCCATTTGTAGAAGGCTGTGGTCTCTGGTTTGACCATCACTCAAGTGAATTCGAACGAGATCAGCTTGAAGGAAAATATAAGGGAGAAAGCCGAATTACTCCTTCTTGTGCACGTATTATTTATGAATACTATGGTGGTAAAGAAAAATTCCCTAATTTTGATGATATTATGATTGCTGTTGATAAGGTTGACTCAGGAAACCTTACAATTGATGAAATTCAAAATCCAAAAGGCTGGATTCTTGTAGGATTTTTGATGGACCCACGTACTGGTCTTGGACGCTGGCGTGAATTCACAGTTTCTAACTATCAGCTGATGGAAAAACTGATGGTTGCCTGCCGCGATAAATCAACAGACGAAATTCTTGCAATGCCAGATGTACAAGAACGCATTGAAGTTTACAATGAACAGACAGAAAAATTCAAAGAAATGGTAAAAGCTCATACAACTGTAGACGGAAACCTTATTATTTCTGATTTGCGAGGCGTAGACCCAATCTATACTGGAAACCGCTTTATGATTTACAGTATGTATCCGGAACAGAATATTTCTGCATGGATTGTAAGCGGACGCGGTGGCCAGGGTTGTTCTGCAGCTGTAGGTTACAGTATTTTGAACAAAACAAGCAAAGTAAACGTTGGAAGCCTTATGCTTAAATACGGTGGCGGCGGACACGAGAAGGTTGGTACCTGCCAGTTCACAAATGAAAACATGGCAACAGACCTTCCAAAGATGCTTGAAGAATTGAAGGGTTTGGCAAACGCCTAATTATTTGATAAAATACATCTACTCTTAAATACCGGTGGTTGAGTGCGAAACGTATCGAAACCACCGGTATTCATTTACTCAAGGTTTTTATGAAAAACAAAGTATTTTTAGAAGGAATGCGCGATGGTGTGCCAATTGGATTAGGTTACTTTGCTGTAGCCTTTTCGCTTGGAATTGTGGCAAGAAATGCCGGGCTCACACCAATTCAGGGATTTATAGCCAGCTTTTTCTGTGTAGCCTCTGCCGGCGAATATGCACTTTTTACATCAATTCAGGCATCTGCTGCCTTCTTAGAAATTGCTTTAATTACACTTGTAGTAAATGCACGCTATCTTCTTATGAGCACTGCTCTTACACAGCGTTTTGATCCCAAAACCCCATTAATTCACAGATTTTTAATAGGATTTGGTGTTACAGACGAGATTTTTGGAATTACTATTGCACGTCCGGGATATATCAATCCTATTTACAACTATGGTGCTTTTCTGGTTGCAATTCCATTATGGAGCATCGGTACCTCGCTTGGAATCATTGCAGGTAACTTTTTACCCGCCAGAGTCGTTAGCGCGCTCTCTGTGGCCCTCTACGGTATGTTCCTGGCCATTATTGTGCCTCCAGCTAAAAAGAACCTTGTAATAATGATTTCTGTGCTTATAAGCTTTGCAGCAAGCTATGCGTTCTCTGTATTACCTGTTGTAAAAGAACTTTCGGGTGGCACAAGAACAATCATTCTTACAATTGTGATTTCATCGATTTTAGCAATTGTTAAGCCGATTCCGGAGGAAACAAATTAAATGAACTTATATATTTATCTTTCAATATTCACAGCTTTTTTTGTCTCATACCTGATTCGTGTTCTCCCGCTCACATTGATTCGTAAACCGATCAAAAACCGCTTTATCAGATCCTTTTTATACTATGTGCCTTATATTACTCTTGCCGTAATGACATTCCCTGCCATTGTAGAAGCAACACAGTCTCCAATTGCAGGCATTATTGCACTTGTGATTGGCATAATTCTTTCATACTTTGGTGCCGGCCTTTTCCCAGTTGCCTGTGCCTGCTGTGCGGTAGTTTTCGTTGCAGAATTCTTTTTAATATAACCGGTGATTGAATGCTCTAGTGCCATGCACTTGAGTGTATCAAAATCACCAGTTATAATTCGTCTATGTTTGATTACTTATTCTTTGACTTAGACGGAACACTCACAGACCCTGCCCTTGGAATTACTAATTCATTTATATATGCCCTTAAGTATTTTGATTTAGAAATACCTTCTTACGAAACCCTTTGTACATTTATTGGACCACCACTCCCAGAAACATTTAAAACACAATTTGGATTTACAGAAGAAAAAGCCTCCGAAGGCGTTAAAAAATACCGCGAATACTTTGCAACAAAAGGTCTTCTTGAAAATTCCGTTTACCCTGGCATTCCAGAATTACTTGCCTCCCTCAAAAAGGCCGGTAAAAAGCTTGTAGTAGCCACTTCTAAACCGGAAGAATATTCTGTTCGCATTATCGAGCATTTTGGCCTTTCTCAGTATTTTGAGAACGTTTGCAGCAGCAAAATGGACGAAACACGCAGTAAAAAAGATGAAGTTATAGCCTATGCAATTGAGCGAAATAACATTAAAGATAAATCAAAAATCCTGATGATTGGAGACCGCAAACACGACATTCTGGGCGCAAAAAAAGTCGGCCTGAAATCCTGCGGCGTTCTTTTTGGCTATGGAAGCCTCGAAGAACTAAAAACCGCCGGTGCCGACTTTATTGCTGAAAATGTTTCACAGCTTACAGATATTTGTTTACACTAAAAATTAATATACACGGAAGCAATAAGACTCTGTACCTGTTCCTAAGCGTGCCGCATATCCATCAAACATGCAGTCAATATCCTGTGCTTCTGTAATTGCCCAGTTTTTAAGGCTTACAGTAACAAGTCTGTCATGGTTCTTAATCTTTATATTTACATCATCACGATATTCCCAGCCATCATCTGCAATAATAATTTCATCAGGCTTTCTTGCAATGATTTTTCTAGGTCCATAAAAATGAGTTGCTGCAGCAGATGCAGGCGGCATTACAGACATTTCAACCAATTGAGATACGTAATCCATTGCGCCTGTGCTTTGATCTACCACCTGGCTTTCAGGAATTTCTCTAGTTTCTTTATACCAGCCAAGAACTTTTGAACCATCTGCACTGGTTTTTATAGTATTATTGGAAAGATTAATTCTAACAATTCCACCATTACTGTGATAGAAAATTTTATAATCTGATGAATTAGATGCATCTCCTCTAACACTTCCTAACAAACTATACAAAACATATAGTTCACCGTTAATTATTTGAGCATCTGAAATATAATAGTCTGATTTATAATCGCCTTGTTTAGCATGAATCGGACTGTCATATAAATCTGGTATAAGAAGTGTTGGAGTTATATCTATTTTATCTATTTCATTATTATCGAAATTAAGTGCTCCTCCCTCAAGTGTAAATGATGTTACATACACTTTGTTTTTTTTGGCATATTGATCTCCGCCTTCTTTAAAACTGAAAACAAAATACACTTTGTTTCCTGAAGCAGCAATTTTTGCACCGAATTCATCTTCTGCTGACGGACTATAATCTAATCCACCTACATTCAATGTCCAATCATCTTTTGTAACAACAGGTTCCGTTATAGCTTCAGTTCTGTTCCAGTTTGTAATATCAAAACCCAGTAAAAATAAATTTGAATATCCCTCTGAATACAAAAGATAAATATATTCATGTTTTGTTCCAGAACTATCATCATAAGTCCATGCAATATTATAAAATAATAAAGAGTCTTGTCCTGTTAAATACTCTATAACAGGAGTTTCCACTTTTTCATATTTCGAATAATAGCCTTTATCTGTTAATTCTGTCTTAAAAATGATTATTTTTTGCCCTGTTATTTCAACTCCCGCATCATCAAATACATCTTCATACACAACATTGAACAAAGAATTTTTGTCATCTAAACACCAGACATAACTATCTGATATATATAAAGGATCCGATACTTCTGTATTTACATCTATTCCATCAAAAATCTGAAGTCCTGAATTATATTGACTGACATATTGCTCTGCTATAAAACCAGAATTATCATTAACATTGCTATCATCTATACCTTTTCTATTCCACAATACATATGGAGTTTTATATTGATTTTCTTCAAAATTTTGCAGATTTCCAAAGTTCAGAATAAAGTTTCCGTCTGCCATATATGCTCCATTTCCAGTCCATTTATTAGTTTCCAGATTTGGATATACAGAAATTATTTCCGTGCAGGAATAGATTTTTGTAGTTTCATTTTCATAAAAATCAAGAGTAGCCTCATATGCCCCTGGAACAACTTCTGATTTTGCCAATATAGCAGAACCTTCGGCAAACTCTGTAGTTATTTCCTGAATTTCCCCTTCAGAATCTTTTAATTTACAAATTAAAGTAGAAACTCTCATTGTAGAATCTTTAATCAAAAGTGAAATGGAACCATTGCCTTCATTAAAGGAAAGCGGAACATCTATCATTGTATCTTCAGTAACTTCAATAGATTTAGTACCGGTTATAACACTAACTCCTTTTGCATTCTTTCCATCAATTGTAAATACCCAGGTACCTTTTCCAATTCTTAAAGAATAAGAAAGACCTTCTACAATCGCTTCTATTGTTTTTGTATCGTTTTTAGCTGTTACGCTCCAGCTTAAACTATCAGATATAGAAGTTGTTGCAGAACGGTTTATAATATCTGTTGAAATAAGTCCATAAATATTACAGGTTTCTTTATCTGATTCTTTGATTGAATTTAACTGATTATTAAAGACTCCCTGGCAGGAAGTTATAAAAATCATAAATATAAGAATTGTAAATACAATAGTTTTATTTTTCATATTCCACTCCATTTTAATTTTACTCAGCTCTAAAATGATATTTACTTGAATCATCATACATACGATAACTACCTGCATATTCACTTTGTTCATCTTCTTGAGTAAATCCTGAACTACTTATAGCATTAATAGTTGAACTTCCATCTGGATCATCTGGATTTCGTAAATATATACAATACTTATTCCAATCACTATAATTTGCAGTTTTCCAAGTACCCGGTAAACGATACACATAAGCAGATTTAAATGTTTGTCCCCCAATAACCTTTAATTCACTCCCTTCTTCCAGCGTTAGTCTAAGTGTTGCAGCTGTATAAAAAGCTTGATTGCCTATGATTTTTACAGACTTTGGAATTGTTATTTCTTCAAGTTTATCAGCCGACATAAAAGCAGCAATACCTATTTCAATCAAACTACTTCCTTCCGCAAAGTTTACAGATGTAAGTTTTTTACAACTAGCAAATGCAGATATACCAATACTTGTTACTGCAGCCGGAATTGTTATTGAAGTTAATGAATTACAACCCTGGAAAGTATCATCATAGATAATGTCTATAGCTTCCGGAATGGTAAATTCTGTAAGTGAACGACAATTTTGGAATGCGCCTTTTTTGATTTCTGTAATTGTTTCTGGAATTTCAATATCTGAAAGTCTGGTGCAGCCAGAAAAACATTCTTCATCAATTGTTGTAACGCCCTCTGGAATTATTATTTCTGTAAGTTTTTCACAATAAGAAAAAGCTTTTCTTCCTATAAGCGTAACTGAATCTGGAATATTTATTTGCTGTAATTCATAACATTTAGTAAATGCCTCACCCCCAATTGTTGTTACTGTCGAAGGAAGATTTATCGAAAAAAGATTATTACAATTTTTAAAGCACTCATCTGAAATTATTTCTACCCCTTCAGGAATTGTTATTTCTGAGAGTTTTATACAATCGATAAAAGCTGCATAACCTAATTCAGATATTGTAGACGGCAACGATACACTAATAAGTTCGCTGCATCCCATAAAACAAGTTTCAGGTATTATGCTAACTCCTTCTGGAATTTCTATCTTTGTAATTCCTACACAATTCAAAAAGGCATTACTTCCAATTATCTCTAATGTATCTGGTAATTTTACATCTTTAAGATAAATGTTTTTTGAATTTTCAAAACCAAACTCAAAGTTTAATACTTCATTAAATCCAACCACTTCAGAAAAATCCAACGTATAATATAAAGCCGGGGCATTTCTTTCCGGATTAATTATTTCATCTTTTGTGAAGTAAATTGCATCATGCAGATAATCAATTGTATTGTCATCATATTCGCCAACAAACTTTAAAATTACATTTTTGAATCCATTATCAGCTATATAATCTAATAAGTTTGTTATAGATTCAGGATTTAATTCAATATGATCCTCTCCAGTTTCTTCATAATGTACATTATGAGTATCAACCGAAACAATAAATAATCCCTCATTATTAACAAATACATCAAAATATGAACTGTTCTTTTCTCCGTTATATTCAGCAGCAGCATAAATCTGATATACACCGCCAACTCCAAGATATTTAGAAAATCCTTTTTCTTCATCACTCTTTAAGCTTAATCTTGCTAATGCTTCATTAAACTCATAAATATCACCAAAAGTATTAATATCTGTTCCCTGATGCAAAAGTTTTACAGTCCAATCAATATCGCCAATGATTTCTTTTCCACTTTTGTCTTTTAGTGTAAGCACTATATTAAGGTCATTTCTATATTGTTCCTGTGAAGTTTTCTCTGGATCAATTTCAATAGTGAAGTTGCCAAACTCTGGTACAGAAATCACACCAGTATAATCAACTGTACATTTTTGAAGATCAACAGTTATTATATTTTCGCCTTCTTTAACTTCATAATCATTTTTTTCACCCTGATATAAAAGCATGTCATCTTTTGAAATTTTGACAGATATAGAAATCTTTTTTCCTACAGGAATTTCAAAAGAAGCAGTTGCTGTTTTTCCTGGCTCAAGAGTTATTGTTTGTTCATCTGTATAATCACCAGAAATTTTAAGGAGGATCACATAGCCTTTTGTTTCTTTTATGTCGCTGGCTCCTGTTTCGCCCTCTTGAATTGATTCACCACGATTTGAACTATTTGACTTTATTGAAAAAACTACATTTCCTGTTTTTGCATCATTCGAAAGAAAACTGCAGGAAGTAAACAATATTGCAGTAACTAATATACCAAATAAATAATGTAAGGAGATTCTTTTTGACATTTATCCCTCCTAATTTTGAATTTGGTTAAAATTATACCATTATTGTTTTTTTATGACAAATTCTATTGATTCAACGAAATCTTTGCCCCACCACTCGCAAAGCATTTCATAGGCCTGATCCTGTAATTGAGGAACTACATTTCTTTTTAATTTTTGTAAAAGAGATAAAAGATATGTTCGCGCCTGTCGCTTCAAACTTTCTGATTCTTCATCTGATATATTTTTATTTTCAGAAATGATTGTAAAAACACTGGCACTGGAACATATAAGCTGCCATTTATGTAAGCTGTCAATTTTTCGCTCAGAAGACATACCGGAATTAATCCGGTAATAATAAACACATTTTTCAATTCCTATGTAAGTCTTTGCTAACTGTGCAATAAAGAAAAACAAAAGAATATCATCACCCATATTACATTCTGCATATGGAATCTGATTATAAGCCTGCTCCACAAGTTCACGACGTAAAAGTTTGGCCCAGAGAATTCCAGTAAGGTTTCCTTCAACAAGCCAGTTTCTAAAAATCTCGTGACCGCTCAAATTCCCAAAAGTGATATTCGAATAAAGATTTTTTTCTGCCTGATTAAAATTGCCTTCTTCATCAAAAGTACCGGAAACAGAACTGCCCTGAATAATATCATAGCTTACATTTTCTGAAGAAAGATGTGCGTTGTATAAAGTTTCCAGCGCTCCATCTGCAAGCCTATCATCACTATCTACAAAACAAAGATATTCGCCTTTTGCAAAATTACAGAGCGTCCTGCGCACTTCAAATATTCCGCGGTTATTTTCATTCTCTAAAAACTGAACGGATACAGGATTTTGCAAATTTTTCTTTCGTGTTTTATTACAAAGCTTAGTAATCTGATTTACTATTTTTTCTGCTTTTCTTCCTTCAAAGTCGCGGCCATTACTGGCATCGCTCAAAACAATTACTTCAAAAGAATCAAAAGATTGCAGGAGCACAGATTGCAGACAAAGAGAAAGATAGAGTTCTGTTTCATATACAGGAATACAAACAGAGATTTTTGGAGAAATGATTTTTTTCATCTGTGCCTCATTATTCAACTATATCACAACAATGAGGCACAGACAAATTTAGCCTTTACGATTCTTTAGTTTTGAGGTTGTATATTCTGGATGAGAAGAAACTTCTTCCTTAGTAATTTCAAACTCATTCTTCAGAAAATCGATTGGTAAGAATATATTTACAATTCCATCATGTTTTCTTATTTCAAAATTTTCCTTTTCAAGATAAGACAACATTCGTTCTTTACAAGGAATTACAAATAAGTTTTTATAGTCATTATTTGATTTATAACTATAAACGAAAGAACCAACAAGATCTTCGTATTTTTCAGGAGCCTGAATAATTATGTAATACTTGTTGCTTTCATAATCTCTCTCTTCAAGCTGCCAGTCATTAGAAAAAGCAGATGAACCCAAAACACCCAAAAATAGAATAAATAGTAATTTTTTAATTTTCATTTTTTTTAATTCCTATTTTTTTATTTAATCATTATAAACTAACGATTGTAAGTTTACAATATGTATAATTCATTGTATTCTTATTTAAAGAAAAATGAAAGTACCTTATAAAAACTACCTATTGGTAGTTTCGGCTATATTAGCAATAATCGTTTTATTCTCATATTTTTTAGTAAGGAACACAAAAATGGAAAAAACAAAATCAACAGAAATTACAGACAATCCACAAACCATGAAAACAGCTTCTTCTTATATCATTCCTGCAGACTTTCCAGATTTGGATGTAATACGTGTAGACGATACTTATTACATGGTAAGCACAACAATGCACTATATGCCGGGCTGCGTGATTCTTCGTTCTTACAATCTTGTAGACTGGGAACATGCAGCATATGTTTATGATGAGCTTGAAGCAACTCCTGGCCAGACGTTACAGGACAACAAAGGTGTTTATGGAAAAGGCATGTGGGCTGCAAGTCTTCGATATCATAATGGAAAATTTTATATAAGCTTTGTTGCAAACGATACTCATAAAACTTATCTGTATACATCAGACAAAATTGAAGGACCATGGCACAAATCTGAGATAAGCGGTTTTTATCATGATATGTCTCTGCTTTTTGATGATGACGGCAAAATCTACTGTGTAAGCGGAAATATGAACATAAATCTTACAGAAATGAAAGAAGATTTGAGCGGTCCGAAAATCGGAGGAATTAACAAAACAATTATCCGCGATGACCCCGAAAAAGTGATTCTTGGATACGAAGGAAGCCATATTTATAAAATAAACGGAAAATACTACATCTTCTTTATTCACATGCCAAAAGGCAAAATGCGCACTGAATCCTGCTTTGTTTCTGATAAAATCGACGGCCCTTATACAGGAAAAGATGTTCTTTGCTCAGATTTAGCAGGATGGAACAGCGGAGTTGCACAGGGCGGAATTGTACAGGCAAATAACGGAAACTGGTATGGAATTCTGTTTCAGGATCACGGAGCATTAGGAAGAATCCCTGTTTTAATACCAGTAAAGTTTGTTGATGATTTCCCTGTATTTGGGGCTGCAGGTTTTGCTCCACGTCAGATAAATGTTCCTGATAATCGTCCAGATTATGAATATAAACCTCTTTTCAGTAATGATTTTACAAATCCAGCCTGGCAATGGAATCATATTCCAGATAAGAGCCTGGTGAGTGTAGAACCTGCTGTTTTCACCGTAAAAACTGCAAAAACAAGCCTGAATGTTACAAAAGCACTAAACACTCTGACACAGCGCACATTTACAGAAAACTGCTGCGGAAATGTAACTGTTGATGCTTCTAAAATAAATGAAGGAGATATTACAGGCCTTTGTGCTCTCGAAGGAGAATACGGATTCATAGGAATTACTAAAAAAGACGGAAAGTTTAAGCTGATTGTAGCAGAACACAAGATACCTTACAGTCCATGGAGTATAGGAGTATCTGATGATGAAGAACCTGTAATAACTACAGAAAAAGAACTGAATTCTGCTGAAATAAAGCTGAAAGCAACCTTCTGCCTGAAACATGCAAAAGAAAACGTTCAGTTCAGTTATTATGATGATAATGAAGGAAAATATGTTGATTTTGGTGAGCCTGTAAAGCTTCGCTATACTTTGGATCAATTTGTTGGCGTACGATTCGCATTATTCTGTTATTCAACAAAACAGACAGGCGGAAGTGCAATATTTAAGGATTTTGAAATTGGAATACTCTAAAGCAGATATAACTCAACTGGATGAAATCTTTTCTCTATACTCAAATGCCATAATCACTATGGAAAAAGCTGATATTCATCAATGGGATGAAATATATCCGGATAAAGCTATTCTGGCTGAGGATATTTCAAAACAGCAGATGTATATAGGCAAAGAAGGCCAGAATATAGCAATTTGCTTTGTTTTAAGCGAAGAATGCGACGAAGAATACAAAAACGGCAACTGGAACTGGCCAGATACCAGATTTACTGTAATCCACAGATTATGTGTTAATCCTGCATTCCAGAACCAGGGAATTGCAGCAAAAAGCTTAAAATATATTGAAAACCTCTGTAAATCCCAAGGATATAATTCAATTCGCCTGGATTGCTTTACAGAAAACCCATATTCCCAAAAACTATACGATAAAGCCGGATATTCCATTACAGGCTACGCAGACTGGCGAAAAGGCCGCTTTGAACTGCGTGAAAAGAAACTCCAATAGCAGAAAACACTATGATTGAGCAGGTTTCGTCAGAAACCGTATCGAAATCATGATTATTTGAGATCTTAATGTTTAAACAACCGAACAGTCATTATTTTGGATGAAATACGACCGTTTATTAGTTTTTAAACCTAACGAACGGTCATAATCCATAAATGTTTCATGTGAAACATGTTTTTATATTATTTATTGATATTTGAAAGTTTCAATATCAAAACGGCGAGATTTTGTTTAAAGCTACAGAACCCATGTGTTTCACATGAAACATTTAATAACTACTTGATTTTCAATATATATAGATATTCTTAAGCCTACTCTATTCTAATTATTAATCATCGATGTTTCACATGAAACACTAACTTACTTAAGACCTTTCAATCTCAATCAATTATGTTTCACATGAAACATTTCTATTATTCATATTATTTGTAATCACAATAAACTATAATCACTACAACAACAATTTTCTATCAAACCTATTGTTTCACATGAAACACTTATACATAACCTGTTCTTCATACAAATCAGATTATAAGAATATTCTGAAACCCGGGGAAAATATCAGATTTATATTTTTTTAGAGATTTCTATTCATCTTATAAATTGATTTCAAAATTATTCAAAAAAAAGAAAACTACACCACCACTTCTGTTCCACGTGAAACATAACACTCCATCTCATCACACATCTCCCTCCCCTACCCTACTCTACCTAAGATCCAGTTATCCACATACCCACAGACTTATCCACAATTTTTACAAAATGTGGATAACTTGTTGATAATGTGGATAAGTCATTTTGGAATGTTTCACATGAAACAAAAAAGGCTGACCAGTTGAATGGTCAGCCTTTTGCCTGATGTATATATATATTATCACCCTAGAACTAAAACTTTTTGATATTAGCTCATACCCTTACAATAATTATTCAACAAAAAAATTGTTTTGTCAACATTTATTTAATTTTTTCTAACTAACGATTGTTAGTTCTGATAACTTCCTTTCGTTAGTTAGGCAAACTTTAGTCCCTGGTTTTATTCAGTTTTTTCAGGAGGTTTCGATACGTCCTGCGGACTACTCAACCTCCTGGGCTTTAAGCTTCATCGTCCTTATCCTGAACCTTGTCCAGGCCTACGATAAAGTCTGGTTCAGTAACACGAACTACGTTTACACCAGAAGCTCCTGTTCCCTGCTCCTTTATGTCTGTAGCCTTAAAGCGCAGTGTCTTACCCTGGCTTGTCATGCAGACAACTTCATCTTTATCTTTAACATTGATAGCACCAATGATTTCACCCTTA
>JAEEGL012750060.1_pt1 | contig 14233 bp, 9 predicted proteins | sample 9134231 | NCBI WGS metagenome assembly JAEEGL01 (sample SAMN16246548, study PRJNA631951) | gut metagenome | biome: gut microbiome; feature: rumen; material: fiber-attached | host: Bos | place: Iran: Karaj | collected 2018-10 | reverse complement strand
CAAAGTTTCATGTGGACGCGGTTCAGGCCGCCGGAAAAATACCGTTTGAGCTTTCGTATCCCGGAATAGACACCGCCGCCATAAGCGCACATAAACTTTGCGGTCCGCGCGGAATCGGTATTCTTTATATGAAAGACCGTTTTGAGCCGTTTCTTAAAGGCGGCGGGCAGGAAAACGGCATGAGAAGCGGCACTGAGAATCTTTTTGGCGCGCTCGCTCTTGCCGCCTGCTTGGAAAAATATTATACGCGCGGACGACTAGGACTGACGGGCACAGACTGCGAGCTGGGCAAAATTGTGGGCGCGGCCGGCTCAGACATTTCGGCTGGCGGCTCGTCTGTTTGCGGTGGCTGCAAGCTGGGGGCAAGCGGCTCCGGAGTGGGCGCGGACAGGCGGGGGTCAGAAGCTGCATCGGGCAGTTGCGGGGCTCTCGCGGATAATAAGTTTGTGCAAGAAACACGGCGGACGGCTCACTTTATAGAGCAGCTTAAATCGCTTTCCTGTTGTAAACTTGTGCCGGAGGACAGAAAACCGGTGGACGGGCGTTTCGCACCTGGCGTTGTGCAGGTTTCGTTCGCGAATATTCCGGGCGAAGTTATGGTCCGTGCGCTGAGCGAGAAAGGCTTTTATATTTCGACTGGTTCTGCGTGTTCGGCGCGGAAAAATAACCGCCCGGTGCTTGCTGCAATGGGAATAAAAGGAGAAGAAGCCGCGAACGCTGTCCGCTTTTCGTTCAGCAGCCACTCTACCGATGAAGGTGTGGAAAATCTTTTTGCAGCTGTAAAAGAAATTGCAGGGCGTTTCAACGGCTAGTATGTGTTGAAGTTTGCGGGGCGTTGCGGGGCAATCACGGAAGGATGCGCCCCGCTCGGTGGGGTAGCGGAAGACTCCGATGCCCGAAAAAAATGAGGGCGAGGAGTCTGGAGCTAGGGGCGGTTGTCCGCCCCTTATAAAAAATCTAATTTATCGTTATGACGGACGCAATTCTGCCTTCGGGCGTGTAGACTTTTGCGGGATTCGTGTCATCGAGAATCGGCGAAAGGCCTTCGTAGTAGCAGTAATAATATGTTCCGGATGGCAGCGGAAGTTCAATTTCGTAATGACCGGGAGAAGTCTCGTTCATGTAGTAAATGAAAGAATCCCAATTGGAGAATGTTCCAGAGAGTCTGACGATTTTTCCAGGATCGGAGTTGTGTATGAAAGTGACTTTGTCGTTCTTCTTTTCGGTGACTGTAGCCGTCATGTTCGAGTAACGTACTTGCGAGACGTATGTGCCGCTTTCGAAGCTGAATGTTTTTACAGGATTAAGGGGATCGGTCGTCCACAGTCCGTCGAAAATCATTCTGTACGAGATTCCTGTGCTGTTTTTTGGCACTGGAAGGATATAGAACAACACGGTTCCTCGCGGATTATTGTCATAATCGTAAGCAATGAGTTTTTCGTATGCATGGATTGTCCTATAATCCTCGAAATCGAAGGCAATTCCTGTGAAACGATGGTTGTCCTCTGCGGTGAAAACGATATACTTGTCCGCAATGTACGGTTCTCCCGCGCTTTTTATGCCCGTCCGTATGGTGTCAAGAGTATATTTGTTGTCCTCTTGGGCATACAGGCAGCACACTGTTATGGCTATGAGAACCACGAATAAAATGAGACGCTTCATATCATTTCCCCTATCGGAACTTTCTGTGTGCCGGATAAGCGGAAAATCTGATGAAAATAGAAAATGTGATTACATATAAGTTTGACGCTGCCGAGTGCAAGTTCTTAATGACAAGCGGTGTGTTTGGAAAAAGCCTTAAGGTAAGTAGAAAAAAAACCGAAAAATGAATAGCGGAAAATTTGTAGATTCATTCACTATGACAAAATGGTGAGGACTCACGAAACCCATCAGGATTTTTCGTCTCTTGTTATTTAGAATGGAGTGGGGTACAATCTAGAAAAATGCCCGGAATGAAACAGCTGAAGAAATTCAGCGACGATATCACACAGCTTGGAAATGAACTCATACGCCGTCAGGAAAAGGGCGAAACTTTTCCACGTGTCAATTTTCCTGCGGGAATATCAGACGCCGACGATTCTGACGACTTTTTGTTCGGGCTTCCTGTCGCTGGACAGCAGCCAGTCAATTCTGGCAGCGGAGCAAGTTCTGCAGTTTCTGGCGATGGAAGTGACGATGACAGCCCTGTTCAATCCGTTGATGATATTTTGGCGGGCATTTCTGGTTCTTCGTCTTCTGGAGGTACGGAAGAGGAATTTGATATAGAAGCTCTTCTTGCCGAAGCCCGTGGCGAAACTCCCAAAAAATCGCAGCCGGATTCTGGTGCTGCAGGCGGTATTCCTGGTTCAGCGCAAGGCGCAGCCGCAAAAAGTGTGCCGGAATTTTCCGCGGACAATCCTTTTACGCTACCTGGAATGGACACAAGCAATGCGTCCGAAATCCCCGATATAGATGCTCTTCTTTCCGGTTTTGCCGATGATGTTGAAACTCCTGATATTAATATTAATGAAACGTCTGGTTCTGAGCCTGTCGCTGATGATATATTGAATAATCTTTCTGCTGCCGATTTTGGTAGCGGAAATGATTTTTCTGAGTCGGATTTTGCACCAGATAATGATTTTTCCGTTGGTGCGGATGACTCTGGTTTTGAGGTTCAATCTGCCTCCGATGATTCTGATCCGGCAAATCTTTTCGCAGGGCTTGATATACCTGATTTTGGCGGTGATTCTGGGGCTGCTGGCGCAGAACCTGTTGGCGCTGATAAAGCCTCTTCTTCGGGAGAAACTGGTTCTGCTGATGCCGGTACATCCGAGGCTATTGATGCAGATGATTTCTTGTCCGGTGTTGCAGATCTTGGTACATCTGGTTCTGCTGGCACGGATGATTTTTCTTTCGGGGATGACTTGTTTAATGGAACAGGTTCGGCAGACATTGGTGGCTCAGATACTGGAGATTTCTTAGCCGGAGAAAAATCGGCAGATTCACTTGGAGCAGATAGCGGTGATTTCTTGTCGGGTGCTGATGGGACGGCTTCTGCTGGCGTGCCTGATTCTGATTTGTCAGGGCTTGCGGGTGTAAGTGGAGCTGAGACTGCAAATGCACCCGGCGCGGGCTCTTCTGATGCATCTGGATCAGACTTTGATTTCTCGATGCCAGATTTTGATGCGCCTTCTGATTTTGATATTTCTCAGGATTCAAATGCTTCTCCTGATTCAAGCGATTTTGAGCTTTCAGACACCGGAACAGCTCCGTCTTTTGAAACTGATATTGGTGGGGCAGATTCAACGACGATAAGTGAAACAGGTGCTAATGGTTCTTCTGCAGATTCTTCCGGTGATTTCGATTTTGATTTACCTGATTTTGATATGCCTTCATCTGAAGCTTCAGAGGCTCCTTCTGGCGATTTTGCCACCGCGCCCGGTTCTGATGCAGATTCGTCTTTCGGTTCTGACTCAGATTTTGGCTTAGGTACAGGCTCTTCTTCAATTGATGACGATGATCTTTTCGCAACTCCGGCGGCTTCGTCCGGTTCCTCTTCCGGCGGGCTTTCTCTTTCTATAGATTCTGAACCGGAAAGCGGAAGTTTCGAGCTTCCTCCTATGGACGATCCGTTTTCAATGCCGGAAGGTGACGGTTTTAATCCTGAAGAATCCAGTTTCAATCCAGAAGAAGCGGCTTCTTTCGAGATGCCGGAAGCCCCGGATTTCGGGGATATGAGCGAATTCTCCATGGATGCCCCAGATTCCGGCAGCATGGAAGGTTCTTTTGAATCAATCGATAATGACAACGATTTCTCAATTCCTGGTTTTTCCGGTGATTCAGATTTTGACCTTATCCCGCCGGAAATTCCTGACGTAAAAGCGCAGAAATCGATAAAAACTGAAACAAAGCAAGGCAGAAAGCGCAAGGAAAAAGTCGTAAGGGAAAGAAACGAGCTTTCAGAGGAAGAATACAAGACTTTCAAGGAGAATCTAAAAGGATATCCGCTGAATCTCCGTATCGCGCTGCAAGAAATTATCGTAAACCCCGATTTTACGGATGAAACGATAATGAAAATTATCGACATGGTTCTAAGCCGTACTCCAGCACGTACTCTTGCAAATTATCTGGAGAAAGAGAGCCTTGTCGATTATGCTATTCCAGTTCCAGCCAACTTTGAGAAACGAACAGTCTCGGAATACGAGGAATATAAGAAATCTCTTGAATATCGTCTTAAGAACCGCATTATCCCGATTGCGATTGTCAGCGTAATTTCCATGCTGTTCATCGGGCTTTTCTCTTTCTTAATAGCGCGTTTTGTCGTTCGGCCTGTAAAGGCGGAGATGCTTTACAAAGAAGGCTATACTCTTATTGAAAACGGACTTTATCCGCAGTCAGAAGTTAAATTCAACGAAGCAGTTTATTACAAGGCTAAGAAAAGCTGGTTCTATAAATTCGCAAGGTCGTATAGTGATCACAAGCAGTATGAGCGAGCAGGCGCAATGTACGAGCGTCTTGTTCATCAGTATGACTACGAGAAAAAAGCTGGCCTGGAATACGCAAGAATGGAGCTTGACGAGCTTTCAGACTACGCGAAGGCAGAAGAAATAACAAGACGATATGTACTCGATCATCATATAAATGATGCCGACGGAATGCTTCTTCTTGGTGATATTTTCCTTGAATGGGCCACAAACAATGACAGCTCAAAATTCGAGGATGCCCGTGTCGCATATGCCGATTTGATGTCGATTTATGGCCAGACAGACCAATACCTTTCAAGAATGATTCGCTACTTTATCCGCACTGATCAGATACGGGAAGTTTTGCCGCTCAAGAGTTATTTCTATCCGCGAATCGAAAAAGATGTGCTTGAGGGACAAGATCTTGTCGAGCTTAGCGGCTATCTTCTTGACAAGCTATTCGGTTATCTTACGCCAGCAGATGAATATCTCCGCAGTTCTATCGAGGACGTGAGGGATCTTTTGGAGCAGGCGGTTTTCAAGGCACCGGAAATTCCCGAATCAACATATAATTTAGGCAGATATTTTGTCGAGACAGACAATACTGAAGCTGCTGTCGCTGTGCTGGAAGAGTCTCTCGGTGTGTTTGCGGCTGCTGAGAAAAAGACACATCCTCGTATTTTGCGGAACATTAATGCTTACCGGCTTATCGGGGAGCTTAAGGCTGATGATCAGCTTTATCTGGAAGCGGAACGGATGTATGTTTCCGGAATCGATATGTTTACGAGCGAACAAAAACGCAGCGGGCTTGCTTCCGACGAGAATGTCGGAATATTGTACTCAGATCTTGCTGACCTTGATTACTTTATCTCCGGTGATTTTGATTCTGCGCTGCTGAACTACCAATACTCGGTTGACAACCACAACGACACTCCGTCTATACGCTACAAAATGGGCTACATAAACTACGTAAACGGAAATACCGGAGAGGCTCTTGATTCTTTTATAAAGACGATTACAGATCAGCCTTCGGAACGGAACACTCTTTTCGCATTGGGAAATACGCTTGTTATGCGCGATAGTACGTCAGCAGCGCAGGGATATTACGAAAAGCTTATAGATTTGCTCGACAGGGAAAAAGAAACTGCCGGAGTCCTTTATCCACAGCTTCGTGAGGAACAGGGGGCTCTTGTTGAGATGTATATGAAAACAGCGAACAATCTTGGCGTTACTCTTTCGCGGCTTGCAAAGCGAAATTCGAACAGCATGTATAATGCAAGGGCGATGAGCCTTCTTACTGAATCCACAAGAGCGTGGGATGCGCTTACACGAAATCAAGCCACGATGATACGGCTTGAGGGAACGAATCTTGCCGCCCAGAACCTTAAGTATCTGACTGTTCCGAACAGTCCTTATGAACCAGAGATATATACGGCCATACCGAGAGTTTTGTATGGCGAGAAAATGTTGAGTCAGCCGGAATTCGAATGACGATGCTATAATTAAAAGCCGGTGATTTACGGGCTTTACTGATGGTAGAAACTATGAAAAAGTGGAATGACAGAAGAAAAAAAAGTGGCTCGTCAGTATGCAGATTGTCTGAGAGCGGAATAGCCGGAATTGTGCAACGGAAGTGGTTCTACATAATTGTCAAAGAATTGTTCAGGAAATTAATTCACATGGGAACTGCGTTTGTGCCACTCGTCCTGTCTTTTTCGCGGCCGCTCATAGTTTTTCTTCTTGTTGCGGCTCTCGTTATTTATTCTATTACAGAAGTAATCAGGCTTTCCGGAAAAACTGTACCGATTGTTTCCAAGATTACGGAAGCTGCGGCAAGAAAACGTGATTCGGATCATTTTGTCCTTGGTCCAGTGACGCTTTGTCTGGGTGTTCTTTTTACAATCTTGATTTTTGATTACAAAATTGCGACAGCAGGAGTTTTTGCGCTTGCTTTTGGCGACGGACTTGCGAGCCTTTCTGGAAAAATGTTCGGACAGTGTGTCATCCCGTTCACTCAGGGAAAAACTGCTGCAGGGAGTCTTGCCTGTTTCCTTGCGATATTCATTTCATCGTATGCCGTGTTTGGTTCATGTGTACTTTCTTTGTCCGTCGCTGCTGTGGGTATGTTCATAGAGCTATTGCCGCTCAAAGATTTGGATAATCTTATAATACCTGTGATTGTTTCTGCCGTAATAAGATTCTTTTTTCCTGTAATCGCCGGTATTTAATCATTTTATTCGCTAAATGACGCATTCTACGAGTTTTTGAAAGTATCTATTTCCAAAGATAGTAGTTGTGTAATCCTCTGAAATAAGTTTCTGTTCCTATCCACAAAAGAATGAATCCAAGTGTAGTTGTTATTATGTTTTCGGAGATAGTAAGGCAGATGTAACCGGAGAAAAGCACCGCATATGACAACATCGTCTTAGTTTTTTTATTAAAAAGAAATGCTATCACTGTCATAGCCGCTATGAAAATCCTTGCGAATGTGAAAAATGATTGGAAGCTTGTGTTGACCATCATTGAAGGCAGAATTGTCCGTGTGTCGATTCCGACAGCCGTTGCGAAAACGACAGAGACGACTACAGCAATTATCAGGTTTCTGTCCGCTTCTTGAATTTTGTCGTCAGAGGAAAAAACGGCTGAGAAAAGCAGGCTCAGAACTGTCAGAATTCGTCCGGCGAAAACAAGTTTCCCAATATAGATTAGAAATTCTGAGTAACCGTTCCATAAATCAAAAAGAGGAATGCAAAGACGGAATGTCTCTATCATGCAACCCACAAGAAAACCCAAAAAATAAAGAATCTCAGGGGATTGTGTTTTCTCAAAGACATAGCTGATAACCATGCATGTAACGGGGGTGTACACTGCTAGGATCGCTGTGGCGGCAAGAGCAGCAAATGAGTATGGCTGAATCAGGGTTTCTATAAATGATTTCACTGAGCTTGTGTCGAATGTTAGAGCCGTATATTCAAAAGGTATAGTTTTTTCTGTAGCATACCGGTATATAAAAAGTGCTGCAAATACAATCAGCTGGCTGAATGAGATGATTGAAACTGTTTTCATGAGCCGGTTGCGGTAATTCAGTGTCATGTTTTAAAGAATAACCGTAAGACAAATTTATGTAAAGCGAGTTCTTTCAAAAACCGAAAATAAAAAGTGTATAGCCTGTTTCTATAATTGTCATCGTTTGAGACAGTGCTGCATTAACCGCATAAAATTGCGGTTTTTGAGATAAAATCAGAGGTGTTTGCAAAACTTGTCAGGTTTTCGTAAATATCTTTGTGAGCAGGCCTGGTTTTTAGCTTGCTTGCGGAATGTAACAGTTTTTGGAGTGTTTTTTATGAAAAGATGCATATTCGTTGTTCTGAGCCTTTGCCTTTTTTTCGCATATCTTTTTGCGGGCGATGTCGCTGTTTTCGATGATATAGGCTTTTCTGCGGACGGAAAGACATATCTTTTCGGTCAGTACGGTACGACCGACAAAACATTCCGTGGGTATGCCGAACTTTATGCTGTTGATATAGAGAATAATTCGTTCAGAACGAACGGAATCTACAGGACAAATGCCACAGAGTCAACTGCCGGAAAAAGCGGGGCTGCTGTATATGATGAATTGAAAAAGAAAAACTCTGTCTGGATTTCTTCATGGAAAGCTTCACCGGCAGATATATCAGAAGTCCTTTACATCAGGCCGTATAACACAAAGAATGCAGAAAACGAAATCAGTATAAGAGATTTTGAGCATTCTACCGCGGCTGGCACGATGCAGTATACTTTCAAACTTGTTTCATATTCTGAAGGCAAGGGTGCATCGATGACATCTTCGTTTTATATAACGGTCGAGAAAAAAAACGCGGAAGGTAAGTTGATTAACAAAATAGTGGCTGGCAGCCCGGATATAAAACGCCGCGGAATAAGTGGATATGCGATCGAAAAGATAATTTGCGACAAAACGGCGACAAATTTCGTCATCATCGTTGAGAAAATAAGCGAAGAAGAGAATGCTGCCCCGTCCGTACGCTACATGGTCGAAACTTTTGTCTTGAAATAAAGGCAATCTCAAAAAATCTTTTCTGTGACTTTTCGAGATTGCTTTTGGATTGTAATTCGCTGAAATATCAAGATTTATAAAAATCGTCAATATTACATCTGAATATTTGTCCCCTATTTTTGTATTTCTCTGAACAGTTGGCAGACTTTTTTGTTTCCTTCGGCAAGTGTGCGGATAAAAACTGTGTCCTTAAGTGTGATTTCCTGCCACGATGCTTCCAAGAATAATGCTTCTGCGGCGTTCACGCATAGCTGTTGATTTTCTTCCTGAGAGTCAAGGAAAAACTGGACGAAAAGATATTTTCCTGCCGGTATTACGCCGTCCGGTTTGCTTCCTGCAATAAGCCCTGCTTCGGGTGCCAGTCCATATCCGCACCATTTTCCATCAGTCAGATATTCGCTTTGCTCCGGATTCATGTCATTTCTTTTGACACGGTTCGTGAATACGGAAAGTTCTTCAGTTTTCATTATGGGATTTTGGTCATCTTTCGTGAAAATGAGATCATTGTATAGTGTAAGGTTTTTTATTTCAAAATTCATATAGCAAGTATAACGATAGTTAAATGCAAAAAAAAGAAGTTTTTTGTTTTTTTTCCTCCGAAAACATGAAAAAAATCATTTAGGAATTCGTATAAGTATTGTATCAGGACTTTTTAGTATGAGGAAAATCAGAGCATATTTATGATTTTTTTGGATTAATCAAAAATCAATGTTTATTGGAGGTAGCATGACAAAAGATCGTTTGTTCAGGGCTTTTGGCGAAATTGCCGTTATCGTTGGAGTTGTTACGGCTATATGTTTTCCAGTGACAGCCGCTTCGTGTAAAATTAATCCGGAAGGCATAACCATAATCGGGGGTGATTACTCTTCGCCCAAGCTTTTGGATTTTATTGTGGCAGGATCAGATTCGCTGAAACTTGTTTTTTCGGACGAGATTGTACTTGATAATTTGTATATAAGCCCGTCCTCCGCCAGCGAGGCTGAATTCGAGTGTTCGAAGATAAGCATGACATCTGCTGATTTGGATAAGACCAATGTTGAGAATGGAGTCGAGTATACTCTTCATATGCCGGAAAAAACTGAGTGCGGCAAAGAGTATGTGTTGTTTGCGGAGGCGGAGGACAAAAAAGGAAATACACTGTCGTTCTCAACCGCATTCTATGGATACAATGAGATGGTTCCAAAAATTATTTTGAGTGAGGTCAGGACAGAAGCCTCAAAGCCGAAGCCGGAATTCGTAGAGTTGTATTGTCTTTCCGGAGGAAACACGGGCGGAATGATTCTTGAGATTGCGTATAACAAGACGTCTTCCTATAAGTATACGCTTCCTGCGGCTGAGGTATGCGCTGGAGAATACATAGTGATACACCTAAGACGCTACGATGACCAAAAAGCGTTTTGTATCGATGAGACTGATTCAGAGCCGTCTTCGCTATCTGCATCTACCGCTACCGATTCCTGCCCCGGATCGCGTGATTTCTGGCTTAACGAGAACGCAAAAGTTATAGGCAAAACGTCTGTTATTATGCTTTGGGAGCGGAGCCGGGGCAGAATGCTTGATGCGCTTCTTATCGCTGAGTCTGGAAAAGAGAACTGGCAGGCGGCTATTGTTGGAGAAGCTGCACAAAGCGCATTCCTTGCAGATATTTGGATTGACGGAGATTCTGTTTCAAATGCTGTATGTTCCGACAAAGTCACAGCGACGCGTACCGTTTCTAGGCAAAATATTGCACAACTTGCAGCTGATGTCGCCAGCGAAGACTTTTTGTGGCCCGTTCCTGTTTCTGCATCCGATTGGATTGTTGTCGCAACAAGTCAAGCTACTCCTGGAAAAGAAAACTCGTCAAAACCAGTTCAGTAATTTGTACTGCCACCGAAAAAAAACTGCCCGTAACGATTTCTGTTAGGGGCAGTTTCTGAACGCATTGCTTTAATTGCTTGCTCAAGCTTTTTCTACAACTTGCAGGAGTTTTTTATGCTTTTTGATTGCACTCAATGCTGCATGGATACAACAAATGCTCATTACGATTATAAAAAGCGGACCAATAGATTTGATCAGGGCAATGATGAAACTGCCGGAAAGCAATTTGGCTCCATTGTATTTAGCAGTATCAAGCAAAACAGAATCTTCATTGACTATCGTATTGTTATATTCCTTTAACATTGCGAAAAAGGTTTGCATGACATCATTAACTTTTCTGTCAATTTCGGATATATTGTTAGTGATGTTAGATTGCGTGATGTTACCTGACGTGTTTGTCAACGCATTCAAATACATATTATATTTTTCAAGCTCTGTATTTATTGAAATAAGATCATCAGAAATACTTCGTTTTTCATCTATCAGTCTTTCATAAGTTTGTTTTGAGTTACTGTCTATCTTGACTAAAGAATCACCGGAGCTGATATAAAGAATGCTATCTGTCGGATACGCATCGATGAGCGCATTTAATTCATTTAGGCTGGTTTCTTTATATTTCTTTTCGTTTTCCAAAAGCTTTATTTCGTATTTATATTGATTTTGTAGTCTTTCTTTCGAGATAGTTACTGAATTCGCTATAATAAATGCTTCAATGCCGGTAATATAATCATTCGTTATACTGTTGCACTTAAGAATGATGTCATTGAAATTCATTCCGTTACTATTGAATGATGAATCAAGAGTTGCCATTTCATTTGCATATTTTTTGATTTCATTAATTTTTAAAGTTATAATTTTTACGCGCTGCAAATAATCAAAATCATCAAGTACTAAAATCTTATCAAACGATGCTGTATCAAATTTATAAACATACTCAGAAATAAAATAGCTCTTGTACGCTTCAGCTAATTTTTGCACAAGGTTTCTTAAATCTGTATCTGATATAGTTTCGTCGAAATCATCGTATAACTTGATTGTGTATGCAGTTGGATAATAATCATTTATAGATACGGTGCGGCTTTCGGAGAAATCGTAAAGTGAGTTGAAACCTTTAATAAGGCTTATAACATCATGAGGATATAAACCATTTATCTCTATGCTTGAGATTATCTGTTCCGGCGTATATTTACTTGAAAGCCCGGCCTCACTAAGGAATTGGGAGATAAAATCATTTTCCTTTATCTCCTCCATAGAAAAATGATCTTTTGTGGGTGTCAGGCTGTATGCAGCTCCTTCATAAGCAAACTCAATGTTTATGGAAGCTGATCTCTGCGCCTTTTCTGTGCCAAAAAACTTTATGCTTGCTATTATTATACCTACAACAACTGCAATGGCAAGAAGACATATATAGTATTTGAATGCTTTGGGCAGCGTACCTTTTTTCTCGTTTCTCATGTCCGATACCTTTTCTTTCTTTGATTTTGCGCTCATGATTACCTCTTTGCTACTTGAAGATCTTTTTCCTGAGGAGAACTTCTTTTCATTTCTTCAATGAGACCGTCCATACCCCATATAAAGATAGCAAGGATAAGTCCTGCAACCATTCCTATTAAAACCTTCTTTATATTTGATGCTGTGAAAATTGAATTCGATACGAGTTGTGCTCCTATGTAATCCATGTAAAAGGTTTTATATGAACTGCTTTCCAAAATTTCTTCTGATTGTTCTCTTATGAGATTGTACATTATGGTGCAGATATTCTCCAAATTTTGTAATCCAGTTTCTATATATTCATGATTCGTAGATAAAAGTTTGTTGGAGTCGAATCCTGATATTTTGTAGTCCAGATTCTCAATTTGTTCTCCGAGTTCTGCTTTGCTTTGGTATAACTGAGTTTGGTTCATTATGAGCGTATTGTAATAATCCGTAACCGATGAACTGATAGTGTTCGTTTTTTCATCAGCGGAGTTTATTGCAATATTGTCATTTTTATACATTGAAAGAAGCCTTTCATTATCTGTGATTGTCGAAATAATGGAGTTATATCTTCTTTCAAGGTTTGTCAGATTGTATTTATATTTTGTGATAGTTGACAAATCGCCTTTTGTAATATTTTCTGCAAAGATGAACGAATAAAAATAATCAACTGATATGTCTTTAATCAGTTTTAAACAATTATTCATATCTATAAATGAAAGTCCTGTTCTTTTTGATCTGTAAGTAAGATAGTCGCCTTTGTTTTTATCAGTGCAAAAACTTGACAGAGTTTTGAAAAGAGACTCAATTTCATCAAGACGCTCTATATAATCGAGGTCTGAATTCTTTATACTGTCCAGATTGTTGTCTGGAAGTTTCAGGAATCCATATGTTGTGTAAAAATATTCATTGTATGTGGTTATGATGTTGTTTAGAAGGGTTGCCAGCTCATTGTCGCTTAGGTATATTTTCTTTTTGCTGTTGGAACCGAGTCCGAATCCGTTTGCGAGTGTAATTACATATTTTCCGTCGTATTTGTAGTTCATATTGAGGACTTGTGAAAAATCTTTGCTGTCTTTGCTTGTTTCCGTGACTTTCTGAAGAACTTCCAAGTTCTGCTTTGTCGATTCATTAAACAGCCTTTCAACAGAAAGATTTTGTTCTATGGAACCTATCGTGATTGATTTTGAGAGTTTCGTATTGCTAAGGGCTTTTTGCAGTATATAGGAAGATGAAATATATCTGATGTTCAAAGGCGATCCGTCCGGAGCCTTGTCGTCTTTAGCTCCTGGGTACCGGAATGAGATTAAAGCGGAGATGTTTTTTGTTTCTTTGCCCATTTCCACCATAATCATTGGAACTGCAATTCCTATGAGCATAAACAGGATGATTATCCATGCATAGATATGGAGTTTTTTGCCCATGTTGGAAAAAACTCTAATTAAATCAAGTTCTCCGTAAGTTTCTTCCGTTTCCCGTTTGACGAAAACCTCGACTTTCTGATTCTTATCTGGTTCAGGAAGAATCGTTTTATCAATTTCAGTCATGTTTGCCTCTGTGTTGAAAGTCTTGCCTGCCTGAATAATCGGTTGTCTATAAAACTGTACGTTATTATGCGATTGTGCAGACAATTTTTTTATACAGTATCATACTTTATTGATTTTGGGAAGTTATCGTATTGTGCTGTTGTCAGAAATACGTTTTTTCTGGTAAAATCAATAGATATGTCAGAATTACTTGCCCCTGCCGGGAATATTGAGGCACTGGACGCTGCGTTCGGCGAAGGTGCTGACGCAGTTTACATGGGATTGAAAAGTTTCAATGCCCGTATGCGTTCTTCAAATTTTGCTTGGAATCAGTTTGAGGCGGCGGTTAATGCCGCGCACAAACGCGGAAAAAAAATATATGTCACTGTGAACACTGTCGCAGAGGAGGCAGAGACGGAGCGTCTTTACCGCTTCCTTGCATACTTGGACAGTGTTGGACCGGACGGCCTTATTGTGCAGGATTTCGGCGTTGTGCGCATGGTTCAGGAGTTTTTTCCGAAACTTGAGCTTCATGCGTCCACCCAGATGAACTGCGCAAGTGCCGCCGCCGTGAATCTTTTGAGCCGCGAGGGATTTAAGCGCGTCGTGCTTGCCCGCGAGCTTTCTTTGGAAGAGATAAAAGCCGTAAAAGCCGCGTCATCAGCGGAGCTTGAAGTTTTTGTTCACGGCGCGCTGTGCGTAAGCGAGTCGGGATTGTGCCTTTTTTCAAGTTACTTGGGCGGAAAGTCCGCGAACAGGGGCATGTGTACGCAGGCGTGTCGCCGCCTTTACAATGCTGATGCCGACGGCGCTGAAAGAACAGGCTATTTCTTTTCTCCGCACGATTTGCAGCTTATCGACCGCATCCCTGACCT
>JAEEGL012619935.1_pt1 | contig 14233 bp, 10 predicted proteins | sample 9134231 | NCBI WGS metagenome assembly JAEEGL01 (sample SAMN16246548, study PRJNA631951) | gut metagenome | biome: gut microbiome; feature: rumen; material: fiber-attached | host: Bos | place: Iran: Karaj | collected 2018-10 | reverse complement strand
TCCTTCCTTTCTCTACATAACCGGCTTCCTTGTCACGGAAATATTCCAGATCCGCTTCGATGGCCTTCTGCAGATTCTCCTTCCGGATCCATGCAGCGTCCAGTTCTTCCTTGCTGAGGCGACAGTCTGCCAGCATCAATTCCATCTGCTCTCTGGTCATAAGGCGCATGGCATTGTAGGTTTCCTGACCCACGACGCCCATATCCTCCGGTCTTACAAATACACTCCCTTTCTTCCTTCCGGTGGCATCATCTCTTCCGAAGGACAGATCATTGTCGATGAGGGAGATGCCCACCAGTTTCATCTCATCGCCTTCCGCCGGTTCAAAACGCAGGAGGAAGTTGCCGGGATGACGGTCCACATTGCCGCAGATGTAATCCAACACCTGCATTCCGGCGATGTCACTGACAACGGAAGGATTCTCAAAGGCTTCCGCTTTTGCCTTCATAACGGGGTGATCCAATCCGGCCTTGTTAATATCCAATCCCTGGGCCTCTGCCATAAAGGTTCCGGCGATAACCTTCCCGTTCTCCACCACCGTCAGAAGCTTTGTCTCCGGTACCATATGCTGCTTGCCCAGAAGTCCTGCCATGCGATACACAGCCAGGTTTCTTCGATCCAGATTGGCTCCCTCCGGAACGTCAATACTGTTATCGCTCCTGTAGAAGGCATACTCTGTGACGATCGGTTTCATCCTGTCAAGGAATTCCTGATTAAACCGGTAGAATTCCGGAATCTGCCGAATGGCCTCGAAGTCCTCCTCGCTCACCCCCAGGTAGTTATAGAATCCGGCTTGCAGTTCTTCATCATATTTTTCCTTCCACTGGTCTTTTGGTTCCGTCACCACTCCCGACATAAAATTCCAGTCGAAGATGGTAGTTTTCCCCACATACGTCATAGGAACCTTCTTCAGGGAACCTACCAGATTTCCCATAGAGGGATATTTCTTCTCCAGTTCTGTCAGTAAAGATAGATACTTTGCCCGGGGAGCTACCGTGCGATTGGCTGTAAAATAGCCATTCTGAATCCCTTCTCCGTCTTCCAGGGAAAGATACATACGGGAATTGCTGTTGGCCCCAACCTGGGCTGCCTTCTGCTTGCCCAGATCCACTGCAGTCATTCTGCCCCGGGCGATGAGTTCCGGCAGGGTCATCTCCTGCTTGGACAGATCCACCACTTCCAATCCCCGGACATCCCTGAGCAGGGGTGTGGTCAGTTGGACGGCGATACTGCGGATGGCAGTTGCCACCGGAGTATCTTCCTGGGACTGCAGAATGGGGCGCATGATATTCAGAGTCTGATAGTATGCCTGGATGAGTTCCAGCCGGTCCCGGTCCTTCAAGGGCGGATAGGTTCCGTCCGGCTGAGGGGTATAATAATGCTCCGTCAGCCCCCGGAGCCAGGTCAGGCTGTAGCAGAATTCACCGTATTGCTCCGCTTCTTCCCTGGTCAAATTCAGATCGGCCAGCTCCTTCAGATACCGGTCGATGGTGGATTTCATTTCGGTATAATCAAATACGATCTTCGGCATATGTTTACCCCTCTGGATAGAAAAGATCTTATGATACGGTTCCGGAAAACTCTATAAAGAATACCCTCCGGATGCTGCTTTGGTTGCATACGGAGGGCATGGTTTTACAGGTCGTAAGGAGTAACCTGATAGACATAATAATTGAGCCAGTTGCTGTAGAGGTTGTTGCTGTGGCTTCTCCACTGCAGTAGAGGCTTCTGCTCCGGGTCATCCCCGGGGAAGTAATTGTAAGGGATCTGAATGGGCAGCCCCTTGTTCTTGTCGCGCCAATACTCATTGCTGAGAGTCATACGGTCGTACTCGGGATGACCGGTGACAAAGATCTTGTGGCCTTCCTCGGCGATGGCCAGGAAGACACCCACTTCCGCAGACTCTGCCAGCACGGTAAGATCCTTGCAGGCATGGATCTCCTCAGCCGGAGTCTCGGTATGGCGGCTGTGAGGGGCCAGGAAGATGTCATCAAAACCTCTGACCAGAGGGATCTTCCGATTCATGACACGATGTTCATAAACACCGAATACCTTCTTTGGCATCTGCCTCTTATTGATGCCGTAGTAGTGATAAAAGCCGGCCTGGGCCCCCCAGCAGATGTGGAGGACGCTTGTGACATGGGTGTCAGCCCAGTCCAGGATCTTACAGGTCTCCTCCCAGTAATCCACCTCTTCGAAGGTGATGTCCTCCACCGGTGCTCCGGTGATGATCATGCCGTCGAACTTCTGATCCTTGACCTCATCAAAGGTCTGATAGAACTTGTTCAGGTGGCTGGCAGGGGTGTTCAGGGACACATGGGTGGCGGTGTGCATAAAGGTCACATCCACCTGCAGGGGCGTGTTGGACAGAGCTCTCAGGAGCTGTAATTCCGTGTCCTGCTTCACGGGCATGTTGTTGAGGATGAGGACCTTCAGAGGACGGATGTCCTGGTGAATGGCGCGGTTCTCATCCATGACAAAGATATTTTCGTTTTCCAATGATGCCTTTGCAGGCAGTTCGCTTTGTATTTTAATGGGCATAATCTTCTCTCCTCATGAGGCTTACAGCCCCAGGTATTCCCGCATGAAATCCTCCTCGGACAGGATGGGGACCCCAAGAGATTTGGCGGTCTTGTTCTTGGAAGAGGTGGAATTCACGTCGTTGTTAATGAGGCACTTTGTCTTACCGGTGACAGAACCGGTGACCTTGCCTCCCCGCTTCTCAATCTCCTCCTTCAGAGCGTTACGGTTTTCGAAATGCTCCAGGCTTCCGGTGACCACGAAGACCATTCCCTCCAGGGAGATGGCGCCTTCGGGCATGACCGCAGTCTCGGGCTTTTCCACCGTCAACTCCTTCAGGAGCTGGCACAGGGAATCCCACATTCGATCATCATTCATGTACAGGGCAATGGCATGGGCCATAACGGAGCCGATGCCCTCCACCTCGGCCAGCTCTTCCTCGGAAGCGGTACGGATCCGCTCCAGATCATAGTCAAAGGCCTTGCAGAGGAGCTTTGCATTGGCAGCTCCGATATTCTCGATCCCCAGTCCGAAGAGAACACGGGGAAGGGTGGTCTTGCGGGATGCATCCACGGCATCCATCAGGTTTTGATAGGACTTCTCGCCGAAGCCCTCCAGCCGGACGATGCGGTCGTGATAGCGGTCCAGCTTATAGAGATCCGCAAATTCCTTCACGAATCCGCAATCGATGAACTTCTCCAGAGTGGCCTCAGAGAGTCCGTCGATGTTCATGGCGTCACGGCTGACAAACTGAGTAAAGGACTTGATCTGCTTGGCTGCGCAGTCGGGATTGGTGCAATAGAGAGTCTTTGCATCGTTCTGGGAACGGATCTCGGTGGGAGCTCCGCACACGGGACAACGAGCCGGGATCGGAAGGTTTCCGCTTCCCGTCAGATTCTCCGCGATCTGCGGTATGATCATGTTGGCCTTGTAGACCTTGATCCGGTCTCCGATGCCAAGTTTTAACTCTTCACAGATGCTCACATTGTGAACGGAGGCACGGCTGACCGTAGTACCTTCCAGTTCCACGGGATCAAAGATGGCCACGGGATTGATGAGGCCGGTACGGCTGGCAGACCACTCGATCTCCCGAAGGACCGTCTCTGCCGTCTCATCTGCCCACTTGAAGGCGATGGAGTGACGGGGGGCTTTGGCCGTCCGTCCCAGGCTGATGCCGTAGGCCACATCTTCGTAAGTCAGGACCAGACCGTCGGAGGGGATCTCGTAATCCCGGATCCGACCCTCGTAATCTTCGATGGCACCCAGGATGGTGTCCGGAGTCACCAGAACCCGCTGCACGGTTTCAAAGCCCTGCTGTTCCAGAAAGGCAAAGCGGGCCTGTACGGACTTGTCCAGATTGGGATCCTCTGCGGGCTCTGCGCTCACAAAGGAAAAGGCGATGAAGCGCACATGGCGCTGGGCTGTGACACGGCTGTCCAGCTGACGGACGCTTCCGCTGCACAGATTCCGGGGATTTTTGTACTTCTCTCCCTCGTCCGGGATCCGGGCATTGATCTCCTCAAAATCAGGATAGCTGATGACGGCTTCTCCCCGGAGCACCAGACGTCCCTGGTAAGGGATGGTCAGGGGGATGTTGGTGAAGGTTCTGGCGTTGGGGGTGATGACCTCGCCGATCTCACCGTTGCCTCTGGTGACAGCCTTCTCCAGCTTGCCGTTTTCATAGGTCAGGACTACCGTCAGTCCATCCAGCTTCCAGGACAGGACGCCCTCACGGCCGTTCAGCCAGCTCTGGAGCTCTTCCCGGCTCTTGGTCTTACCCAGGCTCAGCATAGGGGAAGCGTGGCGCTCTTTGGGAAGTTCATCCACGGCTTCATAGCCCACACTCTGGGTAGGGCTGCCGGACAGGATGATACCGGTCTTTGCTTCCAGCTCTACCAGTTCGTCATAGAGCTTATCGTATTCAAAATTGCTCATGATCTCCCGGTCTTCGGCATAATATGCCCGGGAGGCACGGTTCAGGAGCTCCGTCAGCTCCTTCATTCTCTGCATGGTTTCCATTTATCGCATTCCGCACAGGCGGTACAAAGTCGCCTGTTCCTCTTTCGTAAGTTCCCGGTATTCTCCGGGTTTCAGATCACCCAATTCCACACTCATGACTCGGATCCGCTTCAGGCTCCTGGTGTGGTATCCGCAGGCTTCGCACATTCGGCGGATCTGCCGGTTCAGTCCCTGGGTCAACACAATGCGGAAGGTGAACTTGCTCAACTGCTCCGCCAGGCAGGGTCTGGTCTTCTCTCCCAGATCCTTCAGGTAGATGCCTTCCTGCATTCGCCTGATCATTTCCGGCCGGATCTCCTTGTCCACCCGGACGATGTATTCCTTCTCATGGCGGGCAGCTCCCCGCATCATGGCATTGATGAGATCTCCGTCATCCGTCAGGAGCAAGAGTCCTTCGGAATCCTTGTCCAGGCGGCCTGCGTAAGTCACCCGGACGGGATAGTCGATCATATCCCGCACCAGCTTGTCCGCATGGGCATCCTTCTCGGAGCAGGTGACACCCACGGGCTTGTTGTAGGCCAGGACCACATGGTCGGTGCGCAGGCTCACAACTTCGCCGTCCACCTGCACCAGATCCCCGGGCCCCACCAGGCATCCCAGTTCCGGCCTGACGCCATTGACGGTAACCCGTCCGGACTCAATGAGACGGTCCGCCTCCCGTCTGGAACAGACGCCGCAACCTGCCAGATATTTATTTAAGCGTTCCCCGCTTACTCCCATTGATACAGCTCCAATTCTTCGATAGTCTTTACGGGAGGCACACCTGCCCCCTCCGTCAGCCCCTTCTTGGCCAGCTTGTCCGCCACCTCGTTGTACTCCACATTGGTGTGGGCAGCTACTTTATGAAAACCGATACGGATGTCAGTTCCCCAGGTCCGCATGGCCTGTGCATACTTCTTGGTCAGGTCATTCTTGCTCTTCCAGGCCCCGGTGACCCAGCACTCGATACCGCTGTAATCGTAATAGATCTCGATGGCGGCATACCCGCTCTTCCGGGCGCATTGGACGGCGTACATGGCTCCCAGCATCTCTCCCGTCACATTCCGCTGCTTGAGAGACTCTGGATTGTCGCCGTTGCCGTAGGCCACATGGACCGTGCCTTCCGGCGTGAGAAATGCGCAGCCGAAGGCATATTTCTTGATGCTGTCGTTGTAGCTTCCGTCCACATAGACGGTAAGGGTATCCCGGTTCATGTTTCACCTCGTTCGAAAGACCAATATATCTTTACTAGTTTACCATTCCTTTGGGAAAAAATCGAGCCTTGACGCCAGATGATCCATGGGAAAAAGAAAACCGGAAGCTATACGGTGATAGCTTCCGGTGATTGGTCGGTATCAGATCTCTTATGCCAGGAAATTCTGTGCCTTCTCCAGTGCATCATCGATGTGTGCACAGAAGTGATCCTCTCCCACTTTGGAGATGAATCCGGCATGTTCCATGGTCTTCCGAGGCTGCTCGTTCACATGGGAGAACAGAACCTGTACCCCCTGCTCGGTGCAACGGTCATAGAGGTCTTCCAGAGAACGCATTGCGGAGGCATCCAGTGCGGGCACCCCTCTCATACGGATGATGAGGACCCTGGTGAAATCCTTCAGGGTGATGTCGGAGATCAGATCCGTCATACCGAAGAACATGGGACCGTTGATCTCGTACACGCGAACCTGCTTGGGAACCTTCCGCAGGCTCAGGGCCATGGGATCGTTCTCCTCCTCGGCGCCGGACTCTTCCTCCTCGGAATACTTCCAGCCCCGGATCTCGGTCTCATCGCTCATGCGCTTCATGAACAGCAGGCCTGCCAGGATCATGCCGACCTCGATGGCAACCACCAGGTCAAAACATACGGTCAGAACAAAGGTTACTACCAATACCAGGACATCGCTCTTGGGTGCGGTCTTGCACAGATGTGCGAAGGCTCTGTACTGGCACATATTGTAAGCCACGATGAAGAGGATGGATGCGATGGTGGGCATGGGGATCCATGCTGCATAAGGCATCAGCACCACCAGCACCAGGACCAGGACCAGAGAGTGGACCATGCCGGCGATGGGGGTACGGCCGCCGTTCTTGATGTTGGCAGCGGTACGTGCGATAGCTCCGGTTGCGGGGATGCCGCCGAAGAATGCGGAACCCATATTACCGATACCCTGGGCCACCAGCTCCATGTTGGAACGGTGCTTGCTGCCGATCATTCCGTCTGCCACCACGCAGCTAAGCAAAGACTCGATGGCTGCCAGGATGGCGATGGTCACAGCATCGGAGAATACGGTGCGGATCATCTTGAAGGAAAAGTCGGGCAGAACGGGAGTGGGAAGCTTACCAGAGATCTGGTAGAGATCACCGATGGTGTTCACGGGAAGGTTTGCAAGCTTCACAATGAGGATGCCTGCGATAACGGCGATAAGGCTTCCGGGGATCTTCTGGTTGATCTTGGGCCAGACGATCTGGATCAGCAGGCAGATGACGCCCACCAGCAGTGCCCAGAGGTTGATGCTGGGGAAGAAGCGGATCACGTTGCCGATCTTGTCCAGGGTCTCGATGTTCTCCACTCCTGCTTCATAGGTCAGTCCGAAAAAGTCCTTCAGCTGGCCCACCAGGATGGTGACTGCGATACCGGCAGTAAAACCGGTGGTGATGGTATAAGGAATGAACTTGATCAAGGTGCCCAGTCGCATGACACCCATGATGATGAGCAGGATACCTGCCATGACCGTAGCCGTTGCAAGACCGGACATGCCGTTCTTGGCCACAATGCCTGCCACAATGGTGGCAAATGCTGCGGTAGGTCCCGCGATCTGTACACGGCTGCCGCCGAAGAAAGAGATCAGGAATCCGGCAATGATGGCAGTGTAGATACCTTCCTCAGGACCCACACCGGATGCCAGTGCCAGTGCGATGGAAAGGGGAAGGGCGATGATGGCCACGATGATACCGGAGATCACGTCCTTGACAAACTGCTCTTTGGTGTAAGTCTTCATCACCGAGAAAAGCTTCGGCTTGAGTACATCTTTTTTCATAATAATCCTCGTTGCTTTCTGAAATACAATGTCGATAACCAAATTACTATTTTACAAAAATTTCAGAATTACACAACCCCTTTCCGGCTTTTCTTTCCACGGGTTGTGGGAATGCCTTCGGAAAGGGTCCTCTTCCTTGATTTTTTGCGGAATTCTTGGGATAATAACTCGGGTATCACATTACATCACGGAGTAACGGATATGAACAAATCTTCCATTCAGAAAAAACGGATCCTTACGGCCATCATCCTGATCATGGCGGTCCTGGCCCTTTGTGTTACCGGATTGCTTTTGCGGCGCGGCCTTTCCAAAGTCAGTGTAGAAAACCTTCAGGGCGGCGGCAGTCCTGCCGGCAGCTTCACTTACCGTGTGGGCGAAACGCCCCTTTCCGACTATGTCATTGTGGCAGGCTCCGGCGCAAGATCCGCCGCCCAAAACCTGCAGGCATATATCTCTTTCGCTTCCGGCACAGAACCCCAGATCCTCTCCCGGGATTCCGGCCAGGCTCACACCATCTGCCTGGAGTTGCAGAAAGATCTGGAGGCCGGCCGTACCGGCATCCGCATAGAAAACGGAATCATTACCCTCACCGGACGGGACAAGGAAGATCTGCTCCTGCGGGTATGGGAATTTGCCAACATCTATCTGGGCTACGCCTTCGCAGGCTCCTCCCGCCAGCACCTGCTCTACGGGGAATCGGAGATCATCCTGCCCATGAACGTTGCGGACCCTGGTTCAGATGCCTGGATCCCTCATCGGGAGCCCATCATCTGCCTCTGGAAGACCAACATGCCCAGAGGAACGTACTACAACTCTTCCACCAGCCTTGCCAGCGAGATCCTCTCTTACTCGGATGATCAACTGTATGATTACGTCCGCATGATGAAATACTGCGGCTACACCGGGATCCAGGTGACGGACATGTGCAGTACCTGGGCTGCTTACGGCGGTTATGAATTTGTCCAGCAGCGGATCCGTTTTATGGCAGACGCGGCCCACTCCATGGGTATGAACTTCACCCTTTGGGTATGGGGCTCCGAGTTCACCGGTTACGGTTGGAGCGACCCCACGGTGGAATACTACGATTACGACCTTTCCCGCTACGCAAGCGAAAATCCGGATGCCATTGCCACCTTTGAGAAGTACAGTGACATCTACGCGGAACTGGCGGACTGTTCCGACCGGATCATCGTCCATTATGTGGATCCGGGAAATCTGAACACCAGCGAAGACGTGATCTTCTATGCTTCCATGCTCCGGGAAAAATGCAAGGCAAAGAATCCCGACATTGATTTCGGCATCAGCTGCTACACCGAAACCCTCATCGATCCGGAAATGGTGATCGAACAGATGGGAACGGATGTGACTCTGTACTCCGGCGCCATGACGGCTGCCAACCGGGACTGGTCCGGTTTCCGGAACATCATTCGGGTCTTCGGAGCACCTTACGGAATCTGGTCCTGGAATCTGACGGAGATGGAGATCGATCAGCTGGCGGTCATGAATGTCAACGCCCACCTGGTCCAGGATGTGTATCTTCGCAGCCGGGCCCTGGATCCCATCGCCAAGCCCGATTACTGGAGCGAGATGGATTCCTATCATGTGCTGAACCTCTTCTCCCATTACTGCGCAGGCCACCTGCTGCAGAACCCGGAACTGGATGTGGATGAACTGCTCTTTGAGCTCTGCACCGATCTGGTGGGGGACGAGTATGCGGAGGATCTGTACCAGGTCCTGTCCATCATTGAAGAAGCCCGCACCGGAACCAGTTGGGAAACCTTCAAGAACGATGGTAGCCAATACCTTCTGATGAGCGATGCCTATCCCACGGAGGATCTCCTGGACCGCTGTCAGGTCATGATCCCCCGGCTGGAAGCCCTGGCAGAAAATGCTCCCGAATCCACTTCCGTTCCCCTTCCCGTCAGCGTGAAGGAATTGATGCAGCTCTTGCAGCCTCAGCTGGCTCAGATCTATGAATACGCTCAGTTCCGGCAGATGCTGTCCACCCTGAAGGATATGCAGGCTTCCGGAGCCGGAACCGATGAATTGCAAGCGTACCTGGACAAGAACTGGTCGCCTCTTCATGAGTACAACACCATCGTGGGAACCTGGGGCCCGGCGGAACAAAGAGCCGCTTATCTCCTTCTCCGGGACTATTGCCTGGAAGCCGGCCTGACCATGCCGGAGGATCCTGTCCTCCGGAACCAGCGGAAAGAAAGGGTATACGAAGAGTTCGTCTCCATACAGAAGACCAAACAGGAATGCTATTGCTTTTACAAGGGAATCAATGACGCTTTCGCCTACGGCGAGGAAGACGATCAGGCGCTTCTGCAGGAGATGGTCACGCAAGGCCTCTTCTCCCAAAATTCCGAGGGATCTTTCTACCTGACGGATTGGGAAAATTACAGATATCATACAAGATAAGATGCAAAAAGAAAGGAAGTCCCGGCTGATGCCGAGGCTTCCTTTTTGCCTAAAACCCTTTGGAACCGACTACCTGGTTCATCCGCAGATCATAATATGTGATCCTGAGGTGATAGCCATTGTTCGCATAGGACTCCCAATCGATCTTCAGATTTTCAGGAGTCCATGTACCACCGTACCCATCATTTCGGAACCTGACCCTCATGGAATCATAATCCGACAGATCCATCACCAGAGGTTCTGCCGTTTCATCATTCTCGTAGATTTTTTCGAACTGACCGGAGTGAAATAACCAGACGCCGCCTTTTTGATACTCTTCCTCCGTCAGGTTCATGACTTCGCAAAGTCCGGTGTAATCAGCGCCCTTCTCAAGATAATCCCCCTGCAGACTGACGAGGACCACGATATCCTCAACGCCTGTCAACGTGGTCAGATACTGCACATACTCATCCATGGCAGCAAGTTGGTCCCACTTGATCTGCCTCTTGTACCATTCCAGATCATCGTCCCAGAGATGATAATCCTTCCCTGCTGCGCCTTCCACGGATCGATGATCCACCAGTTCATAGCGTTCCAGCAGGAAATCCCGGATACCCAGGGTGAATTTCACCGCTCCGAAGCTGTTGAGGTGGCCGTTATCGATATAATCAGTATTGCAATCCAGCCCCATCTCGGCAGTCAACATGTTGCCGTAAAATGTAGGGATGTCTCTCTCTTCTCCATATTCGATGCCGCCCTTGATTATGGCATCGAATCCGGGATAACCCGAAAAGGGGACCACCATGAAACAAAGCTGAAATCCTTCTTCCACAGAGAGGTCATACAATCTGTCCAGCCACAGACGATTGGCATCACTCAGGGGTTCCGCTACGGCGGCTGCCGCCTCGTTCAGAGGATCTGCCACAGCGGAGCCTCCCCACCATAGTTTCTCTCCTCTGCCAAAGACATTTTCTTCGGACTGCCGGAAATCTTCCTCTACCAGTTCGCGATAACGGGTATGAACGATGGGCCAGCGGAAAATATAATCCAGTTGTTCCTTGGAGTCTTCCACGTCCTCACAGACCATCTGGATGGAATTCCGTGAAGTTTTCATTCCCAGTAATTTGCGGTAAATATTGGACTGGACCTCTGCTTTCTCATAACCGAGAGAATACAGATCCACCACCACGATCTCCGGCGACTGGGTTTTGAGAAGCTCTACCAGGCTGTAATACATGCCGATCTTATCCGTACCGGAGACAGACATATTGAAGGCGGAAATACCGTTCTCCTGCCACAGGATCTCCGGCAGAAGGCCGCAATACACATGGCTGGTACCGACGAAGACCAGGTCGATGGTATCCTCCGGAGTCGCATACAATTGGCTGAAGGAGGAAAGGTGATCTCCCATGGTATCCTTCCATGACAGGGCCCGGTAGACCACTGTCAGGACTCCCGTCAGTACCGCCAGGAAGACCAGGATCCTTATGCCGTTTACTATCTTTTTCTTCATGATCATCTAACCTTAAAACTGAAAATACAGGAACTGCTGAGAGTCAAAATCGATACCATACTGACCATACACGAAGATCCCCAGGACCAGAAGGATCATCACCATCCAGCGAAACCAGAGGTTCTGCTTCACCAGAAAGGCTCCAAGATCCAGCCCCCGATAATAGCGGAGCAGGCTCACCAGCAGAAGGCCAAAGAGGGCGATCAGCAGGATTCCCATCTCCTGTCGGTCCAGGCCGAACTGATACAGGGTTCCGTCAAACAATACCCAGGGATTCGGTCTGGTAAACATACGCTTCAGGTAGAAACCAGCCTGGGCAAGTCTCTCGACCCGGAAAAAGATCCAGGCAAAAGCAGTCAGGCAGAAGGTCCCCAACATCCGGCCAAAGCGGTAACTGAAGACCGTACGGTCCACTTTCATCAAGTCACCGATTTTCTGCCGCACAGGGTGAAGCAGATCTCCCAGGACCTGGTACAGACCATGGATCCCACCCCAGACGATAAAATGCAATCCCGCGCCATGCCAGAGTCCGCTCACCAGGAAGGTGATCATCACGTTGCGGTATTTTTTCCATGTGGAACAACGGCTTCCCCCCAGAGGGATGTAAAGATAATCCCGGAACCAGGTGCTGAGGGAAACATGCCATCTGTGCCAGAAATCACCGATACTGGTAGCAAAATAAGGTGTATTGAAATTCTCCATCAGGCTGAAGCCCATCATACGGGCCGCACCGATAGCCACTGCGGAATAACCGGCAAAATCCGCATAGATCTGAATGGAAAAACCAATTGCGGCGATAACGGTCTCCACCGTGCCGCAGAGATAGAGATTCTCGTAGATCTGATCCACCAGAATGGAAATGCGATCTGCAATGACCATCTTCTGGAACAGGCCCCAGAGCATCAGGGTAAAACCGGAAGAGATGCCTTCCATGTTCCACAGTCTGCGCTTGGGCAGTTCCTCCATCTGCTTCATCAGGTTGCCGGAACGCTCGATGGGGCCGGCTACCAGCTGAGGGAAGAAGCTGACGAAGAGCGCATAGCGAAGGAGGTTCTTCTCCGCGGGGATCTTGTCCCGGTACACATCCACCACATAGCTGAGGGTCTGGAAGGTGTAGAAGGAAATTCCCACCGGCAGAAGCAGATCAAAAGGATTGTTGATGGCCGTCAGATGCAGAGGCGACAGGATCCGGTTGAGAATACTGAGGAAGAAATCAAAGTACTTGAAAAAGAACAGGATACCCAAAGTCACCACAAAGGAAGTGGCCACCAGTGCTTTCTGTCCTTTTTGCCGCTCCCGGCCTTTCAGATGTCCGATGCCCAGTCCGCATCCCCAGGTCACCAGAGTTGCGGTGAGGATCAGCCAGACATAGGTCACGTTCCAGCTCATGTAGAAATAGTAGCTGGCAACGAGGAGCCAAATACTCTTTAATTTATTCGGAAGAAGATAATAGATAAAGATAACTATGGGAAAAAAGATCAGGAATTCGATGGAATTGAATAACATAACCCCTCCGGAACCTCTCCGTGATCCACAACCTGAACCAGTCGAGATCCCTCATAGTGTAATTCGTAATAAAAGTTGGAAACGCCTGCCAGAAGCGGCTTCAGGAATACCGGGTCCCCTTCCCACAGATTCAGGGAAAGCACCTGGTCTTCCGGGATCCAGGCCAGAACACCTTCGTTGCATTCCTTTAAGGAACCGGAAAAATCCTCAGAGGTATAGATGTAGATCCGTTCATCATCGTAATCGCCATCGTTATAGAAATCCACGATCCCCCGAAATACCAGACTGTTTACGGTCAGACCGGTCTCTTCAAAGGTTTCCCGCATGGCGCATTCTTCCGCCGTCTCACCGGGCTCCAAATGGCCACCGACACCGATCCACTTGCCGGCATTCACATCCTTATTCTTCTTGATACGGTGCAACATCAGATACTCTCCGTCCCGTACCAGATGGACCAGGGTGGTCATACGCAATTCGCTCATGCCTTCTACCTCCAAACCCGACGATACTATTATATGGTTTTTCCGCGCAAATTGCTACAATTCATTGCATGATCCAGGAGGCTCCCATGTATTGTCCCACAGAGAAAGGGGGCACCCCGTGGAAGGTACCCCCTTTCTCCTATCTGTCAGGAATCATTTCCTGTAAGGATTGTAATTGCTGTAGGTGCGAAGAACCTGACGCATCATCTCATCCGCTCCGGAAGGAGTATAGATATCGTGGATCTCCACGTACCCTTCCTTCTTCTCTACGGTCTTTCTTTCTCTTTCCTCTTCTTTCTTCTTCCGGTTCTTGCTCCTGTCGTAGGTAGACATGGAAGCCATGATAATGGGAGAAATCTGTTGTATTGCCATAACTTCCACCTCCTTGTGTCAGTTTCGGTTTCCGATCCCTTGTGTATCTGCGTCCTGCTTCTTACTTATATTATCGGACAGTTTCCATGAAACTTTAGTATTTTCGCAAAAAAGATAAGGGAACCCATTTCCGGGTTCCCTTTGTCTCATTTTTGGATTTTATATTAACAATTAGGAGGATTTAGACAATTCCCTGAGCCTTCATGGCATCAGCAACCTTCAGGAAGCCGGCAATGTTTGCACCGGTGACATAGTCACCTTCCTTGCCATACTTCTTTGCAGCTTCGGAAATGTTCTTGTAGATGTTGACCATGATGCCCTGCAGCTTTGCATCGACCTCTTCGAAGGTCCAGCTCAGTCTCTCGGAGTTCTGGCTCATCTCCAGAGCGGAAGTAGCAACGCCG
>JAEEGL011023018.1_pt1 | contig 14233 bp, 12 predicted proteins | sample 9134231 | NCBI WGS metagenome assembly JAEEGL01 (sample SAMN16246548, study PRJNA631951) | gut metagenome | biome: gut microbiome; feature: rumen; material: fiber-attached | host: Bos | place: Iran: Karaj | collected 2018-10 | reverse complement strand
CTTTCTTGCGAGACGGCCCTTCGCCTGCGGGGACCAGACGATCTGCTTGACACCCTGATCGGCACACAGCGGGATCATTTCACGTTCTTCCTCGCGGTAGATCAGATTGTACAAGTCCTGCATGGTCACGAACTGATGCCATCCATGTTCTTTCGCGACCTGCTGTGCCTTCGCGAACTGCCAGGCATACATGCTGCTCGCGCCGATATAACGGGCTTTGCCTGCCTTTACGATGTCATTGAGCGCTTCCATCGTTTCCTCGATGGGTGTTTCCGGATCCCAACGATGGATCTGATACAGATCGACATAGTCCATACCCAAGCGCATCAGGCTATCATCGATCGCTTTCATGATGTGCTTGCGGCTGAGGCCTTGCAGGTTCAGACCCTGGCGCTCTACCGGGAAATACACCTTCGTTGCCACAACGATCTCGTCGCGGTTGGCCATCTCACGCAGCGCGCGGCCGACAAATTCTTCACTCGTCCCGCCGGAGTAGGTGTTGGCGGTGTCGAAGAAATTGATGCCCAGATCCAGTGCTCGTTTGATGATGGCACGGCTGTCCTCTTCCGGAAGCGCCCAGCCTTTACCCGTAGTGACACCGGCATTGTCCGAGCCAAAGCTCATGCAGCCCAGGCAGATGCGTGAAATAGTCGTTCCGGTATTGCCCAACTTTATATACTTCATAGTGATAGCTCCTCTCTTGGGATTTCTAAAACCAGTATAAAACAAGCCCCGGTCATCATCAATTCGATTTCCGGAGCTTATTTATAAGTTTCACTTATGAAGTTTTACAGTTGAGATCGACCCTGTTCTCTCATCATTTCCTCTTTTTCATCTTATACACGAATACTTCCGAGATCTCCCGGTCGTACCCTTCATAGAACCCCTGCGGCATGCCGAGCACGATCCTTGCGCCGCGATTGTACAGCAACAGCAGCTGATCGTTTTCTTCATCGAAGGTCAACCCCTCGATCTCGCCCTGCCTCGTCACATCGTCAAAGGTCCGTTCCAAGGTGACTGTACAGCACGTGTCGTCTTTATCAATCACAGCACGATACAAATGATCCGGCTCTTCATCATCGGCAGTGCCGTCGTCCGCTGTCATGTAGATGCACCCATCGTGATAGGCTACGCCCTGCACCCATTGCGGCGGCATCTGCAGATGGACCTTGCCCAGATACGCCCCGGAATCCAGGTCATACTTGTACAGGTACCTGCCGCTCTCCTCGCCGACCCAGGAGCACATCCAGACGGTCCGCGTGTCCGGATCCACCGCGATGCCGGAGCATTCCAGCTGCCCGCTCTCCGGAGCGAAAGGGAAGGTACGCTTCAACTCCAATGTATCTCCGTCGTAGACCGCAATCTGAATGTTCGTGCCCACGCCGTCCATGAAGTATTCGGCACCGATGTACAGCTCGTTGTTATACACATCAATGTCCCCGATGTGGTTGACCTCGATCCGATATCCTTGAAAAGGATCCTTGTTCTGTGCTATAACGTTCCATGCCGCGTCATATTTCGTCAATATCGCGGACCCGCTGACCCAATAGGAACCATTCTCACAGCAGACGCCCTGCCGGCCTTCCACCTCTACGGCATCCGAAAGTTCATATTGAAACGCCGGCAGCATCCGGGACGCATCGGCCTCCGGACGCTCCGGCGTTTTTGTTTCGGCGGCCGTGCATCCTGCAAGCAGGAACAGCATCCCCACCAGCAGGATCGCAGACAACGACCGTTTCATATGCTTACTCCGTGATCGCCCAAACGCGGACCGGCAGGCCGACCGCGCCTTTGATCTTCGGCCAGGCGGCGACCAGAACGGCGCCGGCCGGTGCGACCTGATCCAGATTGCACAGGACCTCGATCTGCAGTTTGCCCTGCTCCAGGACGTAACGCTCGCAGGCCAGATCCTCTGCCTTCGCCGCTTCCGCGGAAGCATCGGTGTCCAGGGTCTCATGACCATTCGCGGCCGCATTGCGCACTTCATAGATATACTTCAAAGCATCCAGGGACCAGCCGGGGAAGTTCTCGCTGCCGTCCTCGGCGATGCCGGACAGGGCTTCCATATCCGGCCAGTTCTTGCTCCAGTCAGTGCGCAGCGCAACGAACGCACCATCCGGGATCGGACCGTATTCCGCTTCATAATCCTTGATATCCTGCGCGGTCACGGCATAGTGCACGTCTTCCGCTACTTTCTTGGTGATATCGATGACGCAGAGCGGGAAGACCGCGTCCATCACGCCGAACTCTTCCGACAGCGGCGCACCCTTCACAAAGTGGCCCGGGAAATCGATGTGCGTACCGAACTGTCCGGGGAACTTGAAGGTCTGGATGCGGCACTCCAGCATCGGATTGCCCCAGTCGAAAACGACCTTGCCCAGCTCCACGGATCCTTCCGGAATACCGCTCCAGTACGGGCTGTCGTTGGTCAGTTCATGTGACAGTTCCACCCAGCGCAGTTTCTTTGCCTGCTCCAGTGCATCCCAAAGTTTATACATAATAAACCTCCTTATTTACACACCCACGGACGCCCCGCAGATGATTCATTCTGCCTCTGCCTCGTCATGCGACGGCGCACTGATCACGATGTGTCCATCCTCAAAGTCCATGCGGATCTTGTTGTCCGTCGCGCCGAGCTTTTCCAGCAGTTCCCGCGGGATCTGCACACGGCCTGCCTTGTCCAGGACCGCGAACTCTTCCTGTGTCTCATCGAACATGGTGACCTGGTCCAGCCGGTCCGCATAGCTCTGCTTCACGATGAACTCACTGCTGGTCTTGCCGTCGCGGATGGAGACCACGCGGTTGACCTTCTTGGCCAGCAGCCGGTCATGTGTGACGATGATGATCGTCAATCCCAGCTCCTGGTTCAGTTTGCGGAACACATCCAGGATATAAGCGGCGGTTTTCGCATCGACGGACCCGGTCGGTTCATCCGCCAGCAGGATCTTCGGACTGTTCGCCAAAGCGATAGCGATGGCGATGCGCTGCTGCTCACCGCCGGACAGCTGGCTCAGGCGGCTGTCCTTTTTATGCTCCATGCCCACCAGTTCCAACAGTTCCAGTGCCTTTTTGCGCCGTTCTTTCTCGCCGCCAAAGGCCATGGGCATTTCCACGTTCTCCACCGCCGTAAGATAGGGCAGCAGATTGCGGCCGTTGTTCTGCCAGACGAACCCGACGGTCTTTTTCTTATACTCGACCAGTTCCTTCTCCGACATCTTGAACAGGTCCTTGCCATCCACCATAAGACGTCCGGCGGACGGGCGGTCCAAGCCGCCGATCATGTTCAGGAAGGTCGATTTGCCGGATCCTGAGTTACCGATGATGGCCATCAGTTCGCCGGCTTTGACTTCCAGTTCCAGACCCTGCAGTGCCAGCACTTCCAGGTCCTCGGTCTTGTAGATCTTGACGAGGTTTTCACATACGATCATGTTTTCAGCCAACGCGCTCACCATCCTCCAGCTCATAGACCTGGTCGCCCAGCTCCATCAGACCCACGTCATGGGTCGTCATGACGATCGTGATGCCCTCCCGCTCGGTCAGCTCACGGAAGATCTTCACAACAGTCAAGGCCGTATTGGTATCCAACTCCGCCGTAGGTTCATCCGCAAATAAAACCTTGGGCTTATGAGCAATAGCTCTGGCGATCGCCACGCGCTGCTGTTCACCGCCGGACAGTTCCGCCGGCATGTGATCCGCCCGGTTTGCCAGGCCGACCAGCCGCAGGCATTCCATCGTCCGTTCCGCCCTGTCCCCCTCATATTTTGCCAGGCGCAGCGCGAAATCCACGTTCTCAAACGCCGTCATCATGGGGATCAAGGCTACGGACTGAAAGACGAAACCGATCTGCTTACGGCGGATCTTCTCTTTTTCCAGAGCGGAATGACGCGTGATATCCACCCCGTCAAAGAAGATCGTGCCTTCGGTCGGATCATCCAGAAGGCCCAGGATGTTCATCAATGTGGTCTTACCTGAACCGGAGCGGCCCCTGAGGATCGTCAGCTTCCCTTCCGGGACTGTGAGCGAGATCCCGTTCAATGCCCAGAATACTTCTCCTCCGCCCGTAGGAAACCCACGTTTGATATCTTTTACTTCGATCATGTCACTCATTAGTCTTCACCCAGTTTCAATGCCTGTGCGATCTGGATCTTGTGGATCAATATGCTGATCGCTGCCATACACACGGCAACGACGATACCGACCACGAGATAGAGCCGCAGCGTATCCGCCGATGCCTGCACGACCTCCAGCGGAATGACGGTATCTTCCGTCGTGTATGCAAGCTGCACCATCGGGACGTACAATTTGGCGGCGATCCGACCGATCACGGCGCCCATCACCAGGGAAATACCGGAAATGAACAATTGCTCATTGCCCAGCATCGACAGGATCTCACGCATCGACATGCCCATCGCCCGGAAAATACCGAATTGCAGCTCGCGTGCCCGGATCGAAAGGATCCAGAAGATGAGGAAGCCGACTGCGCAGAGGATCAGGACGACGATGAAGCCAACGGTCAGGATGCCGTTGGTCCCTTGGGTGACCGGATCGTTCTTCCAGCGGATCAGGTCCGCCTTGGTGTCTTTGAAAGTAGCAAAGCGGATGCCCCGCTCCGATGCCCAGTCGTAGATCGGCTGTGTTGATCCGTCGATCTTCATCCAGATCTCATAGGGGAAAACATCCCACTGGGACTGGACCTGATCGAAATTCGCGATGATCTGGTAATGATCACTGGTCCTGTTCAGATCGCTGGTGGGGATCTTCGACCGGTAGGCAGGCCAGTAATCGACAAAACCGCAGATGATACCTTGCGCATGGCCATGATTGCCATAGTACTGGACGCTGTCACCGATCTCGACACCAAGTTTTTCCCGGGCATTCGAGGACATAAGGATCCCGTTGGGATTCCGGGACATGGCGTTGAGGTAATTATACCAGTGGATCGGCAGCAGCCCGTCCTTGAACCATGCGGTATTTCCGAATTCTTTAGTGTTGATGGCCATCACGGAGATTCCCTTCAGGCTGCCGTTCGGACCCATGACCGTAATGGTATCGTTCAGGACCCGGGTCATACTGGCGACGTTTTCGATATCCTCATACTTGCTGAAATCCGGTTCGATGTAATCCCCGGTCTCACCCATGACGCCGGTGTTCTCCCATTTTTCTTTGATCACGATGTCGGCACCATTGATGTAGCTGATCCGCTGTTCACCGTTGACGTTGATGGTGCGCGCGGCCTGCGCATTGAAGATGCCCAGTGACATCGTCATGATCAGGAAGACCATCAGGAAGCCTTGGTTGCCCCGGTCTCTTAAGATATGCAGGAAGGAAGCATACAACGCCGGTGACCAGTGTTTCCGCCCGATCAGATAGATCAGTTTCACAAGAAGCGGGAAGATCCGGAGGACCAGAAGACCCGCACCGAGAATGAAGATCGAAGATCCCAGATACAAGAAGGGACCCAACACCGATCCGGACGTCATGGTCTGTGCGATGTATTCCGTATTCTGCAGGTACAAATAATAGATATAAAGCGCCAGCGCCAGCATGATGACGTCCAGGAACAGCTTCTGCCACAAGGGGCGTTTTTTCTTTCCTGCCTTTTGCTGCGTGTGCGCAACGATGGTCATGTCCGCATAACGGAACGCCGGGATGACCATGGTACCGATCGCAAGAAGCGCTGCCACCAACGAAAACAGAACGGTCTTCCAGGTCAGCGTTACCGGCAGTGCCGTCCGTCCGACGAACTCCAGGAACGCGTTGGAGGATCCGATGACCTGACAGATCAAAAAGCCCAGCGGCAGTCCGATCACAAGTCCGGCACCGGCGACGATCGCGCTCTGCTCCAGATACAAGAGCAGAATCTGGCGTTTGGAAGCGCCGCGGCTCTTGAAGATCGAGATCTCCTTTTGCTCCATCTCCAGCATGCGGCCGGAGACCATGAAGATGAAGAGGATCAAAAGCACGAGGATCGGGATCTGCAGGACCAGTAAGGTGACCTTCAGCTTGGCCGCGTCCACCAGATACTGTTCAAAGATCTCCTGATAATGTGCACGGAATCCATTGTTGAATTCTTTTTTGACAGGCTCGATCGCGGCAAGCATATGCTCCACGTCGCGGCCTTTGAAATCCTTATAATCGATGATGGACGCCCACTCCACGTAAAATTCGGGATCCTGTTCCGCCTCCACCTCGACAAATGCTTTTATGAACGTCTCAGTGTCGATGACCATGGTCCTGAGCATCGTGGAAGGCGCGTTATACCAATAGGGATCGCTGGCATCCGTCGGTTCGAATACACCGACGACCTTAAATGCCAGCATCTCTCCGTCCGGCGCCTCCATTTTCTTACTGGTCAGCACCTCTCCGATCATAAGATCCAGGAAGATCAAGGTCCGTTTGGGAATGATGACCTCGATGATATGGCCATCCTGGATACCCGGTTCATTCATGCGGCCGGCCGTGATCTGGATGTGATCCTCGATCTCACTGTACGAAGACAGGGCAGCCTGTGTTTCACCGTTTTCATTATTCTCATCAAGAGAGATGACCTCAGGGATCAAGGGCACCGTTTTATAGTAGTGCTGGATAAAGTACATTTCCTCGACGCCCATGTCCTCCGACAGGTGCGTCGCGAGATCCTTGTAATGATTGTACTTCTGCATATCGGAACTCGTCATGCCGCTCCGGACGCCCGTCCGCATCGTCGTCAGGCCAGGATAGATATCCTTCTCTTCCAGATACCCGGCGAGGTTGGACGTCAGCATCTTCTGCAGTATGGCGTTCTCGTACAAGGCGCAGCTGGACGCGATCGCGAACAGCAGGACGTTACCGATCAGAAGGCTTAGAACCATCCATTTTTTACTGATGATCTTTCGGATGATGAATTGCAGCATAGAGACCTCCTCATCCGTTTACGAGGAGAAGGGTATCCCCCTCTTCCACGCCTTCCAGGATCCAGACGTCCGTCCCGTTGCCATTGTTGTTGATGGAACCGATCGTCACCGGGCGGCGATGGATGGCACCGCCTTCTCCCAGGATCTGGACAAAATAATCACCACCGGACAGAATGACCGCCTGGCGTGAAGCGAGCAACGCGTTATCCACGGACAAAGTCTCTCCCGTGACCGTGATCGCTACCGACTGACGGTCCGCGAGAAAATCGACCGCCTCTTCTGAATCCAACTCGATCACCATATAGTCACTCCTATAGCTCGTCGGCAAAATATTGGAGGCCGCGATGATCCGTCCTTCGAAACTCCTTCCGCGCATACGGACCATCACTTCCTGATCATAGCTGAATTTGCCTTGCGTATTATCTGCCCCGACCACGAGCCGCGTCTCCGAATGCATGGAGATCAGCGTCTCGCCCATCGAAACCTTGCTGCCTTCGCCACTGAGGGGGACTGCGTCGATCACACCCTCGTAAGGTGCCTTCAGCACGTTCTTATCCGCCTCTTCCTGCCGTTTCGCTATACTTCTTTCCAACGCCTCGATCTGATGATCCATATCGCAGCAATACTGCTCGTAAGCAGATTTCCGCCGCTGCACTTCGATATCCGCGCGCACCCAGGCATATGAAGTCAGATCCCAGGTCGCTCTTTCGGCTGTATCGATGTCTTCTTCCCAGTTTTCGATCCCGGTCTCATATTCCTCTTTCAGTCGCTCCAGCTTCAGCTGCATCTCTTCCAGATCCAGAAGGCTTTCCTCCGATGTAAACCGGATCAGGACGTCTCCCTCCGCCACATGGTCGCCCCTCTGTACGCAGATCTCCGCAATACGGCAGCCTGGACGGTCCCATTCCAGATCGGAACTGAAGGGGAACCGCACGACGCCGGATGTCTGGCTTTCTTCGGCATAGGTACCACGGCGCACAGTCGTGGTACGGAAGTTGGTTTCAGACGCAACGACATTACTGATATCGATCAGGTTTGTTTCTTCTGCCTGCGGTTTGCTGCAGGCGGTCAGGATGATCATGCACAGAGCTGCCGCAAGCCATCCTGCTCTTGCTTTACTCTTGTACATAGACCGTTTCTCCTTCCTCAAGGCCTTCTGTGACCTCGATCATGATGTCCGTTTTGATCCCGACCTGGATGTTGCGGCGGGTCCTGCGTCCCTCTTCCACAACGTATACATAGCTGCTGTTTTCATCGAGATACAGGGCATTTGCGGGGATCCTCAGCACTTCCTCGCGGATCCCGGTCTCGATACAGATCAAGACGGTATCGCCCGCCTGCACCTCTGCATCGATGTCGGCGATGCGGAATCGGCTTTTCGTTTTTTTGTCTGAAGAAAGGATCATCGCCAGGATCTCTTCTTTGGAATATGGGTCGTTCTCCAACGTATATTCTTTCCCATTGATCCAGCAGGTCAGGCTCTCCGCCCGTTCCAGGAGCGAATCGCTGATCGAATCAGTGTTCGCGTACAGCAGCGCATCGTCCGTGATACAGAAGACCGTTTCATAATCGGCGATCGTCTTGCCTTCCTTGGCCGCGGGATCGACGTATACGATCCGGCCGCTGCAAGGCGCTTTCAATTCTCTGGATTCCAGGCTCTTCTTGAGTGTTTTGAGCCGTGCTTCGGATCTTTCCATGTCCAGCGCCTGGTCTTCTTTTGTCTGTTGGAGTTTCAGTTCTTTCTCTTCCAGATCCAGGCTCTGCATCCTTCGGCCGCTCCACGGGACACCGTTGGCGTATAGTTCGTTGAGAGCGGTCTGGCTGCTGTCCACCTCCAACTGCAGTTGATCGAGAGTCAGCGCATTCGTCCGGGCCTGATACTCCATCTGCCAGGTCAGGTCTTCCACTTGTTCCTCGACCTCAGTCAGATCCAGGATCGCTAAAACATCTCCCTCTTTCACGACGTCGCCATAAGTGACTGTCAGACGTTCCAGCTTACCACCGGTGGTAAAGGCCGCTTCCTGCACGTCCGGCACGATCTCACCCGTAAAATACCGCTTGAAGGCGACCCTGCCGCGCTCGACGACAGCCGTGTCCATCGTATATCCGGCCGGTTCCAACAGTTCCGGCACTTCAGAGACCTGCTTCTCAGCACAGCCTGTCAGACTCAGCAAAAATACTGCCAGCAGCAGGAAGATCATGATTCTCTTACTCATCTACGATCTCCTCTCCCTCTTCCAGGCCGCTGACGATCTCGACATACGTACCGTTGTCCAGACCGGTCTGGACTTCCTTGATCTTCTTCATGCCCTCTTCATCCAGATAATAGACGACCGACTGATCGCCCGCTTTCTTGATCGTTCCGGACTTGACGTACAAAACATCCTCCGCTTTTTCCAGGATCACGTTGATCACGCCCTTAGTTCCTTCTTCCAACGCAGGGTCGGGGATGTGGAGCGAGAAATATGCGGTTTCCGGATCGCCTTTCAGGCCAAGATCCTCCGGATCCACGGCAACTGCTTCGTGTTCCTCATCGCCATACTTGATCACGACCTCGTCACCGACCTTGAACAAGGCAGCCTCTTCACCGGTCACCAAAAACGCTGAACTATTTACGTCTGAGATCGTGATGACCTTCTCCAGTTCTTTGGAAACGTCACCATCATTGAGCGTCTTCACCCGCGTCACGGAGCCGCTGATCGAAGCATAGATCTGCCGGCCGCGGATCTTTTCCTCCAGTTCTTTGATGCGTTCGGACTGGATGAGCAGCTCATCTTCCTGCTGCTTCAGCAGCTCTGCATAACGCTCTTCGGTCCGCTCACGGTTTTGACGGGCCTGTTTTCTTGCGTCACTGCCTGACGCCAGGTCAACAGCGACATCCGCTTTTCTCAGGTCCAGATCCTGGTAGGCCAGCGTATGTTCATGCTCCAGTTCCAGCTTCTTCAGTTTCCATTCCTCGTCCGCCTTCTGTTCTTCCAGATCGTCCATGACGAGTTCACCCAGGAGGTCCCCAGGCTCCACCGCATCACCCGGCTGTACGAAAAAGCAGCGGATGTATTCTCCGCTAACAGAAAAAGCCAGTGATTCCACCCTTGCGGGCTTATACTGGCAAGCTACATTCTCAGACACGATAACATCGCCGCGCATCACGGTGGTCACCGCATGCTCGACATCTTCCACTTCTTTAACGACAGGTGCCCTGGGCAGCTCCGCTTCCTTGGGCAGCAGCCCGCATCCATTGCTCAGCACAAGCAGGATCATGGATGCAAGCCACAGGTATTGTTTTTTCATTTTGACAGTCCCTCTGTCTTTACAGACTCGTCCGGCCCTCCAGAGCCCGCGTCAGTGTGACTTCATCGATATATTCCAGATCTCCGCCCACCGGTACGCCATTGGCGATACGGGTGACAGGGATCTCGAGAGGCTTGATCAGACGTGACAGATACATGGCAGTGGCCTCACCTTCGACCGTCGGGTTCGTGGCGATGATCACTTCCTTGACCTGCGGATCCTTGAGGCGTTCCAGCAGTTCGCGGACCTTCAGTTCTCCCGCGCCGATGCCCTCCAGCGGAGAGATCACACCGTGCAGGATGTGGTACAGGCCCTTGTACTGACGGGTCCGCTCATAAGCGGCCATGTCCCGCGAATCCTCAACGACCATGATCACGCTCTGATCGCGGCGCGGATCGGAACAGATCGGGCAGAGCTCCTCATCGGTCAACGTGCAGCAGCGCGCGCAGTACCGGACTCCTTCCCGGGCTGTGATGAGCGCCTGCGACAGCGACACGACTTCTTCCTGCTTCATATCGATGATATGAAACGCAAGGCGCTGAGCGCTTTTGCGTCCGATGCCCGGGAGTCTTGCCAGTTCATCGATCAGATTCGTGATTTTGGAACCATAATAATCCATGATTTAGAACAGACCTCCAAGGCCGCCCATGCCGCCCATGCCCTTGAACGCACTCAGGTCCAGACCGTCCTCGATCGAACCCAGGGCGCCGAAGGCTTCGTCGACCTTGCGCAGTGCTTCGTTCGTGGCCGCGATGATCAGATCCTGCAGCATTTCGATATCGTCCGGATCGACGACTTCCGGCTGCAGTTCGACCTCTGTGATCTCGCGCTTGCCGGATACGACGACACGCACGGCACCGCCGCCGGCCGTGGCTTCAAAGGAAGATTCTTCCAGTTCGGCACGCTGTTTGTCCAGCTCCGCCTGCTTCTCTTCCATCTGGCGCTGCATACGCTGCGCCTGCTTCATCAGATTATTCATATTTCCCGGGAATCCACCCTGAAAACCGCCTCGTTTAGCCATGTTCGTTCTCCTTCATATTTGTTGTTTGTATTATATGTAATCTATGGTTGTCCGTCAACCGTCAATCCGTAAACTCGACGTCCATATGGATCCTTCCGACGATGTCGTCCATATCCACATCCGGCGTCGGATCCACCGACTTTTTCCTGGCCAGGACCCGGACTTTCGCGCCGGTCTCATCCTCGATGGCCCGCTCGATCAGCCGGAGCCTGCGGCCGTGATCGTCCTCCAGCTGCTTGATGTAGAACTCCGTATCGCTGGAAAGGATGATCTGATCGGGATCCGCACCCGGTGCGATCTCCATCAGATTCAACGTGTACAGGCCGCGTTCCTGACTTATGATCTTTTTCTTGATGGCAGCCCAGGCCTCGATGGCACGTCCGGCCGCTCCGCCTGAGGTCATGATCATTTTTGGCTGGCGGATCTTCGGCAGATCTTCCAGCGACGGGGGCGGCGCTGCCTTTTGCACGTTCGGCTTCGGATCAGCCGCTTTGCTCTGCTCTTTCTGCACGAAAACGCCCTCGTCCAGACGCTTCTCCACAGCGGCGATGCGGGCCAGCAGCGCTTCATCCGTAGTCTCGGAAGCGCCGCGGCACAGCCGGATGATCTCGACTTCCAGCAGCACGCGCTTCTCGGAAGAATATTTCATGCGGCTTTCCAGATCGGTCAGCGATTCGATGAACCAGGTCAGCTGTTCCGCCGGCAGATGATCGGCCTGCTGTGACAAAGCAGCCGCTTCTTCTTCACCCAATTCCAGGATCGCCGCACCATCGCGGCCCATGGCCTTCATAAGCAGGAGGCTCCGCAGATGGCTGATGAGTCCCGTGGTAAAGGCGGACACGTCCCGGCCGGCCATGAAGATATCTCCGATGAGACGCAGCGCGTCCGGTGCACGGCGGGCGGCCAGCGCATCCGTAAGACGGGCATACTCCTCCGCACCCGCGGTCCCCAGGATCTCCTGCACCTTGTTAAGATCGATCTCCTCGTTGACATAGAAGGACACGCACTGTTCCAGGATACTCAAAGAATCACGCATGCCGCCGTCGGCCGCACGGGCAATGTAGCGCAGCGCGTCATCCGTAGCACGGATCCCCTCCGCCTCGCAGACCTCCTTAAGATGATCGAAGATCTGCCCGGCGGTGAACCGTTTGAAATCGTACCGCTGGCAGCGGGACACGATGGTGGGCAGGACCTTATGCGGTTCCGTGGTCGCCAGGATGAAGATGACGTGTTCCGGCGGTTCCTCCAGCGTCTTGAGCAGGGCGTTGAAGGCACCGGCAGAAAGCATGTGGACTTCATCGATGATGTAGACGCGGAAACGCCCCTTCGCCGGTGTATAGCGGACCTCGTCGCGGATCTCACGGATGTTGTCCACACCATTGTTGGAAGCCGCGTCGATCTCGATCAGGTTGAAGCCGGACTCCGACTCGCGGCACAGTTCGCATTCATTGCACGGGTTGCCGTTCACTGGGTGCAGACAATTGACAGCCCGGGCGAAGATCTTGGCCATGGACGTTTTGCCCGTGCCGCGGGTCCCGCAGAACAGGTACGCGTGGCCGATCCTGTCGTGGATGATCTGGTTGCGCAGCGCGGTGACGACCGCTTCCTGCCCCACGATCTCGTCGAAAGTCTGTGACCGCCATTTGCGGTATAAAGCCATATATGCCATGTTTTCCCTCCAAAGAGATGAACATTGTTTACAACAAAGGCGTAAGCTTTCGCCTACGCCGGGATTATCTATACTTCGCGCATCCGCCTTTGATCCTTGCCAACAGACGTTACCATAGTCGCGAGCTCAGACCAGGCACCCTTACGGCACTTACTGCGATCTGCTTAGTGCTGCTTCCTCTCAGACCTGACACGGTTCACAGGACAATAACGCGCAAGACCTGGCCCTCAACACCCCCTCGTATGGGCAGACTCCACCAGCTCGGACCGGGGGCGGATATCACCTCTGCTATAGCGGATTGCAGATACAGGGCACCGCTGCCTCCCCGGCTGCGCGAAGCTTCTATATTATATCTTTTTACAGACTGCTTGTCAAGGTGGCCATGAACATGTTACACTGACGGCAACGATCAACACCAAAGGAGCATACCATGAATCGAACCACTACCAGCGTCCAGATGGTCCTGGCCTCTGACTGCAACGGGTATAAAAAAGCACGTCTCTTCGGTGGACGTCTCATGAGCTGGATCGACGTCATCGGCGCCGTCTGCGCCCAGCGTTTCACCGGTACCGCCGTCACCACCGTCTGTGTGGATCACCTGACCTTCCTCAAGCCAGCCCACCTGGGCGATACCATCGTACAAAAGGCCTGCGTCACCTGGACCGGCCGCACGTCCCTGGAAGTCCGGGTCGACACCTACGTCGAAAAACTGTCCGGCGAGCGCGAAATGACCAATCAGGCTTATCTGGTCTTCGTCGCGCTGGATGATCAAGAGCAGCCCACTCCGGTACCGGCCTTCGTCCCAGAGACCGAAGAAGAGAAAAAAGAGTATGCCGCCGCGGAAGAACGGCGCATGCAGCGTCTGGGGCACTGACAGTCTTGAACATGCCGTCATTTTGTAAGCGTTTACCCGCTGAAATGGCGGGATTTTCGGTACTTTGTCTGTCCGTATTTCGTTGACTTTCCCCTGCACAGCTTATATAATAAGTAAAATATCATTTTAGAAAAGGAGCAAAAACTGTTATGGCCCACTACTATTCCGAGCCTTCCCGTACGTTCAGCGAATATCTGCTGGTACCTGGATTCTCTTCTGCTGAATGTATCCCCGCTAATGTCAGTTTGAAAACGCCCCTGGTCAAATTCCGCAAGGGCGAAGAAGAATGCCCCTTAATGTTGAATATCCCGCTGACTTCCGCTATCATGCAGTCTGTTTCCGGCGAAAGAATGGCTGTGGCACTGGCGACGGAAGGCGGTATTTCTTTTATCTATGGTTCCCAGTCCGTCGCTGATGAAGCCGCTATGGTAGCCCGCGTCAAGGCGACCAAGGCCGGTTTCGTCAAGAGCGATTCCAACCTGCGT
>JAEEGL010689479.1_pt1 | contig 14233 bp, 12 predicted proteins | sample 9134231 | NCBI WGS metagenome assembly JAEEGL01 (sample SAMN16246548, study PRJNA631951) | gut metagenome | biome: gut microbiome; feature: rumen; material: fiber-attached | host: Bos | place: Iran: Karaj | collected 2018-10 | reverse complement strand
GCATAGTGCTGTGTTATTCTGGTTGTGCTGTGCCCATCCCGTAAAAAGGCCGTTTCTATCTCATTTAATCGTACCCGGATTAAGCGCAGATATTCCTTTAAATCGTTGTCCTTCTTACATTTTAAATCCCGTTTGAATGTGGTAGGATTCTTTTTTCTGGGTAATTGAACATAACACCGCTTCCCATTTATAACCAAACTGAGTTCAATAGGAGCCATACCGTCCTTGTTTTTCTTGCTCTCGCGACAGTAGAACGAGACATTTGCTGTTTTTCTCCGCTGATAAACTGCCCGCCGCTCAGTAATCCGTCGCTCAAGACAGTATATATAACAAAAAAACCGCCTCGCAGGGCAGTCTCGGATATATATGGATTCCGGGTCGGGCCCGGAATGACGGGTGGGGCGTAAGGGCTTCGTACAGGCCGCTTACTTATGTCTTTTGGTGTGGTAGCGGGAGTGGGTCACGATCCCACGACCTCCGGATTATGAATCCGACGCTCTAACCAGCTGAGGTACCCCGCCGTGCAGATTCACGGCGGGGTAGCTCTCACTTACCCCCCGGCCCTTTCGGGCCACCCCCTTTTTAGGGGGACGCGGCCTCCGCTTTCGCTTCGGCCGGCACCTTCGTTGCTTCGATTTTCTTTGAAAATCTTGCTAACACTACGGTGCGGCGCCTGATGGCGCCCGGCTTTGCCGGAATCAACCTTGTTGAGATAGAAGGACTCGAACCCTCACTGACACAGCCAGAATCTGTAGTGCTACCATTACACCATATCTCAATGTGTCAAAAGGTGCCCAATTTGCGGGGGTCCGCCGAATTGGGACTGCAAAGGTACAACAATTTTTTGAATCTGCAAGAAAAACTTTTACATATTTTTCAGCAGCAGCACGGAGGCCTGGACGGAGCAGCCTTCGCCGCGGCCGACGAAGCCGAGGTGCTCGGTGGTGGTGGCTTTGACAGAGACACAGTCAATCCCTACGCCGAGGATCGGGGCGAGGGTTTCCCGCATCCGGAGGATGTGCGGGGCGAGTTTCGGGGCCTGGAGGGCGATGGTGATGTCGGCGTTGCCAAGGCGGTAGCCCTTGCCGGTCATCAGGGAGACGACCTTGCCGAGGAGGAGTTTGCTGTCGATGCCCTTCCAGGCGGGATCGGTGTCGGGGAAGAGGTGGCCGATGTCGCCGAGGGCGAGGGCGCCGAGAATGGCGTCACAGATGGCGTGGATGGCGACGTCGCCGTCTGAATGGGCCACGAAGCCCCTGTCCGAGGGAATCTGTACCCCGCCGAGCCACATCGGGAGCCCGGGAGCGAGGGCGTGTACGTCGTATCCGTTGCCGATTTTGAAGTCCATAACCAAAGATTTGTTGCAAAGGTAACGATAAAATTCGTATTTTTGTAAACTATCATCAGTACAAGGATTATGGGAGTTTTTAATTTCGGTTTCTTCGGCGAACGGGAGCACAGGGTGTTCAACTACCGCCCCCGGTATTTCGATCCGGAGACGGAGAAACGCAAAGCGATGTTCGGTGACGTCGACGGCACGCTGGATAAAGAGCGCAAGGAGGGCACGTATGTCCCCGGCGCCAGCATCCGCGGGGCATTCCGGGATGGCAATTACAAGCGGACCCGGGGCTCCGGGACGAAGGTCCAGGCCATCATCGGCATCGTGACGCTGCTGCTGATTGCCGTGGTGCTGGTGTATATAACGAAGTTTTATAGTTTGTTGTAGATTCCGGATCAAGTCCGGAATGACGGGAAAGAACAAGTCCGGAATGACGGGAAAGAACAAGTCTGGAATGACGATATGCAATTAAGGATCCTACCGGGAAATATCGCGAATATGATTGCGGCGGGGGAGGTCGTGCAGCGGCCTGCCTCGGTGGTAAAGGAGTTGATGGAGAATGCCCTCGATGCGGGTGCTACCGAGGTGAACGTTGCGCTGACCGATGCGGGGCGGACGCTGATCCGCGTCGTAGACGACGGATGCGGGATGTCCCCGGATGACGCCGTCCTTTGCTTCGAGCGGCACGCCACCTCCAAAATCGCCACGGCCGAAGATCTCAGCAACATCCTTACCTTTGGATTCCGCGGAGAGGCTCTGGCCTCCATCGCCGCGGTTGCCGAAGTGACGCTCCGGACCCGCCGTGAGGAGGACGAGGTGGGCTGCGAAGTGCAGTTCGCCGCCTCCGAGCACCTCTCTACAAAGGAGGTAGCGGCGCCTAAGGGCTCCAGTTTCAGTGTCCGCAATCTTTTCTACAACATTCCCGCCCGGCGCAAGTTCCTCAAATCCGACAACGTTGAATTCAAGCACGTCGTCGAAGAATTCACCCGGGTAGCCCTCACGAGGGAGGACGTGAGCTTCACCCTTTCGCACAACGGTCGCGACGTCTTCGTCCTCAAACAGGCCCAGTCGCTCAAGTTCCGGATTCAGGACCTGCTCGGTTCGGGTGTGGTCGGCGACATCCTGGATGTCACGGCCGACACCTCCACCGTCTACGTGAGCGGTTTCGTCGGCCGGCCCGAGAGCGCCCGCAAGACCCTCGGCAACCAATTCTTCTTTGTCAACGGCCGTTACTTTCGGAGCCCGTATCTCCATAAGGCCGTGATGAAGGCCTATGAGAACCTCATTCCCGAAGGGGTCACGCCATCCTACTTCCTCTACCTGCAGATCGATCCCCATGCGATGGATGTCAACATCCACCCGACCAAGACCGAGATCAAATTCGAGGACGAAAGCGTCATCTTCCAGATCCTCTTCGCGGCGGTGCGGCAGGCGCTCGGCAAATTCTCCCAGGCGGGAAGCATCGATTTCGACAATCCGGAGGACCTCACGATGCCCGTCATCGGCAAGCGCTTCGAGGAATACACTCCCACGCAGGCTCCTTCCATCGGATTCGACCCCAACTATGACCCCTTCGCCACTCCGTCCGCCCCGGTGAATCCGCCAAAATTCCCCGAGACCTCCGCCCCGTCCTGGCGTCCGGCCGAGAAGGAAGAATACGGCAAACTCTTCGAGGGCGCCGCGATGCCGAGCAGCCAGCTGATGATCCTCGGCGGCAAATACATCCTCTCCAAATCCCGCTCCGGGCTGCTGGTGACCAGCATCCGGCGGGCGCGGGAAAGGGTTTTGTACGACCGTTTCCTCAGCGTGATCGCCAAGAACGGCCACGCCTCCCAGCGTGCCCTGTTCCCGGTGCAGGTCAACGTCGGGGTGGAGAATCGTTTGATTTTCGATGCCAAGGCCGATCTGCTCTCTTCACTCGGATTCGACATCACCCCCTTCGGCACGGATACCGTCGTGGTGAATGCTGTCCCGGACGGCTTTTCCGCCGAACCGGGCAAGGTCCAGACCCTCGTGGGCGACCTGATCCTCATTCTTTCGGATGAGACCGTCTCCCTTCCGGAGAGGATGGAAAGCGCCCTGGCGGAGAAATTCGCCGTCCTGGGGGCCTCCTCTTCGGCGCCGCTCGACTCCACCGCCGAGGCGCAGCGCCTTCTCGACGCCCTGATGGCGAGCCAGAATCCCGAGTACACCTCTTCCGGCCGTAAGATCCTCCACGTCATCCCGCTGGAGGAGATTGACAAACACTTTTAGATCCTCCAATGTCTTATTATAACGACTCCCGTCCTTCCTTCTGGAAAAGCATTCCGCCGGCGACGCTCAATCTGCTGATCGTCAACGCCATCGTTTACCTCGCAACCTTCATCGCCGATATGCGCGGTTCGGACGTGATGATCGAGTATCTGAAGGGATTCTTCCCTAAATCTCCGTCTTTCCGCCCGTGGCAGGTGGTAACCTATATGTTCCTCCACGCCAACTTCGCCCACCTCTTCTTCAATATGTGGGCGCTCTTCCTCTTCGGAATGGCGCTGGAGAAGGCCATCGGCACCAAAAAGTTCCTGATCCTGTACTTCGCCAGCGGCATCGGGGCCTATCTGCTGCACACGGGGGTGGAATGGATTCAGTACAGCCATTTCCTCGCGGCTGGGATGGAGCAGGAAGTCTTCAATCTGCTTCGCACACCGACCCTCGGCGCCTCCGGAGCGATCTACGGCATTGAGGTTGCGTTTGCCGTGATGTATCCCAATATGGTCTTGATGCTGATCTTCCCGCCGGTGAGGCTCAAGGCCAAATGGATGATCCTGATCTTCATCGGCATCGAACTTCTCACCGGCATCACCGGCACGCTGGACGGTATCGCGCACTTTGCCCATCTCGGCGGCGCGCTCGTGGGCTTCATCCTGATGTGGATCTGGAAAAAACGCAACAGATGGTAAGGAAGCGGCAGGGGAAGGAGCGGAGCCTGTTCTCCAGGATTGCGTTCGGGGTAGCGGCCGTGTTTCTGGCGGCGCTGCTGATGCTGAGCTACCTCTCGATGTGGATCAATCCGGCCTGGGCGTGGTATATGAGCGTCTTTTCGCTGGCCTATCTGCCGGTACTGTTCTGCTGTGGCGCCCTGATCGTGTGGGGTATCTTCCGCCGGGCCTGGTGGCCGGTTGTCCTGCTGGTGCTGGTGATGATTCCTTCCATTATCCTGATCGGCCGGTATTTCCAATTCAACGGGCATCCGGCCGATGGCAGCCGCGGCGATATCAAGCTGGTCTCGTATAACGTGGGCCGTTTTGTCCACGGGCAGGGGGAATTCGAGCGCCTCTCCCAGGTGGAGTTGTCGGAAGAAGTGGCAAATTACCTGGCCGGGACGGATGCCGACGTGATCTGCCTGCAGGAATTCTACCTCCCCACCGGCACCCAGCCGGGCGCCTGGCTCAAGCGCCATTTCCCGGGATACACGCCCGAATACTATATATATACAGGAGAGAAAGGACGTTTCGGGAATGTGATCCTGTCGAGGTTCCCGGTCGTCGACAAAGGGAAAATCACCTTTGAAGAGAGCACTAATATGGCTCTATTTACCGACTTGAACGTCCGCGGTACCAAGATCCGGGTCTATAACTGCCATTTCGAGAGTTACAATATTTCCCTTTCCCATCTGGCCCGTTCCATCCGGGAGGATGGCGCCAAGGGCGATGGGCGCAAGTTCCGCCGGGCCAACAAGATCCGCCCCGCCCAGGTGGATAAAGTGATGGCCAACATCGACGCCTGCAGCGAGCCGGCCATCGTCGTGGGGGATTTCAACGATACCCCGCTTTCCTATACGTATACCCGCCTGAGCCGGGACCGCAAGGATTCCTTCCTGGAAGTGGGTAAGGGATTCGGGGCGACGTATTCCTCCCTCTGGCCGATGCTCCGCATCGACTATATTCTCTATCCCAAGACCCTGGAAGCCCGCTGGTACGACCGCGGCGACGTGAAATACTCCGACCATTATCCCATCTTGTCCTCCTTCCTGCAATGAAAGATACCAAGACCCTTCTCGCCGAGGCGGTGCAGGTGCTCCGTGACGGCGGCATCATCCTCTATCCGACCGATACCGTGTGGGGGCTCGGCTGCGACGCGACCAATCCCGCCGCAGTCCGCAAAATCTTCGAAGTGAAGCGTCGGGATGACAGTAAATCCCTGGTGCTGCTGGCCTCGGACCTGGATATGGTGGCGAAATATGTCCGGGCGGTACCGTCCATCGCGGTCGACCTCGTGGAGGTAAACGACGCGCCGATGACGATTATCTACCCTGAAGGGCTGGTCTCCGCCGAGGGGAAGCCGGACCGTTTCCACCTGGCGCCGGAAGTGGTCGCGGAGGACGGCTCCGTGGGGATCCGTATCCCCCAGATGGAATTCTGCCGCGACCTGGCATTCAAGCTGGGCCGGCCGCTGGTGTCCACTTCGGCCAACATCTCCGGCGAGCCGACTCCGGCCTGCTTCCGGGAGATCGCTCCCGAGATCCGTTCGGCCGTAGACTACACCCTGCCCGCGCCTTTGGAAAAAGGCGCTACGGGCAAAGCCTCCCAGATTATCAAGGTGGGGTACGGCGGAGAGGTGGAAATTATTCGGAAGTAAAATACACTGCGGCGACGGCGGCGAGGGCGGCGGTCTCGGTGCGGAGCCGGGAGGAGCCGAGATGGATCGGGAGGAAGCCGGCCTCCAGGGCCAGGGTGGCTTCCTCGGGGGAAAAGTCCCCTTCGGGGCCGATCAGGACAGTGATGTCGGGTTGGGCGAGTGAGCTGCCCGAGACGGTGGCGAGGGCCTCCTTGATGGAAATCCGCGGGCGCTCCCCTTCGAAACAATAAGCGATCAGCCGCAGGCCGGAGGTGGCGGTGCCGGAATCGGAGAGAGCCCGGATGAAATCCCGCACGGAGACGGGCTCGGCAATCTCGGGGACGGCGGCCTTGAGGGACTGCTTGGCGGCGGAGAGGGCGATGCGTTTTGCGCGTTCGGTTTTGTAGACCTTGCGCTCGGAGTGGTCACCGATAAGGGGGACGATCCGGTCGACGCCGAGTTCCACGGCTTTCTCGACAAACCATTCGAAGCGCTCATTGTTTTTGGTGGGACAGACGGCAAGTGTCAAATTGTAAGGATGCGTGCCCCATTCCGGGGTGGCATTCACGATTTCCGCGGTGGCGCCATCGCGCGAAATTTCCGTCAAAACGCACTCGAACAGCGTTCCATGGCCATCGATAATGTGAACGGTATCTCCGGTCTTGTGGCGGAGGACTCGGGTGCAATGGAGGGCCTCATCGGCCTCGAGATAACATTTATTCCCTTGAAAATGGGCGCTGTAGAACAATTCCATAGCGTAAAGATAATAAATTTTTTTCAAAAGTTTTGAAAATTCAAAAATTACTCCTACATTTGCAGCCGCAAAATTAGTTTTGTTTAATTCAGTTAAATTTAACGTACAATGAAAAAGGTATTTATGTCTCTCGCAATCGTAGCCCTTATGGGTGCTGCTGTTGCTTGCAATTTCAACACCAAGAAGGGTGGTGAGGCCACCGAGGGTGTTGAGGCTTGCACTGAGGTCTGTGATTCCTGCGCTGCTGCTTGCGATTCTTGCGCTAAGGCTTGCTGCGACAGTGTTGTCGCCGAGGTCGCCGAGGTCGTCGAGGCCGTTGCTGAGTAATCAGAGGACTTCATTTTATTGCGAAAATGATATTGTCCCGGGAGGAACAATATCTTTTTTTTGTATCTTTACGAAGATTCCGGGCCATGGTTCGACAGGCTCACCAACCGCCCGGAATGACACAGTTTCGTCATGGCCGACCTGATCGGCCATCTATAACGATATTGATATGGCTACATCAAAGCTAAAGAGCGTCTGGTTCTGCACGTCGTGCGGCAATGAAAGCCCGAAGTGGATGGGAAAGTGTCCCGCCTGCGGGGAATGGAATACCCTTGTGGAGAAGTCTGTGGCAACGGGCCCGGCGAAGCGGCAGCTTTCGGCGTCCGTGCCGGGGGCGAGCCATAAGCCCGTTCCGCTGGGGGAGGTTGAGCTCTCCGGCGAGGACCGGGTCCCCCTCGGCAGCGCCGAGATGGACCGTCTCCTCGGCGGTGGCATCGTCAAGGGCTCCCTGGTGCTGATCGGCGGCGAGCCGGGCATCGGCAAGTCCACCCTGAGCCTGCAGATTCCGCTGATGCGGCCTTCGCTCAAGACGCTCTATGTCACGGGTGAGGAAAGCGTCCGCCAGGTCAAGATGCGGGCCGAACGTCTCGGCGGCGATCTTTCCAACTGCTATATCTACTCCGAGACCCTGATGGACAACATCATCGCCGAGGCGCAGGAGGTTGCCCCCGACCTGATGGTTGTCGACTCCGTCCAGACGATGTACTGCCAGAGCGTCGAGTCCACGGCCGGCAGCGTCTCCCAGATCAAGGAGACGGCCGCCGTCCTGCTCCGCTTCGCCAAGGAGACGGGCATTCCCGTCATCCTTATCGGCCATATCACCAAGGAGGGCAGCATCGCCGGGCCTAAAATCCTGGAGCATATCGTCGATGTCGTCCTGCAGTTCGAAGGCGAAAACAAAGGCCCTTACCGTGTCCTGAGGAGCATCAAGAACCGATTCGGCTCTACCTCTGAGCTAGCTGTCTTCGAAATGACCGGCACCGGCCTCCGCGAGGTCGAGAATCCCTCCGAAATGCTGATTCCGATGCACGAAGACGGGCTCAGCGGCACGGCCATCAGCGCGATGCTCGACGGCTCGCGCCCTTTCCTCTTCGAGGTGCAGGCGCTCGTGAGCTCCGCCGTCTACGGCACGGCGCAGCGCAGCGCCACGGGCTTTGACGTCCGCCGCCTCAATATGCTCCTCGCCGTGCTGGAACGCCGTGCGGGCTTCAAACTCAGCCAGAAAGACGTCTTCCTCAATATGGCCGGCGGCCTCAAGGTTACCGACCCGTCCTGCGATCTCGCCGTCGTCGTGGCCGTTCTTTCATCCAATTTCGACTATTCCATCCCGAAGGATGTCTGCTTCGCGGGAGAGGTTGGGCTCAGCGGAGAGATCCGCCCCGTCTCGCAGGCGGAACGCCGCGTTCGGGAGGCTGCCCGCCTCGGCTTCAAACGCATCTTCCTCTCCTCCTACACCCGTCTCGACCAGAAGGTCGACGGCATAGAAGTCGCCAAGGTCGCCGATATCCCGGCCCTGGTACGCAGCCTGTTCAGAGGGTAATTATTCCGCCAGCAGCGCGATTATCTGTGTGATAACGGGCCGCATTTTCGATGCGGCTACGTCGGCGTTGTTGGTGAGGATGGAGAAATAGATGGTTTCTTTCTGCCCCTCTTTCGGGGTGATGTAGCCGCTGTAGCAGAGGACACCGTTCATCGAGCCACTCTTGAGGTGGATGCGGTCTTTGGTCTCCTGCGGGAGAGTGGGGAGGACGGTGCGCATCGTGCCGTTGGCTCCGGGGATAGGGAGCCCTTCCAGATAGTCGTTCCAGGCGGGGGAGCGGCGCATCGCGGAGAGGAAACGCACCATAAAGGCGGGTGAAAGGCTGTTGGTGCGCGAGAGGCCGCTTCCGTCCGAGATGATGAGGCCGCCGCTGTCCTCGACGCCGAGGTCCTTGAGGACGGAGTGGAGCGCGACGCGGCAGGTGTCGTAGTTGTCGACGGAGTGGGAACGCCGCCCGAGGGTGCGGAGGAGAGTTTCCGCGTAGAAGTTGTCGCTGCGGTGGTTGGTCTCGCGGCAGATCCGCCCGAGGGAGGGGGAATAGGTCTTGCCGATACGCCTGAGGCTGTCCTGCGGGACGGCCCGTTCGGAGGGAGGTGTCTCGAATCCGGCGCGGATGAGCCCCCCGGAGGTGATGTCGGCCGGTCCGCCCGTTGCCACGATGCCGCCTTTGACAAGGAATTTGTAGAAATGATAGGCGCAGGTCAGGGCGCCGAATTTGTTGCTGAAATGCTCGGTCCGGGCCTTCCGGTCGATGGCGAAGGTGCCGCGGATTTCGCCGACGGGCGCGAGGTCGGTGGTAAACAGGTAGAGTTCGTCCCCCGTCCCGGCCGTTGCCGTAATGCCGGTACAGGAATAATTCATCCAGGGCGTCTCCGGCGTCCCTTCCCGCCAGGATACGGGCTCTCCGACCTTCCACCCCGCGCTCACCGCGAATTCTTTCTGATTCTCATAATAGCAGAGGCCGTTCCCGCCGGCGCCATAGTCGGTGCCGAGGTCTTCCCAATTCCATTTCTGGTGCTCGATGGGGCCGTCAAACCAGCGGCCGTCGCCGATAATCCGCCCCTCGATGCGTTTGATGCCCGCGCGGAGGAGGAAATTCTTCCACCGGGAGAACAGGGTGAAGGAGGAGATGGCGATGCTGTCGGGAGCGGCAATGGTCGGATCGCCGCCACCGATGATATAGAGGTCTCCCTTGAGGGTGCCCTCCTGGATTTCGCCGCTATAGCCGATGGAGGTCTCGAACTGGAAATCGCCGCCGAGTGCGTGCAGAGCTGCCCCCGTCGTGATGAGCTTCATGTTGGAAGCGGGTACCATCCGGATACCGGGATTCCACCGGGCAAGGGTGTCGCCCTTGGAATTCATCGCCAGTACGCCCCAGACTGAGCCCTTGAGCGGCTCCTGCCGGGCCACGCGGTTGACATACGCCTGCGCCTTGGTCTTTGGCCCCTGCGCCCCCGCCGTCAGCGTCAGGATCATCAGTAGCCCTGTAAGGAGATATCGTTTCATATTGCAAAGATAACCAAAATGAATTAAATTTGTAGGCTAAAGAAAAACTGACAACTATGGCAAAATGTGTTTTGGTATCGGGCGGAGCGGGCTTCATCGGGAGCCATGTGACCGTCGAGCTCATTGAGGCCGGCTATGATGTGGTCGTGGCCGACAATATGTCCAATTGCGATATGACCTGCTTCGAAGGGGTCCAGAAGATCATCGGAAGGAAGCTTCCGTTCGAGAAGGTGGACTTCTGCGACGCGGCGGCGACCGACAAGTTGTTCTCGGATTACAAGATCGACGCGGTCATTCACTTCGCCGCCTTCAAGGCCGTCGGCGAGTCGGTCGAGAAGCCCGTGATGTACTACAAGAACAATCTCGGCTCCTTCCTCAATGTGCTGGAAGCGGCTTCGGCCCACGGCTGCCACAATGTGCTGTTCTCCTCGTCGGCCACCGTGTACGGCGAGCCCGACAAAGTTCCGGTGACGGAAGAGACGCCCCGCAAGCCGGCCACATCGCCCTATGGCGCTACCAAGCAGATGTGCGAAGATATCCTCAATGATGTCGTCAAGGCAACGGCGGGCACGGACGGTGAAATCCGCGGCATCCTGCTGCGCTACTTCAATCCCATCGGCGCCCATCCGAGCGCGCTGATCGGCGAACTCCCCCGCGGCGTCCCCAACAACCTCGTCCCCTTCATCACCCAGACCGCCATTGGCAAGCGGGCCTGCCTTAGCATCTTCGGCAACGATTACCCCACCCCCGACGGTACCTGCCAGCGGGACTACATCGACATCGTCGACCTCGCCCAGGCGCACGTCTACGCCGTCCGCCGGATGCTTGACGGCAAGATGGAAAAGGGCTGCGAAGTGTACAACGTCGGCACGGGGCGCCCGGTCTCCGTCCTGGAGCTCGTGAACGCCTTCGAGAAAGTCAACGACCTCAAGCTCAACTACAAATTCGCTCCGCGCCGTCCCGGCGACGTCACCGCCATCTGGGCCGATCCGTCCCTGGCCAACAAGGTCCTCGGCTGGACGGCCAAACGCAGTGTGGAAGACACCCTCGCCTCCGCCTGGGCATGGGAGAAGCACATTGCCGGAAAATAATTGAAAAAAAGCATTATATTTGTAGACTATTTTATAAAACAAAGTTTCTATGAACTTACGTGACATCAAGAAAGACATCGAATACGTGATCGGTGCGTTTGTGGATGATTGTACCCTTTTCCTGAATGTGCATCCCGGCAAGAATGCCGATGAGATCACCGACCTCATCGATGAGGCCGTTGACCTCTTCAATGCGCTCAGGGATAAGGTGGCTGCTCCCGAAGGAGACAAGAAGGCGCATTTCGCCGCCATCCGGAAGGAACTGCTGGAGAAGGTGGACGGGCTGTACGACCGGCTCAGCGCCGCCGTCAAGAAGGGCATCGAAAATGCGTAGGCTTCTCGCCGCTGTACTTTTCATCGGCTTGTCTTTCATCGCTTCCGCCCAGAAATACGGCGGAGGGGTGATTGACAAGACGGTCGCCGTGGTCGGAAACGAGGTCATCATGATTTCCGACATCGAGCAGGAAGTGCAGATGATGCGGGCCCAGGGAATGGCATCCGACCGCAACCTCCGCTGCGAGATCCTCGAGCAGATGATGGCGTCAAAGATCTTCCTGATGCAGGCGCGGTTGGATTCGCTCACCGTCAACAAGGATATGGTCGAGGGGGAACTCACCCAGCGTTTCGACCAGATCCGGACCCAGCTCGGAGGCGATGCCGAAATGGAAAAATACTTCGGCAAGCCGCTCTACAAACTGCGCGAGGAGTGGAAGCAGGCCCTGGAGGATCAGAGCCTTACCCAGCAGGAGCAGAGCCAGGTGGCTTCCAACATCAATGAGGTGACCCCGTATGATGTGAAGCAGTGGATGGATACCGTCAAGACGGAAGATCTGCCGGAGGTGCCGATCAAGTACCTGCTGAGCCAGATCTGCATTTATCCTGACCGCGAGGCTGCCAACAATGCCGTCAAGGAAAAGCTCCTGTCGATCCGGGAGCGCATCATCAACGGGGAGAAATTCTCCACTCTGGCGCGCATCTATTCCGAGGATCCGGGCAGCGCCCGCAAGGGCGGAGAGCTGGGAATGGCCTCCAAGTCCATCTTCTGGCCGGCCTTCTCGGATGCGGCGATGGCTCTCAGGCCGGGCCTCATTTCTCAGATTGTGGAGACCCCCGACGGTTTCCACATCATCGAGGTCCTGGAGAAGAAGGGGGATATGTTCAACGCAAGGCATATCCTGATCAAGCCCCAGTACACTTCCGAAGACCGGACCAAGGCCTTCACGAAGTTGGATTCGCTCCGGACCGAGATCAATGCCGGCGCCGTGACATTCCCACTTGCGGCCCGCTTCTATTCGGAGGATCCTGCGACCCGCACAAACGGTGGCCAGATGTCCGATCCCGGAACCGGGTCTACCTACTTTGAGATCGACCAGATCAAGCCGCAGGACTATGCGGCCATCCGGGACCTGAAGGAAGGGGAAGTCTCCCTTCCGATCGAATCGCTCGACAACGAAGGCCGCTCCGGCAACCTGGTCTACAAGATCATCCGCGTCGACAAGATTCTCCCCGCCCATACAGCGACCTTCAACGAGGATTACTCGGATCTCCTCCATCAGGTGGAGGCGACCAAGAAGATGAAGGCGATCGACGACTTTATTTCCGAAAAGATCGCATCTACCTTTATCGTGATCGACCCGATGTACCGCGAGTGTGAATTCTCCCGGAAGGAGTGGGCTGAGAAGTTCCGTCAGTAAAATATTTCGGCCGGATGATCTTCAGGAGAATTCTGCTGACCCTGTGCGCCGCATTGGCTCTGCCCGTCGGCCTGATTGCCCAGAGGACACCCCCCGGGCAATCGCCGGATAATGTGGTAACCCTTCTGAGCGCGCAGTCGGCTGAGCTGATGGAAGTCCGGGGAAAGAATGTCCGCAAGGTCGTCGGCCCGGCCCGATTCTACCACAACAAGACTTATCTGATCTGCGACACCGCCTACTGGCACGTCGAGGATCAGCTCATTCAGGCCATCGGTCACGTCAAGATCGTCCAGAACCGCACCCAGCTTACGAGCGAGACCCTCGATTACGTAGTGGAGGAGGATATGGCGAAGTTCCGCGGCCTGGTGCAACTGGAGGATAAGGACAACAACGTCCTCCGGACGAAATATCTCGACTACAACACCAAGGACAGCGTCGCCGTCTTCCAGAACGGCGGCGCGATGAAGAGTAAGGACGGCCAGGTCATCGAGAGCCGTTTCGGATCGTATGAGTCCAAGATCAAGACGTTCACCTTTATGGACAACGTCCAGATGTTCACGGACACGACCCTCATCAAGACCTCCCGCTTGGTGTTCAATTCCGAGACCAATATTGCCACGTTCGGCTACGGCACCGACGCCTGGAACGGCGATAATATGCTGAGTTCCAACGACGGCTGGTTCGACCGCGGAAAGGACTGGTTCTTCTTCCGGAAGAATGTCCACATTATGACGCGGGACAGGGAAGGATGGTCGGATTCCCTGCTGTTCAAGCGGCCGATCAGCGAGGTGGAGATGCTGGGGAATGCGCAGGTGCTGGATACGACGCGCTCTGTGCGTGCCCTTGCGGGCAGAATATTTTACCAGGATACCCTCTCGCGGGTCACGATGACTCGGCGGCCGGCGATCATCTCGCTGAGTGAGGAGAAGGATACGGTGCTGTTCGGTGCCGATACGCTCATCCATCAGGGCATCCCGCGCTGCGAGATCGATTCGATGGAGGTCGTGCTGGCGAAAAAGCGTCTGGAAGACCTCGCCGGCGACCCGATCGCAGAGCATCGCCGCAAGGCGGCCGAGGCGGCGGCCAAAGCGGCCGAAGAGGCGGCAAAGGACGATCCCAACCGTCCGCCCGACATCCCCAAGCCCGTCACCGCCTCCTCCGGAGACACCCCCGCCAAGGGCAAAGGCGGAAAGCCACCCAAGGGCGGTTCTGCAAGCGACGACGCCAAGGGCGGCTTGACAGGCGATAGCGCCGGTGCGTCATTCCGGGGCTCGTCCCTGGAATCTCCTCCGGATACCCTCGCCGTTCCCGCCGACTCGCTCGCGGCCGCGGCGGATTCCCTTGCCGCTCCCACGGACAGTCTCGCGGCCGTCCCTCCCGCCCCGAAGG
>JAEEGL013219748.1_pt1 | contig 14234 bp, 13 predicted proteins | sample 9134231 | NCBI WGS metagenome assembly JAEEGL01 (sample SAMN16246548, study PRJNA631951) | gut metagenome | biome: gut microbiome; feature: rumen; material: fiber-attached | host: Bos | place: Iran: Karaj | collected 2018-10 | reverse complement strand
GCTCCTTCATTTAAAGGAGAATCAGAAAACCATTTTGGTCACTTCTAATGCGGTGGGCGATGGTAAGACCTTTAATGCCATTCATTTGGCAGAAGGACTTGCTCGATTAGACAAGAAAGTGGTTCTTTGCGATCTTAATCTTCGTCGACCAGGAGTAGCCAAGGCGCTTTCTATAACCGATAAGTCGGGTGCTTCAGAACTGTTGAACAATGGTCATTTTACAGCCTCAGATATTCATTCACAACTCGTTAAGGCTGATGGCTTTGATGTCTTGGTGGCCGGAAAGCCTGGCCAGGTGCATCCTTCTGACCTTCTGGCTCGTAATAGTCTTATCCAATTATTGGATATCCTGAAATCGCAATATGATTACGTGATTATTGATACGCCAGCCTTGGAAGGCTGCAGCGATACCTATCAGATTGCTACGCAGGCAGATGCAACTTGTTTCGTGGTCAAGGCCGACCATACCCCCAAGTCTGATGTAAAGAACTTGGATAAATTGAATCGTTTACCTGATAAGATGATGATTTTTAATGCTATTGATATGACTAAGAAAAAGTATAAATACCTTTATCGCAACGTACTGACGTTGCTTTCTTTCGTACTCCTGCTCTCTTCTTGCTCCATCAAGAAGTTTGCCTACTTCCAAGGGGCCGATAAGGTTGATTTGAACAAGCAGAGTGCTTTCTACGATGCTCGCATCATGCCTAAGGACCAACTGGATATTAAGGTCTATACCATCAGTCCAGAGGCCTCTGCACCCTTCAATATGTCCACTGTGTCAGTATCTAGTGGTGGACAGGGCACTTCTTCAACATCTGGTGGAGGATCTCAGAATTATCTGGTCAGCAACGATGGCACAATCAACTTCCCTGTCTTAGGTCGTATCAAGGTTGCGGGGCTTACCAAGGAAGAGTGTGAGAATATGATTTTGGAGAAGATCCGTCCATATATGGCTGTATCTGAAGAGCCCATTGTCACGGTTCGTCAGGCTAACTATACCATTACCGTTTTGGGTGAAGTAGGTAGTCCTGGCAGCATTCAGGTTAGCCGTGAGAAGATTAATATCTACGAAGCGCTCGCTATGGCAGGCGACATGACCGTCTATGGTCATCGCGATCGCGTTAAACTCTTCCGTGAGAATGCCGATGGTACCCGTGAGTTGCACATGCTCGATTTAAGCGATGCCAACATTATGAACTCCCCATATTTTTACCTCCAGCAGAACGACATGATTTATGTGGAGCCAAGTATTGTCAAGAAGCAGCAGGGTAATATCCTGACCAGCTTGATTATTCCTGTCACAACTTCCCTTGTGTCATTTGCAGCTTTGATTATTGCAGTCCTCAAATAAAAATGTAGTACGACGATGGAAAAAGAATGGACGATGATTATCAGGCCGCAGGAAAAACTGTGGAAAGTTAATCTCAAAGAAATATGGGATTATCGTGACCTGATAGAGCTTTTCGTACGACGTAATGTCGTAGTGGTATATAAACAAACAGTTCTTGGTGCTTTGTGGTACTTGATTCAGCCAGTATTAACTGTCATCATGAATATGGTGGTGTTTGGCGGAATTGCCCACATGAGTACCGATGGCGTTCCTCAACCATTATTTTATCTGGCAGGTAATGTTTGTTGGTTTTACTTTTCTGATTGTTTGAACCAAACCTCCGGTACCTTTTTGGCCAATCAAAGTATATTTGGTAAGGTGTATTTTCCCCGTATGGTAGTACCCATCAGTACAGTCATCAGTAACCTCTTACGTTTTGGAATTCAATTGGGTTTATTTGTTGCAGTGTATCTCTATTTCCTGATTAATGGAACAAATGTGTGTCCCAATTGGGCCATACTCACCTTGCCACTCCTTATTGTTATGATGGCAGGATTAGGTTTAGGCTTCGGTATTTTGATATCATCATTTACCACGAAGTATCGTGATTTTACAATACTCTTTAGTTTTGTCGTATCATTATGGATGTACGCTACACCGATAGTCTATCCATTTAGTATGGTAACAGACGAAACTCTTCGTATTATCATCATGTTAAACCCCATGACTTCCATCATCGAAGCCTTTAAATATGCCACCCTTGGCCAGGGCTATTTCTCTTGGGGTGCCCTTGGCTATAGCTTTGCCTTTATGACTATCCTTCTAATCTGGGGCATCGTGGTATTCAATAAAGTCCAGCGCTCCTTCATGGACACTGTTTAATAGAAAAGATAGTATATGAATGCAATAGAATTCGATCATGTAGGTAAACAATATAGGTTAGGTCTGGTTTCCACTGGTACATTCAGTGACGACCTGACTCGTTGGTGGACCATGCACGTTCGTCATAAAGAAGACCCCTTCTTAAAGATAGGTGAGACTAATGACAGAAGTCATAAGGGCAGCAGCAACTATGTCTGGGCTCTGAAGGATATCCATTTCAATGTCGAACAAGGCGATGTGGTTGGTATTATTGGTAAGAATGGTGCAGGTAAAAGTACGCTATTGAAACTCCTTTCCCGCGTAACCACTCCGACAGTTGGTGAAATTCGAGCTCGAGGCCGTATCGCCTCACTCTTGGAGGTGGGTACAGGTTTCCATCCAGAGATGACGGGTCGCGAAAATATCTATCTGAACGGAGCTATCATGGGTATGACCAAGGCCGAAATTACTCGAAAACTGGATGAAATAGTTGATTTCTCTGGTTGTGAACGTTATATTGACACTCCAGTAAAGCGATATTCCTCTGGTATGACTGTCCGTCTTGGCTTTGCCATTGCAGCCCATTTGGAACCTGAAATCCTTGTTGTTGATGAAGTCTTGGCAGTTGGTGATGCTGAATTCCAAAAGAAGGCAATAGGTAAGATGCAGGATGTATCCAAAGGAGAAGGACGTACTGTGCTTTTTGTTAGCCATAATATGGCTGCAGTACGTTCTCTTTGCAAAAGTGGAATTGTTTTAAATAATGGAATGGTAGAATATTCTGGAAATGTCTTAGATAGTGTCAATTATTATCTGAGCAAAACAACAAATCAGAATGTTGGAGCTTTTTGGAAAAAAGATATAATAAATGAAACATCATTATTTCAATTAGTTTCTGCTGGTGTTTATGACGAAAAAAATGAATTGAAAATATCATTTGAATGTGATGAGCCAATTAATATTGATTTGCAGGTTTTGATAAAGGAACAAGTACCAAATATCTATGGCTGGTTTGGAATATTAAACTCTAAGACCGGTGAATATGTTTGGGTTTCTGATTCTAATGATGTTATTATGAACAAACTTCAGTCAATTCCTATTGGTGAACATAAAATACGCTTGACTATACCTAGGAGATCTATTGGTCCTGGAGAATATTTTATAACGGTTAATTTTCAAAGTGATTATAATATCACTGGTTTTACTATGGATAGAAATGAAGAATTTTTAAAATTTGATATTCATGACTATAATACGGAAAGAGGTGACAAACGAACGGGCTATTTTAGTACATTATTAGATTGGCAATTAATTGATTAACAAATGTTCAATCTTGATAAATTTATATCCGACTTTGTAACAAAGCGTCCTAAAAGTATGTTTGCTGACGATATAGAGGCAAACAAGGAAACGCTTACAAAGGAAATTAGAAATAAAAAAGTTTGTGTCATTGGTGGTGCAGGCTCTATAGGCTCATCTTTCATTAAGGCTATGTTGCCCTTTGAACCGAAGAGTGTTGTTGTTGTTGACCTCAATGAGAATGGATTGGCAGAGTTGGTACGCGATGTACGTAGCACAGAAGGTCTGTTTGTTCCTGATGTGTTTCGTTGCTATACGCTTAACTATGCAGACCCCATCTTTGAGCGGATCTTCCGTGAGGAAAAAGGTTTTGAAATAGTTGCTAACTTTTCCGCCCATAAACATGTGCGTAGTGAGAAAGACCGCTATAGCGTTCAGGCACTCATTGAGAACAATGACATCAAGGCAAAGAAATTGATGGATTTGTTGATGGTCTATCCTCCCAAGCACTTTTTCTGTGTCTCAACGGACAAAGCTGCGAACCCTGTGAACATCATGGGAGCCTCGAAACGTATCATGGAAGATTTAGTGATGGCATACAACAAATACTTTAAGGTTACAACAGCCCGCTTTGCCAATGTCGCATTCAGCAATGGCTCTTTGCCTGATAGCTGGATTCACCGCTTGCAGAAGAAGCAGCCGTTGGCAGCACCTAGTGATGTGAAGCGCTACTTTGTTTCTCCTGAAGAATCTGGGCAGATTTGTATGCTTGCCTGTATTCTTGGTAATGGCGGAGAAGTTTTCTTCCCGAAACTTGGTGAAGACCAGATGCTGACTTTCAGTAGCATCTGCGACAAGTTTGTTACAGCTAACGGTCTAGTGAAAGATCCTTGTAGCAGCGATGATGAAGCAAAACACAAGGCTGCTGCATTGGGTTGGGATGACAACAAGTACCCCACGGTTTATTTGGGCTCTGATACAACTGGTGAGAAAGCATATGAAGAGTTCTATGTGCCTGGAGAAAAGATAGACATGCAACGATTCCATGCCCTGGGAGTTGTAAAACAGACAGCCCGCCATGAGATGAACGAAGTAAATATCTTCTTCGAGAAACTAGAAGAAATCTTTGCTAAAGACAATTTCACCAAAGCTCAGGTAGTTGATGCTATCAAAGAATTCATTCCGAATTTCGAGCACGAAGAGAAGGGAAAGAACTTGGATCAAAAGATGTAATTAGATAAAACCAAATAGTAATCATGGCCGATTATAAAAAGACGATAGACTTTATCAAGTCAGTATATGGCTACCAAGAGTTTACCCCTCTGGCTGTTCCCGTTTTTGTAGGCAATGAAAAGGCGTATCTGAACGAGTGTATTGACACCACTTTCGTTAGTTCAGTTGGTAAATTTGTTGACCGTTTTGAGAATGACATGGCCGTTTACACAGGAGCTAAGCGTGCTGTGGTATGTGTAAGCGGTACCAATGCACTCCATATGAGCTTGATGCTTGTTGGCGTAAAGCGTGATGACGAAGTGCTGACTCAGGCTTTGACCTTTATCGCTACTTGTAATGCATTGAGCTACATTGGCGCTTATCCCGTGTTCCTAGATGTTGACCGTTCAACAATGGGCCTTTCTCCGGATGCCATGAAAGAGTGGCTCCAGAAGAATGCAGAGGTTCGCAAGAATATCCGCATCAATGAACTGGATAAGAGCCATGACTTCGCCTTCCAAGAGGATGAGTATGCTTGCTACAACAAGAACACGGGCCGCAGAATCAAAGCTTGCGTTCCTATGCATACTTTTGGCCATCCTGTACGCATTGAGGAGATAGCTGCTCTCTGTAAGGAGTGGCATATTGAGTTAGTTGAAGATGCCGCAGAAAGCATTGGCTCTAAGTACAAAGGCCAGCATACAGGTACTTTTGGTAAGATTGGTGCCATTAGTTTCAATGGAAACAAGACCATCACCACAGGTGGTGGCGGTATGATGCTCTTTAATGATGAGGAGTTGGGAGCATTCGCTAAACATATCACCACTCAGGCTAAGATTCCTCATAGATGGGAGTTCCGTCATGACCATATTGGCTTCAACTACCGTATGCCTAACATTAATGCGGCTTTGGGTTGTGCTCAGTTGGAAAACCTTGATAAATATATTGCCAGCAAACGTCAGGTTGCTGCTGAATACGCAGAGTATTTCAAGGACGTGGAAGGCCTCGAATTCTTTACAGAACCCGAGAATTGTTTTTCCAACTATTGGCTCAATGTGGTAATCCTACCTGATCACGAAAAACAGTTGGATTTCTTGCAGGAAACCAATGATAATGGCGTGATGACCCGACCTATTTGGGAATTGATGAATCGACTTCCCATGTTTGAAAAGTGTGAGAATGATGGTCTAAAGAATACTATATATTTTGCAGATAGAGTAATTAATATTCCTAGTTCAGTTCGATTATAATATTTGGAATGAAGAAACTAAATGTTTTATTCCTTGGAGGAGCTAAGAGAGTTTCACTTGCTGAGCATTTGATAAAGGCTGGCAAGAAACTAAATTTGGACGTTACAATTTTCTCATACGAGTTGGACGAGAGAGTGCCTTTGGCTTCTGTTGGAACAATTCTTAAGGGGAAGAAGTGGAGTGATGCAGATTTGTTCTCTGACCTTCACAATCAGATTAACAAAAATGACATTTCTATCGTACTGCCTTTTGTTGATCCTGCTATTGAGGTGGCAGAAATGTTAAAGGCAGGAAATGATTCATTGTTCATTCCGACCTGTGGTAAAGATATATGCCATATTATGTTCGATAAAGTTCTTTCGGAACGTTGGTTTGTCGAAAAAGGATTGCCAATTCCGCCCAGTTTCTCTAAGGATGACAAACTAAGTTTTCCAGTAATAGTAAAGCCACGAAGAGGCTCAGCTTCGAAAGGAATACTAGTAATAGACAATGCTGAACAATGGGATAAGTTACAAAACAAAGAAGATTATGTGATCCAGCAGTTTATTGTAGATAGAGAAGAATATACCGTAGACTGCTATGTAACTACTTCTGGCAAGATTATTTCGATAGTTCCTCGTTTGAGAATACAAACTGCAGGTGGAGAGGTGATGAACTCTGAGACAAGACGGGACAAAGACTTGATTGATATATCAGAAAGGGTGCTTAAGTCTGGAGAATTCAAAGGACCAGTAACCATTCAGTTTTTACGTGACAAGAAGACAGGTGCCACTTACATCATGGAGATAAATCCAAGATTAGGAGGAGGCGTTATAACAAGTATAGAGGCAGGAGCAGATATAACAGAGTTTATTCTGCGTAATTACCTTGGACAAGAACTAGAACCTTGTGATAGTTGGAAAGACAGGACATTAATGACTAGATATTTTAAAGAAGTTATATTCTATGCAGATAATAATTGATTTAGATGGCACTATTTGCCACGAGATGCGCCAATTCAGCCGCTGTCTCGCTGAGCCGTGGCCAGATGCTGTAGAAACGGTTAATAAACTCTACGATGCTGGGAATACTATCATCATCTATTCTGCCAGAACATGGGTTGAATATGAGATGACAGTTGATTGGCTGAAGCGTCATGGTGTGAAATACCACCAGTTGTTTATGGGTAAACCCATTGGTGACGTGTGGATTGATGACCGTGCTATTGCCTGCAATAATAACTGGAAAGAAATTGAACAAAAACTGCTCAAGAAATGAATAAGCATGTAATAATCATAGCAGAGGCTGGCGTTAATCATAACGGCAATTATGAGCTTGCTAAGCAAATGGCTTTGAAGGCGAAAGAAGCAGGCGCTGATTATGTCAAGTTCCAAACCGCAGTTCCAGAGAAGGTTATTTCGAAATTTGCGGAGATGGCAGACTATCAGAAGGTGAATACTGGAAAAGTAGAGAGTCAACTTGATATGTGCCGTCGTATTCATTTGAAGCTTTCAGATTATGCACCTCTGAAACAGTATTGCGAGGAAATAGGTATCAAGTTCATATCCACACCATTCGATCTTGATTCTATTGATGTATTGGATGCATTAAAAATGGATTTTTGGAAGATTCCTTCTGGAGAGATAACCAATTATCCATACCTTGTCAAGATTGCCAAAACAAAAATTCCTGTAGTTATGTCAACAGGAATGTGCGAGATTCATGAAATTAGAGAGGCCTTGCAGGTACTTTGCGACAATGGTCTTTCTATGGAAAAGATTTTCCTGCTTCATTGTAATACGGAATATCCTACCCCTATGAAGGATGTGAATCTTCGCGCTATGAAAGACCTTGCCCGTGAATTTGGAGTTACTGTAGGTTATAGCGACCATACTAGGGGTATCGAGGTGCCTATCGCTGCCGTTGCAATGGGAGCTCAGATTATTGAGAAGCACTTCACGCTTGATAAGAACATGGAAGGCCCTGATCATAAAGCATCATTGGAACCTCAGGAACTGAAGGCTATGGTGGACTCTATTAGGAATATTGAGCAGGCACTTGGCGACGGATCTAAGCATGTGAGTGAAAGCGAGCGCAAGAACATTGTTATTGCACGCAAGAGTATCATTGCTGCAAGAGACATAAAAAAAGGTGAGGTCTTTACCGAGGATAACCTTACCGTCAAGCGCCCAGGTAATGGTATTTCTCCTATGAAATGGAAAGAAGTAATAGGGAAGACAGCAATTCGCGATTTTGTTGAGGACGAAGTGATTGAGCTTTAGTACAATTATGAGGAAAATTTGTGTTGTTACCGGAACAAGAGCTGAGTACGGATTACTTAGCCGTTTGATGAGAATGATAAAAGATTCGCAGGAGACTCAGTTGCAGCTGATTGTTACCAATATGCACCTGAGCTCAAAGTTTGGTAACACATATAAAGAAATAGAGAACGATGGTTTTACAATAGACCGCAAAGTACCCATTATTGATGAGAACAGTAATAATGACAGCTTGTCAACAGTAATGGAAATGAGTCGAGGCTTGAAAGGTTATGCGGTGGCTTATCAAGATTTAAAACCAGATTTACTTCTTATTCTAGGAGATCGATACGAGATGTTGGCTGCGGCTACAGCGGCTTTTATTATGCGTATCCCTATTGCGCACATCTCTGGTGGCGCCATTTCTGAGGGCGCTTTTGATGATGCCATTCGTCATAGTATAACCAAGATGAGCCAGCTTCACTTTACTGAAGCGGAGGACTACAGACGAAGAGTTATCCAATTGGGCGAACAACCTGACCGAGTTTTTAATGTTGGTGCTCTTGGTGTGGAGAATATCAAGAAACTCCCATTGATGAGCAAAGAGGAGATAGAAGCTGATATTAAGTTTAAGATAGATAAGAAAACAATTCTTGTAACCTATCATCCTGTTACTTTAGGCAACCATACTGTAGAACAAGATATAACAGAGTTTATGAATGCTCTCAGCCAGCGTCCTGATATACGAGTGATATTCACAATGCCTAATAGTGATACCGGCAGCCGGGCTATTGTAGATGCTATTAATAGCTTTGTGGCGAAGAACCAAGAACGGTCTGTTGCATATAAATCGCTTGGGGTATTACGTTACCTGTCTGTTATGAAAGAGGTGGGTGCCGTTGTAGGCAATAGCAGCAGTGGTCTTGTGGAGGTTCCTAGTTTTTGTATTCCGACCCTTAATATTGGTGATCGTCAGAAGGGACGTTTGGCTGCAGAGAGCGTGTTGAATTGTGATACCGATTGTGAGTCCATTCTAGCAGGGTTAGATAGTGTACTCTCACCTGAGTTTTCTGATACGGCATCGCATGTTCTTAACCCCTATGATAAAGAGGGCACGGCCCAGAATATCTTTGATGTTATCAGTACTTATCCTTTGGAAGAATTGAATCAGAAACATTTCTTTGACATAAGATGAAAGTATTAACTATTATTCCAGCACGCGGCGGCAGTAAGGGTATTCCTCACAAGAATATCAAGCCACTAAATGGTAAGCCTTTGATATACTATACTATTGATTGTGCCCGTGCCATTTGCGATGATGAAGATATATGTGTTTCTACAGATGATTCAGAAATAATAAAGTGTGTGGAGGACTATGGCTTAAAAGTTCCTTTTGTCCGTCCAGCAGAATTGGCAACAGATACTGCAGGTTCTTACGAGGTTCTACTGCACGCTTTAGACTTCTACGAAAAACAAGGCCGCTACTATGATGTAGTCCTTTTACTTCAGAATACATCCCCATTTAGAACGAGTATACATGTAAATGAGGCATTGGAATTATACAAACCGGAGATCGATATGGTGGTTTCGGTTAAAGAGACTTCTTCTAATCCTTATTACAACTGTTTTGAAGAGAATGACAAGGGCTTTCTAAAGATTTCAAAAGGAGATGGTCTTTACACAAGAAGACAAGATGTCCCTAAGGCGTATGAGTATAATGGGGCAATATATGTTATCAATCCTGCTAGTCTAAAGAAGATGCCTTTGGGTAAATTCTCTAAAAAGATAAAGTATGTAATGGATGATATTCACTCTGTTGATTTGGATAATATGATTGACTGGAAATTTGCAGAACTGATTATTAAAGAAGGATTAGTATGAAAAATCATTTTATTAGCCAGTGTATAACGTTATTAGATGCATTGAAGACTATTTGTTCTTTGCCTCCCGAACCATTAGTTCTTTTTGTTGTGGATGATGATAATAGAATGGTGGGCACTTTGACAGATGGCGACTCCCGTCGAGCTCTTATTGCAGGGGCCTCGGTTAATGATAAGGTGGAGAAAGTCATGCATCGCAACTTCAATTATATATGTATTGAGGAGATCGGGAACGTAAAAAAGATAAAGCAGCAGAAGGAAATGAAAATGAAGCTTGTTCCCGTTTTAGATGAGAATAGGCATATTATTGACATTATCAATCTTGAAAAGTATAGTACCCGCTTACCAATTGATGCTGTATTAATGGCAGGTGGAAAAGGTGAACGGTTGCGCCCTCTCACAGAGAAGACTCCCAAACCCCTTTTGCCGGTAGGTGGCAAGGCTATTATTGACCATAATATTGACAGGTTGATTTCCAATGGGGTAAAGCATATTAATGTTACAGTTAATTATCTTGGTGAACAATTAGAAGAACACTTCATGGAACCAAGAGATGAGGTTAAAATTCTAATAGTTCGCGAGCCTAAATATTTGGGAACTATTGGCAGCATTCGCTTTGTGAAGGAGTTTTACAATGATACAATTTTGGTAATGAACAGTGACTTATTCACTAATATCAATTATGAAGACTTCTATTTGCATTTTAAAGAACACGACGCGGAAATGAGCGTAGCAGCTGTTCCCTATACCGTGTCGGTCCCCTATGGAATTTTTGAATTGGCTGGCAGAGACATTCAGGGGCTTGTAGAAAAACCTACGTATAACTACTATGCAAATGCCGGTATCTATTTGATTAAGCGCCGTGTTTTGGATGAGATTCCTGATGATACTTTCTATAATGCAACTGACCTTATTGAGAAATTAATATCAGAGGGGAAGAAGGTAATAAGATTTCCATTGAATGGAACATGGATTGACATCGGAACCCCTCAAGAATATAAAAAGGCTCAGGATTTGGTAAAACATTTGTAAATTATGTATATGATAAAAAAAATAAAAGATATAGTCTTGTTAATTATTCCTCCAATTATCATAATATTAAGGGATAAATATTTGAATCTCAAAAAAGCCTCAGAGTCAGAGGCTATTTTGTCGACGTTAGATAATATCAAAAAAACGAATGACAAGTTAATAGTTATAGGTAATGGACCTTCGCTAAATGATAGTTTGAAGATTCAAAAAAATGACATCTTAAAATTTGATAGTATTGTAGTAAATCAATTTTGTAGGTCGGATTACTATTGTGAGTTAAAACCTAAATATTATCTTATTGCTGATCCTGCATATTTTTGTACGATTGATGCTTTATCTAATAGACTGAAAGATGTTGTATGTGGTTTTATAGAAGCTATAGTGAGTAAAACCACTTGGGATATCAATCTAATTGTACCATCTTATGCGGAAGGAAGTGATTTCCTGAAAGCAATGCAAGAAAATAGCTTCATTCATATTTATTTCTACAATACAAACAATGTTGTTTGTCCACATTCTTCACAAGAAAAACATGAAGCATGGCATAAAAATTTAATTGCTCCTCCTGCTCAGACGTGTTTGAATACCTGCGTCTGGCTTGGCATTTATTTAAGATATAAGAACGTTTATTTGATAGGAGCTGATACCAATTGGATAGAACAACTTCATGTAGACCAAGAAACTAATGAGGTATATACTATAGATTCCCATTTTTATGGGGATAAAAAAGTGACATTATATGCGGATGATAAAGGGACTATCCCTCAAAAACTACATGATGAACTTAATTGTATTTCTACAGCATTAGTTCAATATTGGGAGTTGAAATATTATGCCGATTATGCTGGTGTGAAAGTATATAATGCAAGTAAGTATTCATTAATTGATGCTTATGAACGAAAAAAAGAAATAGATTAAAACTATGCTGAATTTCTGTACATTATTCGATTCGAACTATTCTGCCAGAGGACTCGCTATGTATGAGTCTTTGGTGAGGCACTGCCTTTCGTTTCATTTGTATATATTTGCCTTTGATGATAAATTGGTTCGTGCATTAGAAAAAATGGCACTGAAATATGTAACTGTTGTATCATTAAAGGAGTTCGAGGATGAGGAGTTGTTGGCGATAAAATCAACACGTACGGCAGGAGAGTATTGTTGGACATGTTCAGGTTCTACTATCCTTTATTGTTTAGAGCATTACAATATAGACTCTTGTACATATTTAGATGCAGATTTGTACTTTTTTGCAGACCCAACTATCTTGATTGAGGAGATGGGGAACAATGATGTACAAATTACAGCACATCGATATTCCAAACAATATGACCAAACTGCTATAGCAGGAAAGTATTGTGTGCAGTTTATGACTTTTAAGAATAATCCAAACGGAGTGAAGATACTCAAGTGGTGGCGTAATGCCTGTCTCGATTGGTGTTACGGTCGATATGAGGATGGTAAGTTTGGTGATCAGAAATATCTTGATGACTGGACTACTCGATTCTCAGGAGTCCATGAATTGCAGCATTTAGGTGGTGGCGTTGCTCCATGGAACATGCAACAATATGAATTTAAACGCAAGGGAAAGGATTTGGTAGGTGTTGAATTGGCAACCAATAAAGAATTTCCTCTCGTTTTCTTCCATTTCCACAACCTACAATGTTATAAAAAGGGTATGCTAAGGGAATTCTTGATAGTTGATCCCTTTTATGTGCTGAATACTTCTGTAAGGAAACTTATTTATGATAAGTATTTACCAGAACTCAGGCATTGCTACCATAAAATGAAAAAAGCAGATAGGGACATTAATGGTATACCCATTAAACCTATACCCAGGAGTTTGGATGCTAGTTGGGATATAATAGCAAAGCGTGTCATTAGAACAAGTTTGGGATTAGAAGATTATTATTTACATTGGATAGAGTTGTAATGTTATGGTGATGCAAGTGTCAGATTGTAAATTGTTGGATTTGCCAAAAATTGGTGATGAGAGAGGTAACTTGTCTATCATTGAACAATTAAAGCAGATTCCATTTGAAATAAAAAGGGTACATTGGATATATGATGTACCTGGTGGTTTAGATCGTGGAGGACATGCCTATAAAGCGACCGAGGAATTTATTGTGGCCCTTTCTGGTAGCTTTGATGTAGAGATTGATGATGGAAATAACAAACAGGTATTTCCACTCAATCGTTCCTATTATGGTCTTTATGTGCCAAATGGCATGTGGCGTACGATGACGAATTTTTCTACCAACTCCTTAGCGCTGGTTTTGTCTTCTACAGAATATGATGAACATGACTATGTGTCAGATTATGAGGAATATAAGCTGTGGCGGAAAGATAGTTCCCGAATACCAACCATTTATGATGCAAAGACATCTGTAAAGGTTAATTCGCCATCTAACCTCATGGAATTTAAGGAGGGTAGGAGCGTATTCGACTGTTCACTATGTGAATTGAACAAAATGCATGATAAAGAGGGTAATTTGACATATATGTATGAGAATGTGCACGTTCCTTTCCCCATTAATCGTGTATTCTATTCTTACGATATTCCTGGCGGTGAGGATCGTGGTGCTCACGCCCATAAGAAATGCCATCAGTTCTTGATTGCTGCCAGTGGCAGCTTTGAGGTAGCTTTGGATGATGGTGTCAATAAACGTACAGTTTTGTTGAACAGGCCTTTCTGGGGGTTGCATGTTCCTCCAGGCATTTGGGCATCCGAACAGGGTTTTTCGTCAGGAAGTATTTGTTTGGTGTTAGCTTCTGAGGGCTTTTCGGAAGATGACTATATACGAGATTATGACGAGTATCTTGATTTTATAAAAAGAAGGTAAACAACGAAGGCTGCATCAATTCTGGTGCAGCCTTTGTTGTTAATAGAGATTAGCATACTCCTTGCTCGGCAGGAAACAGGGGCAATCCTTGTGGACATTGGGCAGCTCGCGGTGCCCCAGGATCTTGGCGTCGGGGTAATCGGCCTTGAGGCTGCGAAGCAGGGCTACCAAGGCAGCCTTCTGCGCTGGGGTTCGCGTGTCGGCAGGGCGCCCATGCTCGTCTAAGCCGCCTTCATAGCAGATGCCGATGCTGTGGGCGTTGTAGCGGCGGGCATGCATGCCGACCTCTG
>JAEEGL011527738.1_pt1 | contig 14234 bp, 11 predicted proteins | sample 9134231 | NCBI WGS metagenome assembly JAEEGL01 (sample SAMN16246548, study PRJNA631951) | gut metagenome | biome: gut microbiome; feature: rumen; material: fiber-attached | host: Bos | place: Iran: Karaj | collected 2018-10 | reverse complement strand
TAGTTTGGAGAGGTGAAAATGGGAAATATAGACCCGAAGTAATCAATGACATAAGGCCCTTCTACGTCCTCGCAGTTGGCGATGTTTATTCTATCAAAGAAATGATGGAATCTGCACCGACAAATCAGATTGATCAGGTATTCACAATCACTAACGGAAAAGTACCTGTAAATTACGCCGCAAATTTTATCCCTGGAGCTAATTATAGAATTACCAATTCTCATTCCATCACTAAGCTCCGTCGAGACAAAAGAACGGGGCAAGCCGGATTCGCATTTGATGCGAAACTAGATGCTTTCCTTCTTGATGCTTCGTATGTCACTAATGTTTCTAATTACGAAGTGTCTGGTGGCAATTATCAAATTCAGTCTATTGCTCCATACACTAATCCTGGGTCTTATACTCATCGAATAAACATGGCATCGCAATTCCCAAACAAGGCAAACCTAAAGATAAAAATTGTAAAGAATATTCCTACATGGGTTGAAAATGCCACAGATTACGACGGCACCAATATTCATAATCCAGGAGCGATGTCAAAGACTTTTGGTTTCAAAACCCTGATTGATGGTATATATGAAGCATTTAGTAATGGTGAGTCAAAGTATTATACCGAGTTTGATATAAATATTAATAATTAATCATATGGATTACTTTTTCGAGCAAATAGTCTATGGATGGTTACAGTTCCTCTATGGACAACCTCTGGGCAATTATTTGGCCGGCTATCATTGGGATGGCACTCAATGGGTGCTTGCAAATCAGAATCTATTTGGGACTATAGGGCTAGTCACTCTTTTCATCACAGCACTTATGTGTGTATCGTACTATTACATTATCAACCATCCGAGATTCAACCGATTCTGGTCTTGGCTGATTATGTTGGCCGCAAACAGCGTTATTAACATGCTTCTTGGGTTCCTCTGGACGAATAATGACCTGATTAGTGGCAAGATCGAGCCGGAACTTCTTTATTTGACAGATCCTACTACAGGTATACAAGTTCAGCAAATTTTTACTTCCAACTGTTTCGGATTCGGTATGGCAAACTTTTTTGCATCCGCTATTTTCTTTATCATAATATCATTCATCATCAAATGGTGGAGCTCGAACTGTAAGTATTCTCCCAGATAATTTCACGATTATGAGCAAACTATACATTTTCGGAATTGGAGGCACCGGCTCTAGGGTACTCAAATCACTTGTCAATCTACTAGGTAGTGGAGTGAAATGCAATGACACAATTGTTCCTATCGTGATTGATGCCGACTCGGCAAACCAGGATCTCACAAGAACAATGGATCTATTGAACAGATATAATAGGGTTCATGAACAACTGACCTTCGGAGACAATGCTCAGAATGATTTCTTCCGCACAGAAATTCAGCAGCTGTCAACGGGCTATACATTGAATCTTGTGGATTCCAGACAGGCAAATTTCGCTCAGTACATGTCTCTAGGAACGATGTCAAATGAGAATCAGGCGCTTATGAATCTCCTGTTCTCTAAAGACAACTTGGATTCTACTCTTACTGAGGGGTTCATGGGTAACCCGAATATTGGAAGTATTGTACTAAACCAATTCGCGGCGTCAAAAGAGTTCCAAGCATTTGCGAATGGATTCCAACAGGGTGATAAGATTTTTATTATAGCTTCTATTTTCGGAGGAACTGGAGCCAGCGGTCTTCCTCTTCTTCTGAAGACATTAAGAACAAATAATAACATGTCTAATGCCGGATGGATCAACAACGCCCCAATAGGTGGTGTGGTCGTCCTTCCATATTTCTCTGTCCAAGTTGACAAGAATAGCAAAATTGATTCTGCAACCTTCATCACTAAAGCTAAATCAGCTATGGCCTATTACATGGCCAATATAACAGGGAACGACAGTATCGATTCAATTTATTATGTCGGGGATAATGTTCATAATGTTTACGAAAATCATGAAGGTGGCTCTGAACAACGGAACGATGCCCATCTTATTGAATTGATTGCAGCTCTTGCAGCATTGGACTTCTCCGAAACAGGCGTACACTCATCAGATAACCCTGCATTGAATAAAACCGTTCAGAAGGAATTCGGTGTGGATTCTATTTCTGATGATATGCTTTTCTCCAATTTCAACGTGAAAACATTGGGTAAACTTAAAAATCCGATGATTCAATTCCTCCTTTTCCATCTTTATTTGAAAAATACGTACAGAAAAGAATGGAAGTATCAACCTTGGGCGAGGGAAGGTTTCTTTAAGAAAGAGAAGAAACTCTTCAACGATAAATTCACCGATACTGAGTTTTTCCGTGATGTGAATGCGTTCCACATAGCATTCTTTGAATGGCTTTCTGAGATGGATGGAAACAAGCGTTCTTTTGCTCCTTTCAATCTGGAAAGCAAAAGTTTAAGCAAACTAGTAAAAGATGAATCAGCTAAGAATGTTTCTCCGGCTGTAATGGATAGTTATCTAAATAAGCAGTCTGTAAAGAATATGAATCCTCAGGATCATTTCATGGAACTCTTTTATAGGGCGACAAAGCAATTAGTTGAAGATAAATTCTAGAGTATTATGGCACACGTTTTCAGACTACATACAACCGGTTCCAACAGCCTCGCTGACTGGACAGAAACTACCGCATTAGGAACCAACGACATAGATTCTATTAAGGATCCAGATCTTGAGAATGTTGAAAATGAGATTACCTCAATCCCTTCTCCTTTTGCACGCATCGATCTCGTAAAGAATGCATTCCGTTATGTTAATAACCAGATTCAAAAGAATCCCAATGGAAGTCAAGGGACCAAGTTTCACAAAATGGTTTCTGACACTCTTGATGTTGCGGAAATTTTCTTCAACTATAAGAAGTTCAGGAATCTATTCACTGTAATAACATGGGATAGGAATACGGCAATCGGACAGCTAAAATCCAGCAGGGAGCGGGCTCAGAAAGAAGTTGGTGAGACACTGGATATGTTCTTGAATGCAGACGCTAAGACGTACAATTTTGACAGGATGCAAAGGATTCATATCCTAGTCTATCGAGGACCTGGGGCACTGTCACAGTTGGAAGTCGTTGGAGGGACCTCTCCTGCTACCCTCTTTTTCAGCACAGCAAATGATCTTAAATACATATCTCAGTATGTATCCTTTGATGGACACGATAAACCCTTTGACGGAGCATTTGCCCCTCTGAATAAAAGAGACCCCAATTTCATCAAATATCTTTTTGCGCTAAGAGCTTCCTATCCGTCATTTGCGGCTGATTTCCCTGAGTTCAACGATTACATGAATCTCATATATGGGAAATTAGGTACGAATCTTCAAAATGATATCAATGCTCTAACCCCATCATCAATTACGGCATATCCAATGCTTGCTGTGAATAATGTCAATATAGACATTCTTGATGGGTTAACGTTCAATGAGAATGGTGTAGAACAAACTCCTGATCCAGATTTCAGAATCGTGTCCAATGCCCAGGCACCACTCCCTCTTGCTCTTCCTCAAGAAACTGGGACTGTTTACAATAACCTGAAATATGTTTCAGGCACAAAATGGAACGGTCAGAACAAGGTACCTTATGAATTCAAGACTCCGATTCCCCAGCGTGATCTACCATTCATCGGCAATGTAAAGTATCCATGGCTGTGCGTTAGTGACCTTCTGACGGATACAATTATTCGAACACCTTATCCGATGAATGAATCTGCTTACTTCACCGGAGGGTATCGTAATGACAATGAAACGGATTCATATCTGCTCCCGCTTACCGAAACGTTCTTTAAGTTATTTACTGCTGATGATATTCTTAGTGGTAAGGTCAAAGTACTTATAGACAAACTTGCCGGCGGTGTCACCGTTACTCTCAAGATTCCAATTCAAGGGAATAATATGATAAAAGAGCAAGTATACACGCGACGTTATGTTAGTGATGTTCTTGCAGATGCAGAAAACAATAAAGGTGCTGTTGTCACAGCTACTTTCGGGATAGGAATAATGCCTCTTGTTGAACAGGCCACCAATACTCCTGGACGTATTGCGTTGTTCGATAAGAGTCTTGAGAACAATGTCTGCCTTTCTTTCTTTGATAACACCGAGAAAGTTGATGCACATTACCATAAAAGAGGGGATAAGGGACCCGGTTACTGTAGTATTGAGACATATGCCGTCAGTGAAAAGTTCAATACGATCGCAGTATCTTTTGGCGCAACCTTAGGTTATATTATTCCTAAGCCCAAGAATGTTACTCAAAATGCCAAGTTTAAGTTTGCCGTTGATTTTGGAACCACCAATACTCACATTGAGTATAGCGTGAACGGTAATCCTTCTCAACCTTTTGATATAACGCCTTCAGATATTCAGATGCAGAGACTGCATAAGACATATGAATCTGATTACGATATTGAGAGGGCATTTACCGAGAACTTTGTACCAGAGATTGTCGGGAATGGTGACTTCAGTTTCCCGATTCGTTCCGTCTTTGCCCCGTCAAGCAAGATTAATTTCAATCAACCATATTTCACTTTAGCCGAGGGTAACATTGCTTTCAACTATGGTAAATACCTCTGGCCAGATTATGATGGGGATCCTAAGATTAATCTTAAATGGACCAGTAAGGACAAAGAGTATCTTGAACTCTATATTCAGAATATCTGTTACCTCCTAATGTCTAAAGTTCTCCTAAATAACGGGGTACTTGAAGACACCGAAATTGTCTGGTTCTACCCTGCAAGCATGATTAAGGCGAATCTGAATAGACTTGCAGATATATGGAATAATGCATATGCAACATATTTCAGCAATAAGCCGTCTGCTATTACCAACAACGTGACAAAGATGACTGAGAGCATAGCTCCTTATTTCTATTTTAAGAAACAGCAAGGCGCTAATCCGAATGTCATAACTATTGATATCGGTGGAGGAACGTCAGATATTTTCTATGTGCAGCACGATACACCTCAACTCTTATCATCATTCCGATTCGCCGCTAATAGTATTTTTGGCGACGGATATGGTTGGAATTCAGATAATAATGGTTTTGTCAAAAAATTCTTGTCTGATTTTGACAGTGTCCTTGGTGCCAATGACAAGCAAGATATTCAAGCAGCATTAAGAGACATTGCAAGGAAAAAGAATTCGTCTGAAATCTGTTCTTTCTTCTTCTCATTAAATGACAGCCAAAAGTCTATTCCGGCTTTAGATTTTAACAAGAAGTTGTCCAATGACGAGGATCTGAAGTATGTATTTTTCCTCTTCTACTCATTGCTTGTTTACTTTGTGGCAATGCAGATGAAGGCAAAAGGTCTTGATTTGCCACAGACATTGGCATTCAGTGGAAACGGAGCTAAAACTCTGCATATTCTTTCAAGCGACCTTCCCACTTTAGCCGGCTACTTCTCGAAGATCTTTGAATCAGTTCTCGGAAAAGAATATGCTTCGAATGCTCTTGCTATGCAACTTATCCTTGAAGATGAACCTAAAGAAGCGACTTGTAAGGGCGGTCTTCTTGGAACACCTGTTGATACTTCTCTCATTCAAGACACTTTGCTTGGAATTGATGGTTCTACTTCTGCCATTAATAAACATTTCAGCGAAATAAAGGATGCAGAGATGAACATGGTCGTTAATGAAGTTGTAAAAGCTATCGAAACCATTGAGAAAATGGATAAAGCCAGTAAGATATCGGAGGATAATTTCGGAGCAAATGGGAAACTACGCAATGGAGTTTATGATTTCTGCCATCTGCAGCTTAAGACCTATTTGGAAAGAGGTATAAACATCCGTAAGGAAGATCTTACTAACTGGGAATCACAGGATGACATAATCGGTGAAACCATGTTCTTCTACCCGATTGTAGAACTCCTTCATGGCCTTGCTCTTGGAGTAACCAATCAGACAATACAGTAATGACAATGCATATGAAAATAGATAGGATTATCATTCTCTGTCTTACAGTTCTCTTTTGTCTTTCTTCATGTATTGGAAGGGAGACGGGTCAAAGGGTTCCACCAGGAGAATATCAAGATAACAGAGTTAAACCAGGCGCATATAATGGACAAGAGAGTACTTTTGCACCTAAGGGGGTCAAATACATCATCCGCTCTATGGAAAGCGATAGTCTTTCAAAGGGGACCATTATAGAATTAGCGAGAGAAGTAGTCAATGAGCCTGGAAAGCCAGTTATTGCTAAGAGGGAGGGTAAAGGTGGATTTGGCCATCTGATCCTTTACTTGGTTCTCTTGTTGATTATGGCCGCCCTTCTTTATCTCTTTATCTCAAAACGGATGAATACTCTGATAAATAGAAAAATTCATTCTTATAACAAACATGTAAAATCGGAGATAGAGGCTCTAGATTACAAATACATATCAAAAGAAGAAGTCCTAAAAATTGTTAATAAAGCAATCAATGAGCAGGTATCGGCATTAAAGCCATTGACTGCTGGTAAAGAAGACACTAATGGGAAACAGCCAAAAGTGAATTCTGCTGACCAAAATGACAAGTCTGGGAAGAATATCCAAAATGAAACTAACAATCAGCAGGAGATTCTTCTTAATACAACAAGATACGCGGCTGCTTGTCGTCAGAGTGATAGGACTTTTAACAATATATATGAAGCAGAAGACCCTAATGACCCAGCAAAGGCAATTTATAAATTAAGATTGTCTCTTCTTGAAAGAAAGGGAGAATTCGAGGTGAACTTGGCATCGGCAGCTGTCGAGAATTTGTTATTAAGGAAAAAGCATACAGAATTCTTACAGAATGCTACTATCATCATCGGCTCAGGTGAAAACGTGATTGAAAATCTTGAGCCAGGAAAGATCGAGAAGCAGAGCGATGACCTTTGGCATGTCGTAGAACCAGCTAAAATTCAATTGAGTTAACTATTGTGAAAAGAATAATTACCATACTCGGAGCGCTTTTTATTCCGCTTTTCCTCTTTGCGGCTGCTGATGTGCCTACTGATGTGCCTAAATCAGTGGAACCATGGACAACAATTCTCCTTGCCGCTGAAGTCGTTTTTTTAGTCGGTGTCCTTTTGTTTCAAGTCTATCTTTTGTCAGACACACAAAAGAAGATCAAACAGTTTAAGTCTGTATTTACTAAAGGCGCCATCAATGTTGAAAGTGGTCGTTTGCTATGTGTTGGAGAAGTAACAGAGAATTTGAGGAATGTTACAGGTGAAATAAACGCATACCTGGAGCAGAATAAAAATTCCGTGGCCGATTTCAACTTGATTAAAGATATTGTCAACCGCGATCTGAATTCTAAAGAGGAAGAAATATCGACACAGCTTCCTTTCCCTCTATATCTGGGTCTTGCAGGAACAATGGTCGGTATTATTCTTGGCCTCATTTCGTTTCTGATCAATTCAAATGCAAACACAGATGTAAGTTATCAATCTCTTTTGATTGGTGTGGCTGCAGCAATGGCAACGAGTTTTCTTGGCATACTGTTTACCACGATTGATACTAACAGCTTCAAAAATGCACAGGCTATCACTGACGCAGGTAAGAATAAGTTCCTTGGAACATTGGAAGTTGAACTCCTACCAACACTTTCAACTAATCTGACAAGTGCTCTTTCTACTCTAGCGTCAAATCTGGATGGATTCAATACAACTTTCGGGACAAATGCGACACAATTAGGTGACACTCTTGCCGGTATTAATGAAGCTTGTACAGTCCTTCGAGATTATGTGGAAGGCCTTCAGCATTTGAATATCACTGGTATTACTAGTGCAAACATAGAGGTGTACGAGAGATTACGTAATTCATCTCAAGAAATTGGCGCTTTTGGACAATATGTTTCAAGGATTAATGAGTATTTAACGACCACTTCAGGGTATCTTTCAGCAGTTAATGCTCTTAACGAAAGACTCGATAATAGTCAGGCTAGAGATTTGTCTATTGAACGAATGGGAGCCTTCTTCCAGAGTTGGGAGACGGACATTCAAGCAAGAAGGTCAGCAATGGCCGAGGCTGTTGCCACTCTTGATTCCAGCCTCAACTCTAGAATTAACAGTTTGAGAGATAATTCAGCAGAGACAATTGTCGAGGTGAGGAATTCTACCGTAGAAAAAGTCGCAGATCTTCAGGATAAGATGAACCAGCAAGTGTCCAGTTTGAGTTCTGCACTAACAGAACGAGTTGGAGCTCTTCAGAATGGTCTTACAACTCAACTTGAGACTATCCAAAATGCTATGGGAGATATTAGCGCACGGCTCTCCCAAAGTCTAAATGAATTGGTCGATAGCTTTGCTGGTGATATGCAAGACAGCCTTAATAGAATTAGAACGAGCTTGGCATCCGTAAACTCAACCCCTGGACTATCGGGAGATATCAAAACGATGATTCAAAGCCTTCTGTCTGTAGAGCAAGAAAACAACGCCAAACTCGGTCAACTCATAACTGCCCTCTCAACTATCGGAAACAATAAGAGTGGCGATAGAACACCTAAATGGCTTAAAATAACATGTATAAGTACTGCTGCCGTAGCCATTATTGTTCTGGTTTTATCGGTTATTACAACATTATAAGCAATTAGTATGGCAAAGAAAGAATCATTTTTCTGGACAAGCTATTCGGACTTGATGACAAGCCTGTTCTTTATCATGCTTGTACTTTTTGTTGTATCCTTCTCACGGCAGAATAAGGCCCGGAAAGAGGCAGAGGAGAAAGAAGCCGCTACTGCTGCTCAACTTGCAAAAATCAACGAACTGCAGACGGCATTTCAAAACATTGATACCACCTATTTTAGATATGATTCTTTATATAAGAAACATATTCTCAAGATCAATGTAAAATTTGAAAGAGGAAGTTCTAAGATTACTGATTTGAGCGCAGAAACAAGGGATACACTTCTTCAAGCTCGAGATGCCATAAAAGAAAAAATTGAAAATCTCGTTGCAGAGGAAAAGAAAGATTCTTCCAGTGCATTATCTCAGGTATCGTATCTTCTTATTATAGAAGGACAGGCATCTAGAGAGACACCCCCATATCCGAGGAATAATGAGCTCAGTTATGAACGTGCTCTTGCACTATTTAATTTATGGTTTCCTAAACAGGTAGGTGAATATACAAATCTGAATTTTTTCAATCTTCCTTGTGAGGTGGTTATTGCTGGCGCCGGTGATATGGATGGGAAACCAAGAGAAGATGATAATGCCTCAAATCAAAGGTTTCTTATTCAACTGATGCCAAAACCGAGTAATTTTGCAAATCAGGAGGACTCTCTAGCTGTTAAGTAGATGTATGTCTATTAGAAGAATAATAACCGTCGCTATCCTGGTGCTTTGTTGCATCTCTTGCGGACGTCGCACGAATATCAAACCCGTGGGACGTAACACTGGCGTTCCCTCTAATTATTCCAATAGCGGGAATAGTTATTCTTCCAGTCATAATAGCATACCCACCCCTCCACCTAATCATACTCCAACGACACCTAAGAATTCTAATAAGAATACAGGTGCAATCTTGAGTGGACCTGAAATCTTCAAGAGATATAACAGTGCTGTTTTTATGGTATTTGCATATGGGAACTATTCTGGAAGTCAAGGTTCCGGTTTTTTTATACGCCCAGACGGAACAGCTGTAAGCAATTACCATGTAATGAAAGGCTATTATAGTGATAATGTTACAATTGTTCTTTCTGATGGCAGGAAATATGGTATTTCTCAAATCATCGCTAAGAGCGAAGCAGACGACATTATTATCTTCAAGGTTGACGGGCAAGGCACGACCTTCCAGTGGATACCTGTTGCTAATCAACGTCCGGAAATAGGGGAGACTGTATATGCTCTTGGTTCACCACAGAGTATGCAGAATACATTCAATACTGGAATGGTATCACAGTATCGCGAAGATAATTATATCCAGATTGATGTTGCCATAGACCACGGAAGTAGTGGTGGTGCCCTGATTAACAATAAAGGCCAGGCAGTGGGCATTACAACAGCAAAGATTGAAAACAATAGCGCACAACTCAATTTCGCTAAGGACATAAATCTCCTTCGCAAGTATATTAATCTTTGACTGTATGAGGGCTTACCATGTTTTAATCCTTCTGGTTTTGTTGTTGTTTTTGGGGACAGGATGCTCCCGGAAATCAAATCTTACCTCAAGGCAAGCTGTTGTGCCTTCTCAACTGAATTTGGCCCAAAAGCAAGTCAAGGTCATCAAGCAACGTAAATCAAGACCTGCTCCACCTGTCCCAGGACAGCCTCAAGTAGAAAAGCCTAACTCATACTCTGATTCTTATCCAGCATCAGCAAGTGGAGACCATATTCTTCAAGATGAAGTGGTCGATATAGAGTATACTGGATTCCATGTCAAATATAGCACAAGATTAAAGATTCCTTTAATGGTAACATGGGAGCTCACTCAAGAGGAAGCTCTTGCCGTTGAAAAATACAGTGCGGTCTTTTCGAAAGATCCATATTTAGAGATTGCTCAGCCTGGAGATGGAGATTATAACTACCAGCGAGATCGTTGGACTAGAGGACATATGATTCCCAAAGCGGATCTTCGATGGACAAATGAAGGCTATATTCAGAGTCATTATTTTACTAATATTTGTCCACAAGCCGAAGAACTAAACAATGGAGGCTGGAGATCTGTCGAAGAAAAATGTAGAACACTCGCCAAAAAATATGGCAGTATTTCAATAGTCTGCGGGCCTATCATTAATGATATAAAAGAAACCATTGGGGATGGAAAGGTCGCAGTACCCTCAGCATTCTATAAAGTTATGTACATGACAATTCGAGGAAAATACTGCGGGATTGGTTTCCTTTATCCAAACATAAAAGAAAAAACTCGCCCGATGCCGGAATATGCTAAAAGTATTGATGAAATAGAGGAAATAACAGGATATGATTTCTTCTCGAACCTTCCGGATGAAATCGAGAATGAAGTCGAAAGAGCCTTCGATTTTAATATGTGGCAGTGATAATCGGTCACAACAACGTTCATAAAATCACAAGACTATTCTACATGTACTATCGTGTGAGTCTTTGCTAGAAGCAGCAACTGTCCGTATTACGGTAAGTTGCTGCTTTGTCATTGTCCTTATCTGTTTTCAACTAGTCGGTCAATAGATGCACGATGGTGTTGTGCTGCTGTCTGCATGCTTTGTGTATTTGCAGTGAAAAAGGGTCCGGGGAGAATCACTGAAAAAGGGTCCACCTGAGGCAAATAATCGTATCTTGACGGGGTAACCCCAGAAGGATGCGACAATGCTTAACAGAGTGGACAAGAATCGAATAATCTTATTGAGCCGCGCGGAGCATAAGGGCTCACGCGCGATAGCCAGAGAGTTGAACCTGAACCGCAAGACGGTTCAACGCGTCCTGCGCAAGTACGCCGACGCAATCGCGGCGGAAGATCCAGACGAGGCGCTGCTTCAAGCGCTCGCGGAGACCCCCAAGTATGACATATCAGGGCGTCATCCCACGGCAATCACGCCGGAGATGGCGAAGATCATCGATGGCATCCTGGAGGACAATCTTCACAAGAAGGCGATAGGCCTTCGGAAGCAATGCGCCAACGGGATCACCATCCATCGCGTACTTGTCGATAAAGGATACAAGGTGAGCTACACGACCGTTACCCGCTACATACACAGGAAGTTGACGAGCCCCTCCAAGCATGAGGACGCCTTCGTCCGGATCAGATATGCCCCGGGTCATATCAGCGAGTTCGACTGGGGGGAAATCAAGCTTTACATTGATGGCAAGCTCTGCCGTCTCTACATGGCCGTGTTCACCCTTCCATACAGCAATCACCGCAAGGCGTACCTGTTCCGCCATCAGAACACGCTGGCGTTCATGGAGAGCCACCGCAACTACTTCGCGGATATGAAAGGCGCCCCTCTTGTCATGCTGTACGACAACATGAAAGTGGCGGTAAAGAAGTTCGTGGGGCAGACGGAAAGGGAGCCGACCGACGCGCTTGTGAGGATGAGCTCCTTCTACTGCTTCCAGTTCCGGTTCTGCAATCCCGCTTCCGGCTGGGAGAAAGGGCATGTGGAGAACAGCGTGGGGCATGTCCGCCAGCGGGCCTTTGCCATACACATGCGCTTTGCAACGATAGAAGAGGCGCAGGCGTGGCTGGACAGGGTCTGCGACCAGCTCAATGCTGAGGACGAGTCCATCATGGGCAAGCAGGAGAAAATCACGGAAGAGCTCCGTTCCCTCCAGCCATGCCCGGGCAAGATCGGCTGCTTCGAGAGCATGGAATACTCCGTGGACAAATACTCCACCGTCAAGATCGGGAACGTGCACTACTCCGTCCCGGACATATATGTCGGCAAGCGCTTGACCGTCAAGCTCTACAGTGAGAAAATCACCGTCTATGACTCCGGGAAGACGGTGGCCGCCCATCAGCGAAGCTACAGTTAATCGCTATCGAGCGCTCTGCGAGCTAAATGGGAAACTCTGTGTGATTGATTGTTCGGCTCCGATGCCTTATGGGGATTTCGTTTCAAAGCTTAAGTCTGCAGGTGTCTCTTATGCAATTTATTGTGATATGGGAACTGGTTGGAATTATTCCTGGTATAGGGACGCCCAGGGAGACATTATTGAAATCTTCCCAACACCTGGGAAGTATACTACGAATTGGGTTACATTCTATAAATAGTATCTCTGTATGATTAAACCCAACTTCATGAAAAGACGGATGCTCTAATCCAATACATTCTTGGAGTAAATTGCTATAATCCCATCATAGAAGGCTTCTTGCTCATACTTGCAAAAGTCTGTAGTTGAATTAATGTCACCGCAACCATAATAGGCTCGAGCCCTACAACTGCCCCCGCAGATATATTTAATAGGACAATCTCGACATCCAGAGATTGAGTCAACGTCAAGATGGGCACATCTGTTAATCGCTGGAGAATTGAAATAAATCTCTTTAATGTTCTGCTCGTGAACATTACCAGCATAGAATTCATCTGTATGTATCAATTGGCAGGGGTATACGTCTCCTGTCGCTGAAACACTGAATTCTCCATCACCAATAGCGCATTTATGGCACTGTGATATCATTGAGTTATCAAGTGAACTCTCGCAATAGGAGAGAGGACGAACACCAGCGGCTGCTTTCAAGGCGTTATAATACTCTATGCCCGTAATTGCAAGTGATGATGAATCACCCGATACCGGGAAATATGGAGCGAAGTTCAATTTATTCCCGAACTTCTTTGCCATTTCTTCAATATACCCGATATTATCTTTGGTGACAGTCATTGAAAGGGTATAATCGACCTCATATTTATCAAGTAACTTGGTGGCCAAAATAACTTTATCAAATGAATGACCTCTCGTTAAAGAATGAACGGCGTCATTTGGACCATCAATACTAAGAGTCACAAGATCAAACAATTCAGAAATCCTTTTGATGTTTGACTCATCGATTAATAGGCCATTGCTCAATAAGAAAGAACGAGCATTCTTTGACTTGATATACTCAGCAATTCTAAGACAATCCCTATTAAGAAGAGGTTCTCCACCAGTCAGAGTGAAAATGACATCTTGATTAATATCAAGGATATCGTTTACTAGACATTGGTATTCATTGAATGTGAGAACAGGGTATTTCCTCTCAACACGTTCTCGAGCATAGCAATAGGAACAATTCAAATTGCAATGATCCGATAGCGAGAGATGAACAGACGAAAGGGGCATCCGGTGCTCCTTAGGCTTTGGCTTAATGTCATCAAGCAAGCCAGATGATATTACGTGATTGCAAAAGGAAGCGATCTTATCCTTTTGTGTATCACCAAGCCCTTCGACGGCGATCGAGATGATTTCGCCATAAGTGTTCTCGCCGTTGAATAAAGAAAGAATGAGCTTCCCCAGTTCATCGGTAACAATCCACCGGGGAATATTGGGGTTAATAAAAATGTATTTATCACCACGGTTTATCTCCTGTACATATGGTGATAATATGAGTTTCGAATTGTTCATTTATGAACCGGCGCAATCATATGATGAGCCGCACTTACCGCCTCCACCTGCGCAATCGTATGAAGAGCTACACTTCCCACCTCCACCAGCACAGTCATATGAGGAACTGCATTTTCCCTTTCCTCCAGAACCTTGTCCGGCGCAATTATAAGAGGAGCTACACTTGCCGCCTCCTCCTACGCAATCGTAAGAAGAACTGCATTGACCTTTGCCGCTAGAACCTTGACCAGCACAGTTATATGAAGAACTGCATTTGCCGCCTCCTCCTACGCAATC
>JAEEGL016242376.1_pt1 | contig 14235 bp, 9 predicted proteins | sample 9134231 | NCBI WGS metagenome assembly JAEEGL01 (sample SAMN16246548, study PRJNA631951) | gut metagenome | biome: gut microbiome; feature: rumen; material: fiber-attached | host: Bos | place: Iran: Karaj | collected 2018-10 | reverse complement strand
TGAGAAACAGAACGGGGTTTTGATAAAGAGAAAGTATGTCAAAGGCTTAAGTGAGCATTTTCTCAGCAACACAAAGAATAATCGTATCCCGGATCCTTTCTCGACGATTGATAAGATCATAAGGAAAAGGGGAGATCTTTATCAGATTAAAAAATGGTATGAAAAATACAGAGCTCTGATAAAAAATGAGGCTCCGGATCTGGTCCACACGGTATCGCCCATGTCATATCTGGGCCGGCTGAATCTGTGGAAGGCGGCCTGTGATCTTGACCTTCCGGTATCCCATGTGGCCAGGGGCCCGAATCTATTGGAACTTAATTTCTTCGGAGGGAAACTTGACGGATACAACGCAAGCCAAAATGCCAGAGCCTCAGCCTATCTGACCGCTCTGGCAGCGCCATCCCGCTATATGCTGGATCGCCATAACAGGGCGGGGATAAAAGGGCAGAGCTTTAATGAGGTCATCTATAATGCCATAGAATTTTCGCCCCTTGCCCTGTCCGAAGATATGGCAAAAAAGAAGGAGAACCTGATCCTTTATGCGGGGGAACTCAGAAAGGAAAAGGGCATCCATACCCTGATCCGGGCCATGGAGGGGCTGTCTGATGCAAGGCTTCTTATCATCGGGAGAGGCCCGCTGTCGGAGGAGATAAAAAAAGAAGCAAAGGCAGAAGTGCTGGACTGGATGGACAGGGAAGAGCTTTACGCTCATATGAGAAAAGCAAAAGCCGTGATACTTCCCTCCGAATGGGAAGAGCCCTTTGGAAGAGTGCTGACGGAAGCCATCGGAAACGGCACCATAGCCATGGGAAGCGACAGAGGCGGAATACCGGAAGTCCTTGGATATAATGAGGCTTACATATTTCACAGCAAGGATGTCCCGGCCCTCAGAAGCCGTATTGAAAGGGTGCTTGATATGAGCCCCTCTGTCTACATGGAGGAAGTATCCAAACTGCAAAAGACCATTGTCCGGTTTACGGATGATGTCTATGCCGATAACTGGGAGAGGTTCTTTTTACAGCAGCTAAGGACATTTAAGAGAGATCATGAAAGACATTGATGTAAAGATAGCAGAATCCGAAGCCATCTGGCGCAGATACAGATACGAAAACATGGGGGTCCGTGAAAGTCTGGGACTCTTTTGCGGTGCGCTGAAAAGAAGCCTGGGCAAAAGGATCGGAAATGCCCTTGGGACTGCGTGCACGGACATGAAAAGGGCTTCTTTTAAGCCTTCGTATGATAGGAACAAAGTAAATACTGTGGTTTCCCTTACCAGTACAAAGGGCCGGCTTTCAAATATCTTTCCGACCTTGTATTCCCTTACAGCCCAGACCCGCAAGCCGGATCTCATAGTTCTCTGGCTTGGGAAAAACGGGGCATATCAGGGGAATTTGATATCAAGGATCCGCTCCATGGGGATCAGGGTCTGCTTCAGGGAGGATCTGGGACCGCATACCAAATATTATTACGCTTTTCGTGAATATAAAAACGATCTGGTCATCACGGTGGATGATGACATCATCTATCACAGGAATATGGTAGATGAGCTGTATGGGACCTGTCAAAAGCACAGGGACTGTGTGATCGCAAGGCGCGTGAACAGGATGCGGTTTGATCAGGGGAAAAGGCTGCTTAAATATAAGGACTGGATCTGGGAATACAGGGATGCCGATGCTCCCGCCCATGACCTGCTTGCAACCGGGGTGGGTGCGGTGCTTTATCCGCCCCTTGTTATAGCGTTGATCTGCCGGGAAGACAAAGACTTCCTTAAGGTATCACCCCGGGCTGACGATATCTGGCTTAAATTCCGGGAGCTTTCAAAGGGTGTAAAGGTCTGTGCCGTTTATGATTCCCGTTTTGATCATGATATCATCAACCGGAAAAGCCAAAGGACTTCGCTGGCGTCTGCAAATGTAGACGGGGGAAAGAACGATCTGTGGATAAGGAATTGCATGAAATATTTTGGAATGACCCATGATCTTTGCGAAAGAGTATTGGGTCAAAGAGGTGATGTATGAGCATTCCCCGTGTGATCCATTATTGCTGGCTGAGCGACGATCCGGTTCCGGAGAGCATGAAACACTATATGGAAGGCTGGAAGCGGATACTTCCCGGTTATGAATTCGTGAAATGGGATCTTGAGAGGTTTGATAAGGCATCTTCGGTCTGGGTCAGCGAAGCGGTTGAACAAAAAGAATATGTATTTGCATCCGACTATATCAGGATCTTTGCCGTATATCATTACGGCGGTATATATCTGGATATGGATGTTGAGGTTTTAAAGCCCTTTGACGGGCTGCTTAATGGGCCTTATATGTTTGCCTATGAAAGCCTTGACAGAAAAAGGATCGAGTCAGGCTGCTTCGGAGCGGAAAAGCACGCGCCTTTTCTGAAGGCCTGCCTTGACTATTATAAGGACAGGCATTTCGTGAGGGAGGACGGGATCTTTGATACCCGGCCCCTGTCCAAGGTGATGGGTAATATTTTCAGGGAAGGAAGTATGGATCTTAATGTTTATCCCTGGGAATATTTTACGGCTAAATCTTTTGCGACAGGGATTGAGACCCCGGGGGATGATACCTTTGCCATCCACCATTTTGCGGGATCGTGGAAGAGTGAGGATGAACGCAGGATCATAGAAAAGGGACGCAGGATCAGAAACGCGCATCCTGTCATGGGAAAGGTGCCGGCATTTGTTTACGAGAAAACGCAAAAAGCCGTATCCGTGATAAGAAAAGGCGGGATAAAGGAGCTGTTTTACCGGATCGGGCAATATTTTCAATGAACAGATCAAAGGAAATAAATCTCTTATATACAATGGATGACAATTTTGCCATGCAGGCGGCGGTATCAATGGTATCCCTGTTTGTCAACAACCCGCAGCTTGGCTTTCACCTGTATATCATATCAGATAACATATGTCAGGCTAACCTTGACAGGCTTAAAAGCCTGGCCGGAGAATACGGACATGTGATGGATATCATCGATATGCCGGATCTTGAAGATCGTATGGGAGTAAAGCTCATAACAAACGGTCTGGTAAGGGCGGCATATTGCAGGCTTTTTCTCTGCGAGCTGCTCCCTCATGATGTGGACCGGTTGATATATATGGATCCGGATACCCTTGTGGTGGGAAATATATCGGCTCTTGCGGATATCCTGGATTCACAAGCTTTCGAAAAATACCCTCTGGCGGCCTGTCTGGATTCAAAGGCTGTTTTTAAACGACTGCACGGCTTTAAAAGGAATGAAAGATATTACAACGACGGGATCCTGTTGGTCAACCTGAGATCCTGGCGGGAAAACGGTGTACAGGAAAAATTTTCCGGCGAGATCAGAAGGCGCCAGGGCAGATCCGTTGATGCGGACCAGTCATATATCAACTGTGTGATGCCTGGCCGGATAATGACACTTCCCCCTGAATATAATGTCATGTCGGTATATTTTAATGATTACGATGACTATCTTAAGATAAGCGGATACAGGAAGGATGAGATATATACGGAGAGTGAGCTAAAGGCTGCGGTGAAAGATCCGGTCATCATACATTTTGCAGGGGACAGGATGTTCAGACCCTGGTATAAAAACTGCAGGCACTGCATGAAGGAAGAGTGGATGAAGTATTTAGGTAAAACCGAGTGGAAGTCCTTTGTCCCCCATGAGAATGCGCCCGAATATGTCATTTCACCTGCTGCCGCCTTAAAAAACAGGATGATCAGGCTGCTCCTTAAGGATCCTTTTGTGGCAGGGTGTTATGTGAGACATAAATATGGATTTAATGTCCGGCTTTTTCGGGAGTAAGGACGGCAATTATAAAGGATGAAAAACAATAAGACCATCAGCAATTCCATATATAATCTGATAAGGACCATAGGGATATTTCTGTTTCCTGTCATCACCTTTTCCTATATTTCAAGGATCTTTCAGGCGGAGGGCATGGGAAGGGTCAATTTCGCCAAGTCCTTCATCGGCTTTTTTTCGATGATCGCCATGCTGGGAATAAGGTATTACGGGATCAGGGAATGTGCAAAAAGGCGGGATGACAAGGAGGAGCTGTCACGGGTCTTCGGGGAGCTTTTGCTTTTTAATCTGATATCCACCTTCGCCGCCTATGTTATCCTGTATCTTTTCCTGTGCATCAGCGTGAAGGCAAATGAGTACAGGGTAGAGATAGGGCTTTACAGTATCACGATGTTTCTTACGGTCATCGGCGTAGAATGGCTGTTCATCGCTGTGGAGGATTATAAATATCTTGCCGTAAGAAGCATTATTATCCAGGTCATCACCCTGCTGGCAGTATTGCTGCTGGTTCACGGGAAAGAGGATATATATTTATACATCATTATCCAGGTGGTATCCAATCTGATCGTTTATGCTTCGGGACTGATCTATGCCCGAAGATATATAGGTTTTATGAAGCCCCGTCCCGGGAATCTGGCCGTACATTTAAAACCGGTCATGTATCTGTTCCTTGTCATGATGTCCGTGGAGATATTCACCAATATGAACACCGTGATGCTGGGATACCTTTCCGGCGACGTACAGGTGGGCTGTTATTCGGCCGCTTATAAGATGAGCGCCGTCATTTGTTCCTTTGTTTCTGCCGTAACTACGGTGATCATGCCCAGGATCGCCTATCTGCTCAAAAATGAGAATGAAGATAAGGCAAAGGAGCTGCTGAAAAAAGCAGTCCAGTTCATACTCATGGTCGACATTCCAATCTGCGTGGGGGCCTGCATCTACAGCCGGAACTTTATTTTCATCTTATGCGGCGGATCCTTTGCAGCTGCGATACCGGCATCCATGATACTGGCGATGCGGTCGTTGTTATCCCCGATAAACGGAATGCTGCTGACCCATTATATGATCCCCCGGGACAGGGAAAAAGAGGCGATCATCATCACATCGTTGACGGCTGTGTTCAACATTATCCTGAACGCATTGCTGATACCCTCTTTCGGAGCTGTGGGGGCGGCCATATCGACTGTCTGCTCCGAAATGGCGGAGATGATACTGATCTTTGTATTTGTAAGGAGTTATCTGAATGTCAGGACTATTTTCTCAAAGGGTTATCAATACCTTCTGTGCGTTATACCCGTGATCCTGATCGCTGTGGGAACCGGGCTGCTTATTGACAATGTGGTCATTTCGGTGATCCTGGGGGTTATCATAGCCGTACCGGTATATTTTTTACTGCTGTATCATATCAGGAATGAATATCTGCTGGAGGGTATTACTCTGATAAGGGATATGCTGAAGGATAAGGATTAACGTAAGACGGGCCGGATGTGCCGGAAAAAGCTGTCAGGAAACGGATAACGGAAAACTGAAGAGTCGGGCGATAAAAAATGGCGAAGAACAGAAAAAAAGCTTCCCCGGAAACCGGGGGCGCGGCAAAATTTACGATGATATGGCTGGTGAACATCTACGTGTTTCTGATGCTGGCCGTCTATCCTCTGTATTATCATGACAAATACTACGACATGAGCGATGCGAAATGGGGCTTCTTTAAATATGTATCCCTGGTTTTCGCCATATTGGCAGGTTTGATATTCATCTGGTATGTGGGAAGCTTTATCGCAGACGGTAAAATAAAAGAATTCCTTAAGACGGCATATGAAAACCTGACACTCACCGACGGGTTTGCCCTTGCCTATCTTGCAGTATGCTGTATATCCACTTTCATATCACCTTACAGGCAGTATGCCATATGGGGTTATGAGGGCTGGTACATGGGGCTGGCAGCCCAGGTTTGCTTTGTCCTCATCTATTTCCTGGTTTCAAGATACTGGAGGTGGGACTCCACCCATCTGTTCATATTCCTTATGACTGCCTTTGTAGTGTTCTTCTTTGGGGTGATCATGAGATTTAGGATAGATCCCATGGAAATGTATGGTGGGCTTGATGAGTACAATATCCAGCACTTTATTTCTACCCTGGGCCAGACCACCTGGTATTCCAGCTACATGTGTATCATCTGTCCCCTGGGCCTTATGGCATATATGTGTGCAAAGAAGTCCTGGCAGAGGGTAGCCTTCGGTATATTCTGCGTGATGAGCTTCATGACTGTGGTCACACAGAATTCGGACAGCGCCTACGTAGCCATAGCCGGTATCTTCTATATGCTGTTCTGGATCTCTTTTGAATCCGATGAGCAGTTCTTAAGGTTTATGGAGTGTGTGATCATGGCTCTGGGCTCCTTTAAGCTCATGGGCCTGTTTCAGATGATCTGGGCTGACAGGATGGTGAGCCTGGACAGGCTGTCAATATTCATGAGTCAGTCAGGTGTGACCGCCGTATTGTTTGTTCTGGTGACCGCTCTGTATCTGCTCATGAAGCTTGTGGTGTATAAAAAGACAGGATTTCACATCACCTCGCTTAAGAAGGTAAGAACAGGGCTGTTCATGCTGGCGGCGCTGGGAACGATCTTCATGGTTGCATATATCTGCTTAAATACGACGGGAAAGCTGCCCGATAAATATCTGTCAGAGAATAATTATCTGGTCTTTGATGACAGCTGGGGAAACAACAGAGGGGTTTCCTGGAGATGTGCCCTGGGGGCTTATCTTAAGGGGGATATTTTACGTAAGTTCTTCGGAGTGGGACCGGACTGTTTTGCCCGGATCATTTATACATATTACAGAGCCGATATGGAGCAGGTGTTTGGAAAGGAAACGGCGCAGATCTGCGCCCATAATGAATGGTTGAACTCACTTGTGAATCTGGGGCTGCTGGGTCTCGTTTCATATCTGGGGATTTTTGTATCAGCCTTCACCTCCTGTATAAGGGGGGCAAAAAAGTATCCTTATCTGTATGGAACGGCCATAGCCATAGGGGCGTATTTCCTCCATAATTTTTTCTGCTATCAGCAGATAATCTGTACTCCGACCATCTTTATCCTCATGGGTATGGCGCAGTCGGTGATCAGATACGGCTATGCAAAAGAGGAAACAGCCCCGGCGGGCACTTGACAGGCCCAGGGATAGTATATACTATGGTAGGTAGTATGCCTTTTTATAAAATTCAGTGACGGACAGTGCTGTGCATACATGCACGGAAAGGAAGGATCATGTTTAAGGTAGAAATGCATAAAGTCAGGAGAAGTCTGGTTACGGTTTTGTCAGCTGCTCTGATCATCTCAAATATTTCTTTCCCTGCCTATGCGGCGGAGGAGGTTTCCGGAGATGAGGGCGTAGTGGCTGCTGTAGATGAAACAGTGGCTGATGAGGCCGGAGGGGAAGGCGCAGTCGCAGAAGGCGCGGAAGAGGACTCTGAAGAGAGAACTCTTGGTGACGGTGCGGCTCCCGGCGAACTGTTCATCAGTGATATAAGCGATGATGATCTCAAAGGCTTGATTGCTGGTCCTCTTGGAACAGGGAAGGAAAAGGGTATAACTTCAGCTTCCATAACGGTAAACGGATTTACGATATATGATGAGTATGAGTATGATTATAATTATGACGATTATACGCCTGGTAATTATCCTTATACTTATAGCGACAGTCAGAATAAGATCAAGGTCAGGAATCATCTTGATGATTATGGATTGGAAAAAGGTATAGGCGTTGCATCGGCGAGCAGCGCTTTCGCTGACGCTTATCTGAGATTCGGCGAAGGAACCCCTTTTGAGAAATCCTATATCAGCTTTGAAACCTCCGGAAAGTCCGGTGTGGCTGTAGTGGTAAAGAAGGCTTTTTATAGCTATGGGGATTCCGGTAAAATATATCTTAAAAAAGAAAGTGAAGAAGCCAGGGTACAGTCGCTCCCCGGGGTGGCTTTGGGATATACTTTGGATGTGCCTGCTGCTGTGATACTGTTTGATGATCTGACTGCGGGTACTTATTATTTAAGCGCTGATGAGGATGTGGAGATCTATTACATTAAAGTGATGCCAAAGTCAACCAATAAGACCTGGGATTTTTCGAAGGATGATACCTTTGGCACACTTTACGGTAAAAAGATAGAGAATACCATAGGTTATATTGATGGTATGCTTGTGGATGCCACAGAAGGAGGGCTTGAGCGGAATCCTGGTTCGTTGATTTCGACTTTCTATGCCGGTACCAAATTATATGTTCCTGTATTTGAGAATACAATAGTGTATATAGACGCAGCGCGTGTTGGGTCGATAATCGTAAATGGCGATGCGGTTAGTGGATATAAAAATACATTCTTAAATGTTTCGAGTGAAGAAAGGGAAGGATATTTAACCATAGGGACTTCTTCGGACATATGGATCAGCACTGTTGAGATCGATGACCTTTCCAAGGTGTCGTTTAATGTTTCGGGTAAAACTGTCAAGTCGGCTTTTGTCGATGATAACCTTAGAGTCTCTGAGGCTGATCTGGAGGAAGCAGATGCCAAAGCAGCTGCTGCTGCGCCTGAGGGCAAGATGTTTGGCTGGTGGTCCGTGGCTGAAAACGGTGAGGAATTTGATTTTGATTCCCTCATCCCGATGGATAGGACTTTTTATGCCGTATACATTGATGCTGATGAAGGAGAACTGCTTTTTGATAAAATAACTGAAGTAAAGATATTCGAGGATGAAAATACGGGAGATCGCTACCTGAAAAAAGCGGCCACCAGGATCAATGGATTTACGATATGTGATAACTATGACTATTCGGACAGCCAGAATAAAATAAAGATACAAAGAATCAGTAATGTTCCTTCCGAAAAAACCTGTGTGGCGTCGGCAAGCAAGGCTGCCGTGGATGTATTTGCCATATTCCAGGATGTTGTACCCTTTACCGGGACGTATATCAGTTTTGCGACTTCAGGGGAAGCGGATGTGGCCGTAGTCGCTAAGCCAATAAAAAGATATAGTAGTGACACCGCAGAAAAAAAGGTCTATCTGAAAAAAGAAGGGGGACCGGTATATGAGGAAGTGATCCCGGCGCCCTTTGGCGAATCCGCCCTGATGGTATTTAAGGCAGATGCAGCCGGCACATATCAGTTGAGCACCGATTATCAGTCAAGGATATATTATGTCAGGGTGATCCCTAAGAATGAAAGGGGTCTCTGGGATTTTACGAAAGGTGAAACCTTCGGCAGCCTTGAGGATAAAAAAATAGAGGGGATAACAGGCTATATCGATGGTATGATCGTGGACGCCACAGAGGGGAAACTGGCTTATGAGGATAAGCGTACCCTTTTTGCTGCAGGTACCAGCTTACATGTTCCGGTATCCGATAACTCTGTCCTGCGTGTGGCAGCTGCTCCCGGACAGAATAAGGGTATTAAGATCAACGGCGCCGGCTATGGGACCGGTGATGAGATCGTTGTTAAGTGCGCTTCAGGTACTGTCAGACCCGGATATATGACCCTCAGTACGGAGGCAGACAGCTTTATCAATAAGGTGGAGCTTGGCCATATTGCGGAATTCAATGCATCGGGCAAGACCGTTAAATCCGTATTTGTCGGTAACGGATCCAGGATCACTTCAGCCCAGCTGGCTGCGGCAAAGGCGGCAGCCGAGGCAGTTGCTCCTGCAGGTAAGGTGCTTGACTACTGGTCTGCTTCGCAGGAGGGGGATTCTCCGGTGGATCCGGGCTCGGGAGTGCTTAGAAATAATACCACTTTCTATGCTGTATACAAGGATGCGCCGAAATCTGCAGTCATCACCCTGCCTGTACAGGAGAACTTTACCGTGACTGCAGAGGCTGAGGGCAAAACGGTTATTGACAATAAAGTGACCGTGCCCATTGGCAATGTGGTTAAGCTGTTGATCACTCCGGATGAAGGATATGAGATCAAAGATCATGACATAGTATCGGAAAACGGTATCCCCTTTGAAGCTGCAAGCACATCCGAAAAGGACGGCGTCATAACCCAAAGCTTTAACATGCCCGGGTATGACCTTTTTGTAAGTGCTTCGGCTAAAAAGAAGCAGGCCGGACCGGATGATAAAAAAGATCAGGATGAAAAAAATGACAGTAAGTCCCGTCTTAGGGAAGCTGCGGCCCTGACCGATAAGCTGTCGGAGGCTCTTGGAAAGGGTAAGGCCGGTGAAGGTATCTTCAGCGTATACCAGTCGGAATATGATGGGGCGACCACCCAGGTTACTGTGGTAAAGGGTAAGGAAAAGAGCGTAGCCGTTGACCTTGCTGCTCTTAAGGAGGGTGAGAACAGGCTGACCTTTAACACCGGAGTCAAGCTTACCCTGACAGGCGGTGAATTCACCGTGTCGGATTGCAGCCTGCCTTCCGATAAGGACAAGGCAAAGGCCAAAAAGCTCCTTAAGACCAATAAAAAGACAAAAGCCCAGATACTGAATCTCAAGTCCTTTAAGAGCGCCAAGGGCGGATCATATCAGCTCACGCTCGTAAGCGGGGCAAAGACCCTCCTCATAGATGTGGTGGATGTGAGCCTTAACAAGAAGGGCTTTAAGTCGGTTGTACTTGATAAGGGTGTATCGGAGAACAGTGTCTCAAACAACGCCGTATCGGAGGCTGAGATAGACGACAGAGGCTTTGCAAAGGATAAGGACGGCGCAGTAGTCACTATCGCCACAGCCCCTGTTCTCAAGAAGGAGATCTCTTCAGAAGAGAAGGAGAGCGCCAGATTCCTGTCAGGTACCTGGTTCATCGGTAAGAAGGCCATCACTGACCGTGAGACACAGGTGGTTTCCCTGAATAAGAAGGGGACTGCACAGGTGATCGTAAAGTACAACCTGGACGGATCCCTCAGCATAGCCAAGGCAGAGGGCAGCCGGAAGGGCAGTGTAAACCTGGTCTACATCCTGAACGGCAAAACCTACAAGGCAAAGCTCAAGGTGCAGTAAACCAGAGTCATTCTGAGCGTAGCGACGTATATCACACCATGAAATGGTGTGATGCCGCCCCGGCGAGGGGTTGCGAAGCAACAGGAAGAATCTTGATAGACTTGGCATAGCATTAAAGTAAACCATAAAGAAGGATAATATGAAGATCAACATTTATTACGGCGGCAGAGGCCTGGTGGGAGACCCCTGCCTCTATGTACTCGACCGCCTGACTGAGCTGTTTGATGAGCTGCATGTAAAAACGGAAAGATACAATCTCCACGAGCACAAAAGGCAGATATCATCCCTTCCCGCCACCATGAAGGATGCGGACGGGATCATACTGGCAGCCACGGTGGAGTGGTATGGGATTGGCGGTCTGATGACTCAGTTCCTGGATGCCTGCTGGCTGTACGGAGATAAGGAAAAGATCAGGTCGGTATGCATGTTTCCTATAGTGATGTCCACCACCTACGGAGAGAGGGAAGGCCTTCACACCCTTAATATGGCCTGGGAGACCCTGGGCGGAGTTACCTGTGAGGGACTTTGCGGTTATGTGGCCGATGCGGCTTCCTTTGAGCTGAATAAGGACTATCTGAAGCTCATAGAAAAACGGGGTGAGAACCTGTACCGCACCATTTCCCAGAAAATGCCCTTCCTGCCGGCCAGCTCATATTCCATGAAGCAAAATGTCTCGGCTTCGGCGCCCATTCCGCTTTCACCCCAGGAGACGGAGACGCTGTCGAAGCTTGTTTCCGATGACGAATATGTAAAGACCCAGAAGGAGGATATAAAGGAGCTGGCCAGCCAGTTCAAATCCATGCTCTCAGGAGGCACCGAAAAGGGGGAGGAGCCTCTTTTTGCCACATTCAGATCCCATTTTAAACCGCAGAAGAATCTGGATGCTTCCTACAAATTCGTGATAGAGGGCAATAAGAACCCTGTGATAATGCGGATCAAAAATGACAGCTTTGCCATAGAATACGGCAACATAGAAAGACCGGCGGTCCTGTGTAAATTAAAGCCGGAGATCATGGATGATATCACCGGAGGGCGCATGACCTTTCAGCGGGCCTTCATGTCAGGCGTGATGCAGGTCAAGGGCGACTTTAACCTGCTGAGGATGCTGGATACGGTGTTTGAGTTTAAGTAACGATCCGTAAGGATTGGAGAATATATTATTTTCAGGAGGTAATCTATGGAGGATTGTATTTTCTGCAAACTTGCCAACGGCGTGTTTGAGACCAACACACTTTATGAGGATGAGGATTTCAGGATCATTCTGGACGCAGCGCCGGCCACAAAGGGCCATGCCCTGATCCTGCCTAAAAAGCACTATGCCAACATTTATGAGATCCCCTCGGATCTGCTGTCAAAGGCTGCGGCTCTTGCAAAGGAGCAGGCGGAACATATGACGAAGGTCCTGGGAGCGGACGGCTTTAATATCGTACAGAATAACGGGGAGACGGCAGGACAGACCGTATTCCATTTCCATATCCACCTGATACCCAGATACAAGGATGACGGACAGAGGATAGGCTGGAAGCCCTCATCTCCCGATGCGGATGCCCAGAAAGCCTTATGCGATCAGCTGAAGCGGTAGTAATAACAGTAATAACAGTAGTCGTTTTGAACCGTTCATTGTAGTCATTCAGAAGCGTTTACTGTAGTCATTCAGAACCGATCACTGTTGTCATTCTGAACCGTTCACTGTTGTCATTCTGAACCCCGAAGGGGTGAAGAATCTTTAGAATATAGATCAATATAATAATATACGGAGGTATCTACCATGAGCAAAGTAACCTATGATTATTCCAAAGCAGCCTGCTTCATCTCAGCTGAGGAAGTGGACAATATCAAGGCCCAGACCGTAGCCGCCAGGGACCTGCTGGTATCCAAAAAAGGCGCCGGCAATGATTTCCTGGGCTGGATCGATCTGCCGGTGGATTATGATAAGGAAGAGTTTTCCAGGATAAAGAAGGCGGCCGCAAAGATCCAGTCCGATTCGGAGGTTCTGCTGGTCATCGGTATCGGCGGCTCTTATCTTGGAGCCAGGGCGGCCATTGAATTTTTGCGTCACAGCTTTTATAACTTACTTTCCAAGGATCAGAGGAAGACTCCCGAGATCTATTTTGTGGGCAACAGCATATCCTCTACATACATCAAGGATCTGATCGATGTACTGGGTGACAGGGATTTCTCCATAAATATGATCTCCAAGTCGGGAACCACCACCGAGCCTGCCATTGCTTTCAGAGTGTTTAAGGAGATCCTGGAAAAGAAATACGGCAAGGAGGAAGCCGCAAAGAGGATCTACGCCACCACCGACAAGGCGAAGGGTGCTCTTAAAAAAGTGGCTGATGAAGAAGGCTATGAGACCTTTGTGGTGCCCGATGATGTGGGAGGCAGATTCTCAGTGCTGACTGCAGTGGGTCTTTTGCCCATCGCTGTTTCCGGCGCCGATATAGATAAGCTTATGGAAGGCGCAGCCTCCATGAGGGAAGAGGCAAAGAACAAGGACTTTGACGAAAATGAAGCCCTTAAGTATGCAGCCATCAGAAACATCCTTCTGAGGAAGGGCAAGGGCGTGGAGGTACTGGCAAATTATGAGCCTTCACTTCACTATGTTTCCGAGTGGTGGAAGCAGCTCTACGGCGAGTCTGAGGGCAAGGATAAAAAGGGTATCTTCCCTGCATCCGTAGACCTGACCACCGATCTTCATTCCATGGGACAGTTTATCCAGGATGGCGCCAGGATCATGTTTGAGACAGTCATCGAGCTTACAAAGAGCCGTGAGGAGATCACCATCGGCGAGGAAAAGGTGGATCTGGACGGGCTTAATTATCTGGCCGGAAAGAGCGTGGATTTCGTAAACAAGAGCGCCATGAACGGAACCATCCTGGCTCACACGGACGGCAGTGTGCCCAACAGTGTGATCAAGATACCTGAGTGCAATGAATTCTATCTGGGACAGCTTTTCTACTTCTTTGAATTTGCCTGCGGCGTATCCGGATATATGCTGGGCGTGAATCCTTTCAACCAGCCCGGAGTGGAGAGCTACAAGAAAAACATGTTCGCTCTTTTGGGCAAGCCCGGCTATGAGAGCGAGAGGGAAAAACTGTTATCGAGATTATAATATATGCCAAAGATCGTACTTACCGGCGGTGGCACGGCAGGACATGTGACGCCTAATATAGCGCTCATTCCTGCCCTGCGCAGCGCCGGCTTTGAAATTTCATATATGGGTTCCGTGGACGGCATGGAAAAGGATCTGGTGAGAGCCCAGAAGATACCTTATTACGGGGTGTCTACCGGCAAGCTCCGCAGGTATTTCGATCTGAAGAATTTTACCGATCCCTTCAGGACCATTCATGGCTTTGCCCAGGCCAGGGATCTGCTGAAGCGGATCAATCCCTCCATTGTATTTTCCAAGGGCGGCTTTGTGGCGGTTCCCGTGGTGCATGCGGCTGCTT